>Ga0208130_1001779_pt1 | contig 10237 bp, 10 predicted proteins | sample ETNtaG_31_FD_185771 | JGI IMG/M metagenome (GOLD analysis project Ga0208130, IMG submission 185771) | Marine microbial and viral communities from oxygen minimum zone, Eastern Pacific Ocean - ETNP201310SV78 (SPAdes) (version 2) | ecosystem: Environmental > Aquatic > Marine > Oceanic ...
AGCCTCTCGGTTTCTGCACCGGAGATAGCGATCAGCAAACTGAGGGAACAGGGCTTCGTCATTGATCCCAATGGCATCCGGGCCATGGGCCTGAGGTTGAAATCAACCTCAGATTGAACTGAACACGAGCATGGAGGGACTCGAACCCCCGACCCTCAGAACCGGAATCTGATGCTCTATCCAACTGAGCTACATGCCCACTGGTGCACTTGGAAGTGACAGCAGGAGGTCTCCCGACAGGTCGACCCGATCTCTGTACCTTACCCACACACCGCACAACGACCCATCCGGCTCCAGACGCTTCAGCTGCAGGGGTTTAGAAACCACAACCAGCTTGTGGTGGAGCTGGAGCAACCACGCCTGCTCGTCATTGGACCGAACGGCATCGGCAAATCCAACCTGCTGGAGGCTGTCGAGATCTTGGGCAGCCTGCGCTCCCACCGCTGCAGTCAGGATCGCGATCTCATCCAATGGGACGAGCCCCGTGCACTGCTGAGAGCCGGACTGGATGATGGGGACCGAATCGAACTGGAACTGCGACGCTCCGGTGGGCGCCAGGCCCGCCGTAACGGGAAGACCCTTGAGCGCCAGCTGGATCTAATTGGGCCGCTGCGCTGCATTGGGTTCAGCGCCCTGGATCTGGAGTTGGTACGGGGCGAGCCCTCCCTGCGTCGATCCTGGCTGGATCGTGTGGTGCTTCAACTCGAGCCGGTTTATGCCGACCTGGTCAGTCGTTTCAACCGATTGTTGCGCCAGCGAGGTCAACTCTGGCGGCAGACCGCCCGCAGCTCCATGGGCGAGCGGGATGCCCTGCTGGATGCCTTCGACGTGCAGATGGCTCTGGTAAGCACGCGAATCCACCGACGTCGTCAAAGGGCCCTGCAGCGACTGCAACCGATTGCGCAACGCTGGCAGGCCCATCTGAGCGGCGGCACCGAAGAACTTGAGCTGCGCTACCAGCCAGGCAGTCGCCTGGACAACGAAGAGGCGGAAGAACCCTGGCGACTCGCCATCGAAGAGCAACTGCGCATGCAACGCAGCGAGGAGGAACGCCTCGGGAGCTGTCGCGTCGGCCCCCACCGAGATGAGATCGGGCTGCTGCTTGGAGGAATACCGGCTCGACGCTTTGGATCCGCCGGCCAGCAACGATCCCTGGTGCTGGGCCTGAAGCTGGCCGAACTGGAACTGGTGACCCAGCTGTTCGGAGAGCCACCGCTGTTACTGCTGGACGACGTGCTGGCGGAGCTGGACCCGACGCGTCAACGCCTGCTGCTTGACGCCGTTGGCAAGGATCACCAGTGCCTGGTGAGCGCAACGCATCTCGACGGCTTCGATGGTGGATGGCGGGCGCAATCTCAGATTCTCAGCCCAGGCGACCTGAGACCTGGGACGAACATCCGATAACCTGACGAACCATTTTTGGACTCCTGATGGAGCAGAGCCTGTCTGAACTGCATCCCAACCCGGGATGGGTGGGCATCACACCGCAATCCACCGACATGGTCGGCAAACATTGCATCCTCGAGCTCTACGAGTGTGACCCCAGTCGGCTCAACGATGAAGCATTCCTGAGAACCAGCATCACGACGGCAGCAAAAAGCGCCGGTGCGACTCTTCTCAACCTGATCACGCACCACTTCGAGCCCCAGGGCGTCACCGGACTCGCCTTGTTGGCCGAATCCCACATCTCCATCCATACCTGGCCCGAAAGTGGTTACGCAGCTGTGGATGTCTTCACCTGTGGCGACCACACGATGCCGGAACAGGCCTGTGCATTCCTGAGCGAATCGCTTCAGTCAAAACGACAGGTCCTGCGCAGTTTCCTGAGGGAAACACCCGCTGCTGTTGCGACGAACCTGCGACACCCATCAGGCCGAACCTGCTGAACCGAGCAGATCCAACCTGTTAGAGCTCGCGGTTGAGTTTGCCGCTGATGAGTCCCTCAAGGTCCAGGCTCACCGATGTGAACCCCAGGTGCAAAAAGGCCTGAACCATGGGTTCCGTCTGGCTCTGCAGCAAAAGATCCGAGAGTCGGTCCTGTGGCACTTCGATCCGAGCCGATAGTCCCTGGCTACGAACGCGCACCCTGGGGAAGCCACGAGCGATCAGCCAGGCTTCCGCTCGACCCACGCGCTTCAGTCGCTCCGCGCTGATGTTCTCTCCATAGGGGAAGCGAGAGGCCAGACAAGGTTGTGCGGGCTTGTCCCACCAGGGGAAACCCAGAGCCTGCGACAGGCGGCGGATTACGGTTTTATCAATTCCGAGCTCAGCGAGTGGAGATCGGACGCCGGCTTGCCGAGCCGCATCGATTCCAGGGCGGTGATCGCCCAAGTCGTCACGATTGACCCCATCGATCACCACGGCATCACCAGCCGCTGCTGCGATGGGCCGCAGATGCAGATGCAATTCTCGTTTGCAGGCAAAGCAGCGATCCGTGGGGTTGCTGCTGTAATCGGGGTCCTGCAGTTCGGTCGTGGCACATTCGCGATGCCTAACGCCGATCCAGCGGGCCTGGGCACGGGCTTCCTCAAGCAGATGCGGGGCAAGGGCTGGTGAAACACCAGTGACAGCTAGTGCTGCATCTCCCAACTGCTCATGGGCGACGGCCGCTACCAGGGTGCTGTCGACCCCGCCGGAATAGGCCACACAAACAGTGGGGTGTTGGCGGATCCACTCCCGCAGGCCCTGAAGAAATTCAGCCTCACGAGAGGAAATGGTTTCCTGCGGCCGGAACATGGGGGAACAATCCGATCGGTCTCAGTAGGCTCCAACGGTAAAAGCCCGGCCCATGCCGCGAAATATTGGCATCGTCACCGCGGCAGACAGCCGTGAACGAAGCCTCGGACAACTGCACATCTATGACGGGGAAGGCAAAGGCAAGAGCCAGGCAGCCCTGGGCGTCGTTCTGCGTACGATCGGTCTGGGCATCTGCGAGCAGCGCCGAACCCGGGTGCTGTTGCTTCGATTTCTGAAAGGGCCGGGCCGGGCCTATGACGAAGACGCCGCCATCGAGGCGCTGCAGCAGGGTTTTCCGCATCTGATCGATCACCTGCGCACCGGACGAGCCGATCACTTCACAGCGGAGGAAGCCACCCGCTTCGACCGGGACGAGGCTCAACGCGGCTGGGTGATCGCCAAAGGGGCGATTGCCAGTGCTCTCTACTCAGTTGTGGTTCTTGATGAGCTGAATCCGGTGCTGGACCTCGGACTGCTGGATGAGGAGGACGTGGTTAAAACTCTGAACAACCGTCCGGAGGGGATGGAAATCATCGTGACCGGACGCGCCGCTCCAGCGTCCCTCGTGCGCGTGGCAGATCTTCACTCCGAGATGCGGGCTCATCGTCGCCCGGGGCTCAATGACGATGGCCTGGTCCCTCTCAACATGAGTAACGGAATCGAGATCTATACAGGTGAAGGCAAGGGAAAGTCGACCAGTGCCCTTGGCAAGGGGCTGCAGGCGATCGGGAGGGGAATCAGCCAGGACAAGAGCCATCGGGTGCTGATCCTTCAGTGGCTCAAGGGTGGTACCGGCTACACCGAAGATGCCGCCATTGCCGCTCTGCGCGAGAGTTACCCCCATCTGGTCGATCATCTCCGCTCAGGTCGAGATGCAATCGTCTGGCGTGGCCAGCAGGAACCCATCGACTACGTGGAAGCTGAAAGAGCCTGGGAAATCGCCCGAGCTGCCATCTCCAGTGGCCTCTACAAAACAGTGATCCTCGATGAGCTGAACCCGACGGTGGATCTGGAACTCCTGCCGGAGGAACCGATCGTGCAGACCCTCCTGCGCAAACCGGCCGAAACCGAGGTGATCATCACGGGCCGCTGCAAAAATCAACCCGCCTATTTCGATCTGGCCAGCATCCACTCTGAGATGGTCTGCCACAAGCATTACGCCGAGCAGGGGGTGAATCTCAAGCGGGGTGTGGACTACTGAATCAGTAGCGAGGCACGGAAGGATCCACCTGCTGAGACCAGGCGTCGATGCCGCCCGTCACATTGGTGGCATGAATCCCCTGCTCAGCCAGAAGTTCAACGGCCCGAGCCGAGCGGCCACCCAGCTTGCAGTGCACAAACAAACGCTGGTCTCCAGCCAGAGCACGGATCTGATCGATCGCTTCACCGCTTTCGATCTGAGCCAACGGGATCAGCTTCCCGCCGGGGATTGTCGCCACGTCCGCTTCAGGGGGGTTGCGCACATCAAGCAGCACAACGTCTGGGGCAGCACTGTCCAGCAAAGCCTTCAGATCGATCACGCTGATGCTGTTCATGGGAGGGGCTTCGGGCCGGCAGAACTGTCGGTAGTCAATCAGCTGCTCGATCGGTGGGCGGGAGGGATCCGGCCGCAGAGTCAGTTCCCGGAAACGCATCCTGAGGGCATCGACCACCAGCAAGCGCCCGTCAAGGCAGTCACCGATCCCAGTGATCAGCTTGATCGCTTCAGTGGCCTGCAACAGTCCGATCAACCCAGGCATCACCCCCATCACGCCTGCTTCCGAACAGGACGGAACGGCACCTGCAGGAGGTGGCTCAGGCAGGAGATCGCGATAGTTGGGACTATCTGGATTGCGATTGAATACAGACACCTGACCGTCGAAACGCTGAACTGACCCGTAGATCAGGGGGCGACCCTTCAGAACACAGGCGTCGTTCACCAGAAAACGGGTAGGGAAGTTGTCGGATCCGTCGCAAACCAGGTCATAGGAGCCGATAAGGTCCAACGCGTTATGGCTGTCGAGCATGTGTTCGTGCACCTCCACCTGACAGAGAGGATTCAGATCGGCGATTCGGTTTGCGGCTGATCTGGCCTTGGAACCACCAAGACTTGCGGTGCCATGGATCACCTGGCGTTGCAGATTCGAAACCTCAACAAGGTCTCCATCGACAATGCCGATCCTGCCAACGCCTGCCGCAGCCAGATAAAGCAAAAGGGAAGACCCCAGACCACCGGCCCCAACACAAAGCACGGCGGATTGTTTCAAACGCTCCTGCCCTTCAACACCCAGCTCGGGAAGCATCAAATGACGGGCGTAGCGGCCACGCTCTTCAGGGGTCAAACCTTCAAGAGACATCGATCAGCACCGGCCGCACCTGCCGATCCTCCCCCAACCACCAGGCCTGCATCTCGCCTCCGGCGGCGATAATCAGCATCAGCTGATGCGGTACTCCCCTTTGCCGGTCAGCGGCGGAAGGTCGGGCATCACTCGATGGATGGCTGTGGGCCACACCCAGCAGGCGCTGGCCTTTGGAACGGGACCAGCGCTGCGCCAAAAGCTGTTCTCGCGGATCGAGAGCAAAGTTCCGTTCACGGGCATTGCTCAACGCTGATGTCCAAGGGAAATCGAGATCAACCGCTCCCCAGCGATTGCAGGCTGGCCAGACCGTCATCAGACGCAGAGTGCCATCGCCCACGGGCGATCCCAGGAGAAGCGCACAACCTTCCTGAGGCCATACCGCCAGCAGCGTGCGCTGCAGAACAGTGAGGCATCGGCGATCCAACCGAATCATGGATGGCGGATTGAGGCTGCGACCGATACGCTCAGCGCACTGCAAGACCATTTTCGTCGGTTCCATGAGCGACGCCTCTACTGAAGTAAAAGCCACTGAGGCATCTGCGAGCCCGGCGGCGTCCTCAGCACCTGAGGACAGTGCATCGTTCACCGAGCGCTACAGCGAAGTGCTGGGCAAGGTGAATGAGACCCTCGACCAGGTCGACTGGAACCAGATGGGTCGAATCGGCAAGATCGTGGGCATCTTTGCGGCAGTGATCGTTGCCCAGATTCTGATCAAGGGAATTCTGGACACAATCAATCTGCTTCCGGTTGTCCCTGGTCTCCTGGAGCTTCTCGGCGTTGTGGTCGTGGGCCAATGGAGTTGGAAAAATCTCACCACCAGTGAGAAACGCAACGCCCTGGTTCAGAAAGTTCAGACCCTGCGTCAGGAATATCTGGGTTGATCCCTGGACGGATTGAGCGGCTGTCTTCGCTCAGGTCATATGTCGGGCCAGTCGCTTGAGGCTGGCACGACTTTGTTCGATATATCCACCACCAAAAAGATTGGCGTGGTTAAGCAAGTGATAGAGGTTGTAGATCTCCACTCTCTCCTCTGAGCTGTCGCTCAACGGGTATTCGGCCATGTAGCTGGTGTAGAAGTCAGCGCCAAATCCACCGAACATCCTGGTCATCGCCAGATCCACCTCTCTGTCTGCCCACCAGCTGGCTGGATCGAACAGACATCCACGTTGATTGGCAAGAGAACCGGCGTTTCCTGCCCAAAGATCTCCATGCACGAGGGATGGAGCCGGATCGTGCCGATTGAGATCGTCCTTCAGATGCTCAAGCAGCACAAGGATGGACTCCCACTCATCAATCAGGCTGCCGAGAAGGTGGAGCTGCGGAAGCAGTCGCAACTCCACAAAACAGTCACCCCAGCCCTCACGCCATCCGCCTGGCTGCGGACCGGCGCCGATGAAACCATCCCGGTGCCAGCCGAAGCGTCCCGGCGAAGCATCCGCTGAGGCCCGGTGCAGACGCGCCAGACCCCGGCCGAGGGCATGCTGATCGCGCCCTCCAAGCTCAAGCCAGGGCAACAAAAGGACCGCACCATGGGCCAGCTGCGCCGTGGCCAGAGGTCGCGGAACCACAAGCAGCTCCGGCTCTGCATGCCCATGCAGAGCCAGAAGGCCTTCGGCTTCAACAGTGAAGAGAGCCATCGCATCCGAGCCCCCGGTTTTGGCAAACAGGCGCTGACCGTCATCGAGGGTCAAACTCCAGGCTTGATGGATGCATCCACCCCCGACAGGCTCCACCGCCCGCAGTGTTTGCCCCGCCAAGGGGCCATCACAAGACACCAGATCGTTCCGCAAGCCTGAGTGCATCGCCAAACAGGGCGGTTCTGTTGCCAGCATGGCCTGACTTTCAGGCGGGCCTTGAACAAAAGCGGCGTGATTGTGATCGGCGGTGGCATCGCCGGACTCACCGCAGCAGCCCTGCTGTCCCGGGAGGGCCTGGAGGTCACCCTGCTTGAAGCCCACCATCAGGTAGGGGGTTGCGCAGGAACCTTCCGGCGCGGTCCATGGACCTTTGACGTGGGTGCCACTCAGGTGGCGGGCCTTGAACCAGGAGGCAGCCATGAACGGCTGCTGCGCCACTTCGGCCTGCCGTTGCCTGAAGCGGAAATTCTGGACCCTGGCTGCGTTGTGGATCTGTGCGACGGAACGGAGCCGATCCCCTTGTGGCACGACCCCGAACGCTGGGCGGCGGAACGGCAGCGCCAGTTTCCAGGCAGTGATCGTTTCTGGCGGCTTTGTGATGCAATCCACAGCAGCAACTGGGCTTTCGCTGGAAAGGATCCGATCGTCACGCCACGTTCCCTCTGGGATCTGCGCCAACTGATCGGTGCCCTGCAACTTCCAACCCTGGCGTCAGGCCTACTCGCGGGTCTGTCCATGCTTGACCTGTTGCGGCTTTGCGGTTGCGCCGACGATTCCAGGCTGAGGCGATTTCTTGATCTGCAGCTGAAGCTGTATTCCCAGGAACCCGCCGATCGCACTGCGGCCCTCTACGGCGCAACCGTTCTGAACATGGCCCAGGCCCCTCTGGGCCTCTGGCACTTGCAGGGATCGATGCAGGTACTGAGCGATCAACTGGTTGAAGCCATCGAGGGTGCAGGCGGAACAATCCTGCGTCGTCACCGGGCCACGGGGCTGCGCCCCTCATCTCAGGGTTGGGACGTCGACGTGCAGCCACAGAACAGCCGGCCCAAAACGCTCCAGACCGATGACGTGGTGAGCAGCCTTCCGCCTCAATGTCTGCCGGATCTGATCGCTGACCATCTGCTTCCAGCGCATTACCGCCGCCGATTGAATGCCCTGCCGGAACCCAGCGGCGCCCTGGTGCTTTATGGAGCTGTGCGTCGAGAAGCCCTGCCCGATCACTGTCCAGGCCATCTGCAACGGGGAGCTGATCATCCGGGCTCGCTGTTCGTCTCGATCAGCCGCGAGGGGGATGGGCGTGCTCCTGTGGGGCAAGCCACCTTGATCGCCAGCCTGTTCACACCGACAGCGGACTGGTGCAGCCTGGAAGAGCAGTCCTACCAGCGCCGCAAGCATGAACGGTTTGAAGCCATCCATACATCCCTCTCCGACTGGCTGAAGCTGCAGCCCCAGGACTGGTTGCACATGGAGATGGCCACACCGCGTGGATTTGCTGGATGGACCGGTCGCCCACGCGGCATGGTCGGCGGCCTCGGACAACACCCGAGCCGTTTTGGTCCCTTTGGACTGGCGGGCCGCACGCCGCTGCCAAGACTCTGGCTATGCGGCGACAGCATCCATCCCGGAGAAGGAACAGCAGGTGTGAGCCTGTCCGCCCTGAATGCCTGCCGTCAGCTGCTGGCCAACCGCGGCACTGACCTGCAACTCAGCGGTTGAAGCATCAGGTAGCTCCCGTGGGGGAGCTCTGCTGATAGTCAGGCCGCAGGCTCTGGGTGCGCTGCAGTTCCCGATGCAGTTGCTGCCAGTTGTTGCGCAGCACGGCATCCTCCAACTGTTCCAGGCTCCAGCGATAAGCAGCCAGAGCCTTGAGAACAGCGGCACTGTTGCTGGATGCCATGGCGACTCCAAGATCAGGATTCCCTCCGCCAATCCGGGTGGAATCGGCAAATCCACTGGAGGCGAGAGACTGAGCCAGCTGACGAATCTCCGGGTCGCGTTCATCACCAGCCGTCCGCAACAGGGCGGCGCTGACCAGCACGGGCATATGGGAGATCAACGCCACGGCTTGGTCATGCTGCTCGGCCGAAGCCGTATGCCACTGACTCCCCAGATCATGGGCAAGCGTCCGCACAACCTCCACAGCCGTTGGATCCGTTCCGGCCTCCGGCGTGGCGATCCAGGGGCGACCGCGAAACAATCCAGCCTGACCGGCTTCCACTCCGGCCGAGGCCGTACCGGCCATTGGATGACTGGCGACAAAACGGGGATGCAACGACCGCCACACCTCCAGTACGGGCTGCTTCACCGAACCCACGTCGGTGACCACCGCCGATTCTGGGATGGCCTCCAACAGGGTTGACTCTGGTGCCAGCAGCGCCGGAATCGGCAGCGACAAAACCACGAGATCACAGGAGCTGAGGCAGGCCGGATCCGTGCTGACAGCATCAACCAATCCCCTCTCCAGAGCCCGCTCAGCCGTGGCCGTGCGATGCACCAGGCCCTGCACTGACCAACCCAGGGCACGCAGATCGAGACCCAGCGATCCTCCGATCAGCCCGAGGCCGACGATCCCGACCGAACCCTTGCTCTCACCCATTCCGCAGTCGGGAGTTAGCACCATGTTGGTCGATGGATTGCGACGAACGTTCCCGCTGCACAACCCTGTTTAGGGTTCCCAGATGCTTGAAGCCCAGGCCCACAGCCACCTCAAGACACTGCTCAGGCAGGACGAATCGAACTGGCCTCACCACCTCACCCTCAGCCGGCTGGTGGGCCGCAGTCTGAGACGCGGAGACAAAACCCTGCTGCGGCTCCCACCCGGTCCGGGAGAACGCTGGTGGCTCGGGCTGCTGATGCCGCTGTGCCTGCAACCAAGCTCAGCCGTTCTGGTGCTGACGGAACGCCAGAAGCGAAGGCTGCTTCAGGTGGAACTGCCACGGCTGAAGAGCAAGGGGTTTCGACTGGCTTGCTGGAGCGGGCCCAGCCCTCCGGCCTCCGGGCAACTTTGGCTTCTGGATCACAAAGGCCTGATCCGTGCTTACCGCAATCAACAGCTGAAACAACGCCCGCTGCTGATTCCAGACATCGACCAGTTGAGCTGCCGCCTACGCCAACACATGGCGATCAGGATTGATGTGAGCCATTGGGAGGAGCTCCGCCGAGCCCTGCCGCAAGCCGACCACGTCCTGCTGGAGTTGTATGAACGGCTGGCGCGTCAGCTTTTTCAGGATGCCGCCCGGCCGGATGCAAGGGTCCGCCTGGATGGAAGTGCTGTTCAAAACCTGCGCGATCTTCTGGGAGTGATGGGATCACTCCCATCACCCTGGGGTGATTTCCTGGCCACAAACATCAATCAATGGGCCAGCTGGGCCGCATTGGATCACCAGCTTCTGCAATGGACCTGGTGCCTGGAACCGTTAGAGCCTCTGGAACTACTGACGGGGCTGCTTCGGGAAAGACCCACCTTGATGCTGAGCCAAACCGGCGAGACATCACGACTCGACAAGGAATTGCTGGATGCCG
>Ga0208130_1001785_pt1 | contig 10222 bp, 10 predicted proteins | sample ETNtaG_31_FD_185771 | JGI IMG/M metagenome (GOLD analysis project Ga0208130, IMG submission 185771) | Marine microbial and viral communities from oxygen minimum zone, Eastern Pacific Ocean - ETNP201310SV78 (SPAdes) (version 2) | ecosystem: Environmental > Aquatic > Marine > Oceanic ...
CAGTCGGTAGAGCACTTGTCTGAAAAACAAGGGGTCGGCAGTTCGATTCTGCCTCTGGCCACAATAAACATAGGCTCTATTGGTCATCGCAAACAAACTAGTTAAAACCGAGCACAAAACCGCACACAATAAACTAGTTGGTAATTCGTAATTCTTATTAAATGTTAAAAAATAAAAAATGAGAGTTGAAATATTAGAATTTTTTGAATATTTTTTAGTTTAAGAGTTAAAAATGAAAAAGATTAAGTATTTTCTTCCTTATGTCATAAGAGGATTAATTGTATATTTTATTCTCAATTCATTTTTTTTAGCTGCTCCTCTTTCAGAAGATGGAGAGGAACTTCTTAGTGCTTTCCCTTACTGGAATTTCTTTTTATTAATCGTATTTTTAATAAAATTTAGAAGAATCATTTTTGCAAATTATTTCAATAATAAATTTGAATGGGTATCAGAAGAAAAACTGTCAGTAAGTGAACTTATTAAATCATTTGACTCTACAAATCGTGGAATAATACACAACAGACTTTACGATAAAACTAAAAACATACAAGAGGCATATTTAGTTAATAAGCAATCTGAAAACCCTCTTATGGTTGAAATAGATACATTTTCTTTACTTAAAGGTAAAAAAGAAATTTATCCTAAAAAACAAGTTGTAGGATATCAGAAAGAATTTAACACAATTCTTTTTCCTATAATAATTGAAACATCAGTTGGAGATGAGGGTGGCATACCATCAACTTCTACTGATGTTGCAGTAGCGTTTTTTGAAAATGGTTGGGATCGGTATGAACAACCAAATTTATTAAATCGAGTATTTGACTCCGAACTGTGTGAGTTAGTTATGCGAACAGAACATCAAATTCAGAAATTTATTTCTCTACCTGCAAAAATATCTTATGTAGAAAACAATTCAAAAGGAGAGTATGTTTTCGAACTTAAATTGAGCAGAGATGAATTAATTAAAGAATTAACCAAAATAAAAAATAATCCTGTGTTAAGTTTTGGAAAGACATAATTAGAAAATGTGGGAATATTATCACGATGGCGGTGAATATTTTGACATAATTTGGCTTGGATTAGTTGCTGCAACAGGCATATTGCTACTGTTTTACATATGGGGATATTTCGATAAGAGAAATAATCCTAAAAAATATGATGAAATTTACAATTTTGACTGGAAGAGCGCTTTAGAAGAGGAGTAGAAATCAGATTTCCTAAATTAATTAGCTTACATATAATTCGACAGTGAATAATAACATAATTAAATTTAGTTATAATTATTTAAGATCAAATACTTTTTATTTTAAGGTGGTAGTTTAACTCTACTAGTGGTCACTATGATTTTAACTAATGAACTAATAAAAAAATATGATATTAAGCCAAGAGTTATTTGTTATATTGGTGCAAATCAAGGACAAGAATTGCCTGATATGCTTAGTAACTTTCCACACTCTAATATTCACTGTTTCGAGCCACAAAAAGTGCCATTTAATTTACTGAAAAAAAAATTTGGGGATAAAAAAAATTTATACTTTTATAATTTTGCATTAGGAAATCAAAACAAAAAAATTACAATACATACAAATAACAATAATAAATACATGAGTTCTTCAATATTAGAACCCAAAGAACATCTTTTATATCATAAAGATGTTACTTTTAAAGGATCTGAAGAAATTGAACTAAAAAAATTTGATAATTTAAATATACAAAATGTAGATTATTTAAATATTGATGTGCAAGGGTTTGAGTTAGAAGTTTTAAAAGGGTTTAATAATCTTAATGAAATAAAATATATCAAAACAGAAGTTAATAGAAAAGAACTATACAAAAATTGTGTACTGGTTAAAGAGCTTGATAAGTTTTTGGATAATTACAATTTTATAAGAGTCAAAACTGTTTGGTGGCAATCAACTATTCCTTGGGGAGATGCTTTTTATATAAAAAAAGATCTTGTCCCAAATATGAAAATCATAACCAGTAAATTAATAAATAATATTCAGAATATAAAAGGATATTTTTGGATTCTTTCAAAATTCATAAAAATTAAAAATTACGATAATGACAAACAAGGCACAGAAAAATAATAAACTTAAAAATATACAGTTTTTCTTTAAAGTAGCATTCTAGTTATTATTAATTTGGGAATAAAAATGAATGCATTAGTTTTAGGAGCTGGTGGTTTTATAGGAAATCATATGGTCAGCCGCTTAGTTTCTGAAGGATATAGTGTTACAGGGGTTGATTTAAAAAAACCTGAATATTCTGAATCGAATGCTTCTAAATTTATAGTTGGAGATCTAACCAACCAAAATTTTGTAGAAACACTTTTGTCTGAAAATAAATTAGCTGTTACTTTTTTATAGTTTGTCATTTATTCCTATAAATATTTTAACATTTGAATATTACCTTTAGCTAAATGTATGCATAAAATACTCATTTCAGTCCTATATATTAAAATGCTTTTATGAGAAAGTTTGCACTTGTTGATTTGAAAGGTGGATTTGGTAATCAAATTTTTATACTTTGTTTTGCATATTATCTTAAAAGTCAAAACTTTCGAGTAGGTTTAGATACTAATTTTTTTAAAAATAATCAATTATTTCCGAGAGAGCTTGAAGTAGATTTGTCTAAGTCAAATTTAAACATTTTTAATTTTAGAAATAATAGGTTATTTTTTTATTTAAACACCTGGTTTGAAGAAATCCCAAACTTTAAATCTACTGAATTTAAACTATTCAATAGATTTACAGGTTACTATCAAAACCTGCAATATCTTGAATATTCAAAAGATAAAATTATTTCCATAACTGGTGTTAGACCCAGTCCTAAAATTAAAAATTCCTGTATGATTCATTTAAGAAAAGGTGATTATGTTCAACTTAAAGAAGATTTGGATTTAAATTACTACGAAGCTGCGATTGACAGTATCTTATCAAAATATAAAAATATAAATTTTGATATCTATACAGATGATCCTGATTTTGTTCCTAATAGAAATATTTTCAGAAACTTAAAAAATATTTACTATCCTACAAAAGATAGCAATTCTGCAACTGTTCTAAACAGTATGATGAAATATCAACACTACATAATTGCAAACAGTAGCTTTTCATTAATAGCTGCTTACTTAGGTGCAGATGATTCGTCAGAAGTGTATTATCCAGACCCCTGGTGGAAACATATGGATGTTTTCATTCAAAATATACCTAAAAATTGGAATAAAATTGAAAATTCGAGTTGATATTAATGCTTAATTTTTTTTGATGTATCCAGTTTTAAATAATATATAGGAATTAATAAAATAAAATAACAATACCCAACCATCTTTAAATCTAGAAATGTTCGTTGTTCCATAAGTTCTTGACTTATAGTGTATTGGGAGTTCTAATATTTTTTGGCTTGAATATGCCGCAGAAAAAATTAAATCAAAATCACAAAATGGATCCTCTATATACATATTGTTTTGCCAATTTTTAATTGATTTAATATTCGATTTCATAAATACCTTGGTTCCACAGAGGGAATCTGTTAACTTAACGGAAACTAATTTTGATATTAAAAACTGAAATAAAAAGTTACCAAGTTTATTCAATGCCTGCATTGCTCCTTTTTCCATTTTATAAATTAATCTTGTGCCATTAACAAATTCAGCATTTCCTGATTCAATAATCTCAAAAAAGTCAGGTAATGTTTCAGGGTCGACACTTAAGTCAGAATCTAAAATAGCAATAAGATCATGGTTGCAAATATCCAGCCCCTCCCATATGGCATTTGCTTTCCCATTTTTAGACTGTTCTATGACTTTTATGTTTAAGTCATTATTTTTATCTTTTATGTCTAATGCTTTTTCATGTGTATTATCTTTTGACTTTCCGCATACTATAACTATTTCGTATTCATTTTGAAATTTTGGAATCCTAGATATCAACTCTTCCAAATTTCCTTCTTCATTTTTAGCTGGTATTAATATAGATTTACTCATTTTTTTTGTTACTGTAGTTTGGTTTTTATAAATTAAATAATTTCTAATACCTAAATTTAAAAAAGGGAATAATAAGTTAGTAAAATAATTAATCAATATTCCAATTCCAAAAAACTTGATAGGAAAAATCATTCTGTTATAACTATTGAGCTCTTCAAAGTTTGCGGCGTTTAGAATTCCTTTAACTTTGTTAGGCCTTATGTATGACTTAAAGTTTGATTTGCTTTTCAAACTAATCTTTTCAATAAGGTTAATGCTTGAATGCCAAATTGGATTAATGCTTGTTAGAATTATCAATCCATCTTCTTTTAAATATTTTTTTACTGTTTTTAGCAAATTGTAAATATCAGAACTTAAATCAAATATATCCGTCAAAATTATTACGTCAAATTTTTCTTTTGTTTGAAGCGAAAGAAGAGCTTCATTAATTGACTGATTATGGACTAGTTTTAATTGATTTTCAAACAAGTTTTCTGGAATGTTTGAAGATTTGTTTACGATATTTAAATAATTTACATTATCGCTTATGTACTTAGAAATTTCTTTTAAATGGCTTTCATAAAAATAATTAGTTGAAATTAGATTTTTTTTCATGCTTATTCTTCACTGTATTCTAAGTATATATTTTTTGTATGTAAAGAGTCGATAGCTGTGCTTCATAGTAAATTCAAATATGTAAACGATTTAATTTAAAATAATTAAAATATAGACATGAATTTACAAAATATGACCTGTATTACATTAACCAGTAAAGGTTATTTGGACTATACACTAAATATGCTCCATTCATTAAAAAATTTAGGTTTAGAAAATTTGTTTACCACTTACTGCCTAGATGAAAGCTCTTTTTATGAACTTGGAAATCTTGGATTTAATGTAAATAGGTATAGTAACAAGTTGTTAGATAGCAAAGAATTGGAAGATGAGGTTCCATATTACGGCACAACTGACTTTAATAAATTTATGTATGCGAAAATGGATACAATAAGAAAAGAACTGAGAAAATATCCTTATGTTCTTTATTCCGACAGTGATGTTGTTTTCAAAAAAAATTTTTTGAAATCAGAAAATCTTTTCAAAAATCTTGACTTTTTGGCAATGAAGGACTTTTCAGCAGACTCTCCTCAAAAAACATCTATATGTGCGGGTTTTATGGTGATTAAATCAAACTTTAAAACAAAGTATTTATTTAACCCTAAGGATATACAGAAGAAAAACTTTTCTGTTCACGATCAAGAAGTGATAAATTCAAAAAAACACAGATTTAATTATGATTATTTAGACGAAAATAAATTTTCAAATGGTAGTTATTTCTGTAAATACTACTCAAAGCTTGATCCATCGGTAGTTCATTTTAACTATATAGTTGGTAGTAAAAAAAAGGATGTGATGAAAGAACTTGGCTGCTGGTATCTTTAGTTTTTTTTCAATTTTGAAAATAATTTGAACAAAACAAATTGTGTTTCAGTTAATATTATATAAAGTCAGTTGGAACTTATACATTAAATATGTTTAATGAGTAGCAGTTCGATTCTGCTAATGACTACAAATGTGTGGAATTTACTTTTCAAATAACGGTGAAACTGCCAAATTAGATAAAAAGTTTTTAACTCGTGGGCCTGATTATTATAACGAAAAATATTTTAATAATTTAAGTATGAGCCATTCTCTTTTAAGCCTTACAGGTGAATTCACTCCCCAGCCTGTTTCAAAAGAGGGTATAAATCTTATATTTAATGGTCAAATATACAATTATGACTCAAATAAGTATTTATCAGATTCTTATTTTATTCTTGATGAGTATTTAAATAATTCTAAGCTTTTTTGGAAAAATCTTGATGGAGAATATGCAATTGTTATACACGATAGCAAAAATAGTATGGTGATTTTTCTCACTGACATTTTTGGAACTAAACCTTTATATTATTCAGTCAGAGATGAAATAATAACTATTTCTTCTTTAAAATCTAGCCTGGAAGAAAATGGACATAAAAATATAATAAAGTGTAAACCTAATACAATTTATTCATTTGATTTGATCAATTCAAAATTACAAATAGAGGAAGAGTACTTTAAATTTAACTTAGATCAACATGTTGATAGTTTTGATGGTTGGAATGAGAAGTTTATAGAAAGTGTAAACAAAAGGTTTATGAACACAGGTCATGGAATTATACTTCCACTCAGTAGTGGCCATGACAGTGGTGCAATTTCTTTAGCTTTTGATTTATTAGGTATCAAATATTATACATACTCTTTCTATAGACAAGAGCATCGAAAAATACTAACAAAAAGGATTATAAAAAGATTTATAAATTCCCCATTTAAAACTAGATTTAAAAAAGATTTACAAAATCATAAAGTCAGAAATCGTATAAAGAAACATATAAATCAAAATAGCGATGAATTTTATTATGGTCCGCATATTGAAAACCTCACAATAAACGGTAAGGAAGATCCAGGAGCAATTGGTTTATCATATATTTTAGATAGGATGAAAAATATAGATTCAAAAATTAAAATTGTTGCATCAGGCCAAGGTGCAGATGAAGTTTTTTCAAATATTCAAACCTATAAATTCGAAAAGCCAAATCCTAAATTCTTTACCGAAAATTTAAAAGACGTATTTCCTTGGCAAAATTTTTACTATGGTACTCAAATTAGTTATTTAGGTAAAGAGGAATCTATTGGAGGTAGCTTTGGTTTAGAAACTCGATACCCTTTTCTTGATAAAAGTGTTGTACAAGAGTATTTAAATTTAAAACCAGAATTAAAAAACAAATACTATAAAGCCCCCCTAACAAATTTTTTAATGCTGCACAATTATCCGTTTCGAAAAGATAATAGCAAAACTGGATTTAACCCTTAATCCAAGCTAATCAGAAAATATAGTCTTTTAAAGGAAAATGCTTATGTGTAATTAAATATAATCAGGTTACATGATTATCCATCATCTACTTTATTTCAAGAAATAAGATAAGATGACTAAAGTTGAATTATGAATAAAAGGCAAGTATCAACAAAACCATTGTCAGGATGGAGTAAAACAACTTTTACTACATCCAAGGTATACTCACCGTCAGAGTATGAAGATATTATTCAAATTTTCCAGTCTGCATTCAAAGAAAAACTAAGCGTTTCTATTCTTGGTGGTATGAGGAGCTATAGTGATAATTTTCTAAATTCAGAAATTTCAATAGATATGAGAAAATTCAATAATGTAATATCTTTAAAAGAGAGCCAGCTACTGGTTCAATCTGGGGCCACATTTTATGAGGTGGCTGATTTTCTATCTAATAAAGGGCATATGATGGAAGTGATCCCAGGTTCGGGACATGTGACTATAGGTGGTGCTATTTCAAATAACATACACGGCAAGAATGCTTATAAGTCTGGATTTTTTGGAAACCACGTGAAAGAAATTACTTATATAGACTTAGCTAGTTTTGAGATTAAAAAATGTTCTAGAGAGGTAGACAGTCAGATCTTTAACTCAATAATATCAGGATTAGGGGTGTTAGGTGTTGTCATCGAAATACTAATAAATCTTAAAAAAATAGAATCTTTAACAGTCATTGAAAATCAAATTGTTGTTGAAAGCATTGATGATTTATTTAATACAATCGAAAAAATAGAAGAACAAGCAGACTACTTGATTGCTTCCCTAGACTTAAGTAGCGGTTTAATAAATAAATCCTTTGCAAAATTAAGCTATTCTAAATTAGTAAATACACCATTTAAAAAAAAGAAATCAGTTAACTTATTTAAGCTTCTGGGAAATCACAGATTAATAAGACCGTTATTTAGTTTTAAATTAAGTTATAAGATTGTAGAAAAAATATTTGGGGTATACGCTTCAGGACTACTTTCAAGCAAAAAAGACAAGGTTAACAATGTATTTGAATCACATTATTTAAACGATGTTTTTTTACCAGAATATAACTATTACTTCAAAAATGGATTTTTTGAATATCAATGTAATGTACCTAAAAAAAATGCAAAGGAATTCTATGAGTTTTTTATTAAAGAAATAAATATATTAAAAATAAAACCTCTTATGACTGGCATAAAATCTTATTCTGCAGCAAAAGAAGATTTTCTATTATCTTTTCAGCTGAGAGAGGAGTCTTACAGTTTTACTTTTGATTTTCCAAATATAGATACAAATCAATTAAAAGATTTGTTTAGAAGGTTAAATAAAAAAATTGTAAAATTAAATGGAAAAGTTTATTACGCTAAAACTGCATGTTTAGATTTTGAAGAATTTGAGTCAATGTACGGTAAAAAGAATATAGAAATTTTCAAGATTCTTAAGAGCCAACTAGACCCAAATTCACTGTTAGTGAACAATCTCTATAAAAGAATTTTTTTAGAAGAGGAATTATTGCAAAATGAATACTGATAATTATAAAAATATAAAAGAATATTATAAAAATAATATTAATCCCCAGCTTTATAGTGCATTTAAAATATTGGGCTTAGATAATCTGGATTATGTTTCAAGTAAGGGAATGTTTATTAATTTAAAGAATGGAGAACAAATTTACGATTTTACATCAGGTCTTGGTGTTTTAAACTTAGGTCATAATCATCCAAAAATTAATGAAGTTGAAATTAATTGCATTCAAAATGACACTGTTGATTTCTTGAAAATCGGAGTAAATAAACAACAAGCCTTACTTGCAAATTATTTAACCTCTCTTTTACCAAAAAACCTAAATAAAGCTTTTTTTTCTGCTTCAGGAGGAGAGGCGATAGAAGCTGCTTTAAAAATCGTAATGCTGAATACAGATAAAAGAAAGTTTATAACATTTACTGACTCTTATCATGGAAAAACTCTTGGGGCTTTATCTGTAACAAATGCTGAAAATTATAATGAAAATTTTTTAGTTGGTTTGCCTAGGGAAAATATCCTTACTGCTGAATTTAACTCTATAGAATCTGTAAAAAAATTAATTGATCAAAATTCAGATATTGCCGCAATTATTATAGAGCCCATTCAGGGTCAAAGAATTAGAGTTGGCGATAAGAATTTCTTGAAAGAATTGGTAGAAATTTGCAAAGCTAATAAAATTATTACTATTTTTGATGAGATAAAAGTTGGTATGGGAAGAACTGGATATTTGTTTTCTTTTATGGATTATGACATAGAGCCAGATATTGTTGCAATTTCGAAATCATTAGGAGGTGGAAGTAGGGCAATCGGCGCAATGATAACAACTGATTCATTATTTAAAAAAGCCTACGGGAAGCGTGAAAATGCTTCGTTACACTCAACTACTTTTAATGGAATTGGTACTACTTGTGAAGTAGCTAGGGAGTCCTTAAAAATTATTGCAAATGATGAATTTTTAAAGGAAGTTAGAAAAAAAGGAGACTATTTTTTTGAACAATTGGTCAAGCTTCAAAAAGAACATCCAAATAAAATAAAAAATATACTTGGAAAAGGTCTTTTTCTAGGTGTTGAATTAATTTTTCCAGCAGAAAAAATCAAAAATAATTTTAATAGTGGGATTATTAAAACAAGAGATCAATTTTTTATAGCTTCAATAATAAATGGACTTTATAGCAAACATAATATATTAACTTCTTTTGCACCTTCTGCACCAGAGGTTTTAGACATTTGCCCACCCTTAATTATTGAGTATAGAGATATTGATTATTTTATAAATTCGTTTAAATCGATCCTGTCTAAGAATTATGCTCAACTTGGTAAAGATTTAACAATGAATTTAATTTGAGTAAATAATAACCGCGATAATGTTCATTCTTTATTTCTTTAATTTAGGTTACTTATCTTTTAAACTATAATATTTAGATGGATGTTGAAATGAGTAAATTAAATTTTGAAAATATAGGAGAAGTATTTAATACTATTACCGACAGCGAGGAATGGATAGAATTACAATCAAAGTTTAATTATTGTTCTGATATTTTTCTTCTAGGTCATGGGGGTAATCTTGCCGTAGCTGACCATGCGTCAATAGATATTTCTAGACTCTCTAGTGGAACAAAGAATGCTCAGGCTCCTGGTAGTGGTATAATTGCAACATCCTTAATAAATGATACCAGTTTTGATGATTGGCTTGTTCACTGGCTACAACATAGGACTGTATCCTACAGTGAAGAACAAAAAGACAAATCCTTAGTTCTTGGCATCTCTTCTTCTGGTACTTCTATGGATATAATTAAAGCTCTTGAATTCGCTAATCTCGATGGAATGCAAATTGGAAT
>Ga0208130_1001788_pt1 | contig 10211 bp, 18 predicted proteins | sample ETNtaG_31_FD_185771 | JGI IMG/M metagenome (GOLD analysis project Ga0208130, IMG submission 185771) | Marine microbial and viral communities from oxygen minimum zone, Eastern Pacific Ocean - ETNP201310SV78 (SPAdes) (version 2) | ecosystem: Environmental > Aquatic > Marine > Oceanic ...
CTAAAAAGGATGCAGAAGCAAATGCTTTTAGAGATTTTACAGAATTAACAGAAGCTGCACAGCAATCTTCAAGACCTGACAGAATATCTATGCAACAAGCGGGTCCATTAGGACGTATTATACTAGCTTTCCAAAATACTCCTATGCAGTATACTAGATTGATGAAAAAAGCTGTTCTGGATCTTATAAACAACCGTGGGGACTGGAAAACTAATATATCTAAAATAGTATATTACGGGGCAGTACAAAATATTATATTCCACTCATTACAAACAGCTTTATTCGCGTTAGCTTTTGATGACGAAGAAGATGACAAGAAAAAAGAAAGATACTTTAATATCGGAAATAGAATGGCTGATTCTATATTAATAGGTACTGGTGTTTATGGTGCTATTGCAGCAACTACTAAAAATGTTATAATGGAAGCTATAGAGCAAGAAAAAGGTAGAAAAGATTTCCAAAAAGCTGCAATTATGACAACAGCTATATCACCACCTATAAATTCTAAGCTTCAAAAAATGTTAAGAGCTGGTAGAAGATTTACATACAAACAAGAAAGAGCAAAAATGAAGGAGCTTGGATTAGATACTAGAAATCCAGCTGTGTTATCCGGTGCTGATTTATTATCTGCGTTATTTAATTTACCAGCAGATAGAGCTATAAAAAAATGGAATAATTTAGTATTAGCCGCAGATAGCGAAACAGAATTATGGCAATCAGTTGCATTAGCATTAGGTTACAGCGAATGGGACGTTAAATTAGGGCCAACACAAAATGAGCCTAAAATAGATCTTAAAGGTATAAAACCTATAAAAATAAAAGAAATTAAAGTAAAACCAATTAAAGTAGATTAAAATGGATTTAACAGACGCAAAGTTAGCTGTTATTAATTTAGCAGCACTAGTTATTTCGTTTACAGATATAGAGGTTATTTTAAAAATATGCTTATTAACAGTATCAATAGGTTATACTATAACTAAATGGAAAGAAATATATAAAAATGGAAAAAATAAGTAAACACGTATCGTATAAAGAGGGTACTCGATCAGTTACAGCTATAAGAAAAGGAATAGAAAATACACCCAATGATTACCAACTTACAAACATGGGAGCGATAGCCCACCATATATTTGAACCATTGCGTGAATGGGTTGGTGGTCCAATAAAAATAAATTCATTTTTCAGATCACCTGAATTAAATACAGCTATTGGTGGGAGTGGTAAATCACAACACTGTCAAGGCAGAGCAATTGATATAGATGATACATACGGGCACAAAACAAATGCTGAAATGTATGAATATATAAAAGCTAATTTAAACTTTGATCAAATGATATGGGAGTTTGGAACTGATGATAACCCAGATTGGGTACATATAAGCTATGTAAGCGAAGATGAAAATAGAAATAGGTGTTTGAAAGCAGAAAGAAAAAATGGAAAAACAGTGTATAGCATTATATAAAAGACTTTTATTAGCTTTACTTGTTTTAACATTTACATCCTGTTACACAATAAAGTCTACAGTTGTAAACACGTTAGATAATACTTGGCCCTGGAATACTATAAAATACGAAGGGAACCAACAATTAGATTCCCTCCATATCTATAAACAAAACAAAACTAACCATCACAGCTTAAGCAATCTGGATTCATTGCCTCAGCCGCAATATCGCCTCTGAGAACACTTTCAGTTCTCATATAATATAAAGTTTTAATTCCTTTTTTCCAAGCATCCATATGAACTCTATTAATCCATCTAGGTTCAGCTTGTGAAGGAAACGCAAGATTTAAACTAACAGACTGATCTATATATGTCTGTCTTATTCCCGCTTGATTAACTAATTCTAGTTGATTTATCTCCTTAAACGTTTTGAAAACATTTTTAACCGGCTCGCCACCTTTTTCCTGAGTAAGCTTACCGCTATTATCGTAATAGTAACCATCTAATTCTTTTATGCCTTGCACAGAACCTTTATCTTTTAAAACTTTATCCCAAGTTTTTTGGTTGTCTATACCTAGCTTTCTAAATAATTTCTTTAATTCATTGTTCTTTCTTATAAATGTGCCTTTAGCAGATTGCTCTGTAAATACATTAGCGGCCCAGGGTTCAACACCAGGTGATACATTACCTGATAATTTACTATTTGATACTGTTGGTGCAATTGCTCTTAAATGTGTGTTTCTCATTCCTGTACCCACACACCATAATGGTTCACCATAAACTTCAGCTAGATCTCTACTAGCTCTTTCTGTTTCTAATTTTAATTGTGAAAATATTTCTCTTGTTTTAAATTGCGCAAGCAATCCTTCAAAAGCAATTCCTTCTTGCTGTAACAAAGTATGCCAACCTAATACTCCTAATCCTAACGCTCTACCTTTTTCAGCAGATCTAACAGCATTATCAAAACCTTTCATATTTTTAGCACGTTGTATAAATTCAGATAACACTCCATCTAAAAACCACGTAGCATCATATATAAGATCACTATTTTTCCATTCATCATATTTAGCTAAGTTAACAGAAGATAAACAACATACAAAAGAATGTGACTCATCTGTATGCAATGTAATCTCAGAACATATATTAGTCATATGAACTTTTAAACTATTATACTTATATGCTTTTGGATTAGCTTTGTTCGTGTTACCCTTAAACATTATATAAGGTTCACCGGTTGCTTTTCTTTTCTGTAATAGCTTAGCCCATTTCTTTCTAGCTTCTGGTTGCCCTTCTTCAAGTCTTCTCATAAACTTATCACCAACAATAGCACATTGATGTAAATTTAAAGATTGTCTATTAACATCACCTTTAGGTTCTCTTATTTCTAACCAATCTAAAAAATCAGGGTGATCGATGTTTATATTAACTGATGCAGCACCTCTTCTTACTGAGCCTTGATTTGTAGCAAGTATAGTCGAATCATATATTTTACAGAATGGTACAACACCGTCTGAAGTTCCATTACCTGCTATAGTAGCACCTGCGGGTCTAATCATATTAACACCAATACCAACACCGCCACCGTGTTTTGCAAGTAACATCATTTCAAGATTCTTATTACCTATATCCATAATACTATCAGCAACATCGATACCAAAACAACTTATAGGTAAACCTCTATCTGTTCCTGTGTTAGATAATACAGGTGAAGCTAAACACAACCATCCTTTCCATATATAATCAAAAAACTTATCTGCAAGTTCAGGTTTATATAATCTTCTAGCAACAGCTTTAGAAACTCTCATATAAGCTTCTTTTGGTGTTTCACCTTGTAATAGATAACCACCTGAAATAGTCTTCTTATATACGTCCGTATCGCCCCACGTGGGGTAATCTATACCTTTCTTCCAATCGTTATTCCACATCTTTTTCTTTTTCTTTTATTTGTTCTTCTAATTTCTTAATAGCCTCTTCATAATCTGGCATATTTTTAATAGTCTGTAAAGTACCAACTGATAAATCTCTAAGATTAGTTAGCTCTTGTAGAACACCTTGCATTAAAGCGCCTAGCTGTTCTATTTTTTTTCTCATTATAATTAATTCTGATTCTTTCATAATATTATTAAATTCCACAAGCTACACTTATAAAGTGAATAACTTCTTGTTTGCATTGTTCGTATTCTGTACGTTGGGTACAATGCTCATTAGCATACTCTTCTATTTTTTCTAAAGAACACTCAACCTCCTGTTTAGTGCAACTAATAGTTAATAGTATTAATATACTACCAAATATCCTCAAAATCTTCTCCTTCATTTGCTTTAGAATAGTCAGTAGGCCTGATAGCAAAAAAATCGGTGTGAGTAACACCCCCAGTAAGATGATAAAACCAATCCAAAGTATTAGCGCTGGTTGCATCAAATCCGAAATGATTTGCTTCGTCGTTATACCCGAGTTCGACGATTTTTTCATTTGCTCTTTTCTTTATAAAGTTTTTTAAATCTTCTTTCTTTAAATTTTCAATATCGCCTTGTTCAAACATTTTATCGATATATTTTAATTCAAGGTCAACCATAATATCAGCAGCTTCTAATACATGATCTTTACATTCTTTTTTAAGTCCTGGAGTTTCTTCACACATATGTCTAAATAATTGACAACCCATTTTTGAGTGTAGTGATTCATCTCTTACGGACCATTTCATCTGTTGGCCAATACCTTTAAGTAAGTTTCTAAGCTGAAAGCTATATAAAACAGCAAAAGCAGAATATAACGAAACACCTTCAGCGAAAGCGCTAAAGACTGCCAAACTTTTGGCAATACCAACTTTATCTTTTCCTTCATAACTAACTAAATTTTCAAACCTATCAGCTGTAGCTGGCTCGTGTAAGAAAGCTTCAAAGTCTTCAAGACCTAAAGTTTCATTTAAATAAGAGTAAGCTACTGCGTGAATAGTTTCTTGTGAACCGAACATCATTGCCATTTGTTGTATTTCATGTTTAGGAAACCAACTAACAACTTTTTGTGTCCAATAATCTGATACCGCACATTCTGTTTGTGCAAATCCCAATAATATATTACCTACTAAATGTTTTTCAGCAGGCGTAAGCTTTTCATTCCAGTCTTTTACATCAGCCGTCATCGGTATTTCTGTATGTAACCAAAATGCTTGTGCTTGTGGTAACCAACCTTCTGTATAATACTCAGGGTATTCAAAAGGTTTATATGCTATTCTTTCATCAAATAATCCCATAATTAATCTTTTTTAATATATTCAAAAGCAATGTCTACAAATGGTAAGTATAACACGTGCAACACTACATCTTCTTGTTCGTATGATCTAACTCCTATAAGTATTCCTGGATATAAGCCTATAGATATTCTCCAGGTTTTCATTTAAAAGGGTTTAGTTTTTTTATAAACTTTTTAAATTTCATATTCTTTTTTTTCTTGTGTCCCGCTGACATTCTATAGCCATTTTGGAACCATCTCCTAATTGCTTTATAGATTCTCATAATTTTTATCTTTTTTTTCCTTGTCCTCTGTATTTCTTTTTATAATACTTAGACGATTTAAGTCCAGATGTTTTTGTTTTAGCGTGCACACCCGGTCTTCTTACTTTTTTCTTTTCTAATACCGTGTATGTTATTCCTCTTTTAGCCATATACTTTTACATTATATTTATTGTGAATTTCAATTAGTTCATTCCATCTTAAGAATCCTCTATTGACAGCCCACTTCATATGCTTTTCTATTTGTCTTTCTTTGTATTTTAATCTGGCTACTTTCTTTTGTTTTTCAGTATTTCTATTACTCTGTCGCATTCTTTTTGGTTTTGCGGTTTAAAAAGAGTATAACTAGGAAACTGTTCAGTAACTAATTTTTTGAATAACTTCCATCTAATAGGAAATGATTCATTAGGTCTACCTTTAGTTTCTATAATAAAGTTTTCACCAATAAAATCTGGTGTATACTTTATAGGTAATATTCTTTTTTCACCTCTGTTCATAAAATCACCTTTTGAATTTGCTTGCCTTTCATAAACTTCATTTTCAAAATGAAATCCATTAAGTAAAACAAAAGTTTCGCCCTCGTATTTAGCTTTAATCTTTGCTTTCTTTAAAGCCATATACATATACTTCTCCAACCCTGAAGCAAAGTTATGGCCATCATAACTAATCTTCTTTGATTGTACTGGACCCTTTTTTCTTCTTACAGGTCTTCTTCTTTTATACATTATTCTTTTGCTTTAAGATCTCTTAAATAACATTCTTCAATCTCATCTCTTAACACTCTTCTTGTCTTCTCTATATAGTTGACAGCATCCATTAATTCTTCTTGTATGTGTTGAAGCCATGTATCTAAAGGTTGGTCATCTTTATGTAAAGTAATGCCATACTTTTTATAACCTACATCAGATCTGTTAATAAACTTTTCTACTACTGATTTAATTACCTCGTCTCTTATTTTCATTATTCGTCTTTTACAAATGTTCCGTTTACCATTCTCCCAGTTCTACTAGAAATCTCATCATAAGCAGACTGTATACAAGTTTCAATTGAAACGCCGTTAAGTTCGGCGAGATTAGTAAGAACAACAACGCTATCACCAATAGCATCGATAATACCATCTTTATCGTTCTTAAGAAGGGATTGTGATAATTCTCCTGTTTCTTCATATAATTTTATTAATTGTGTTTTAGAATCTCCTTTTTTTATTAGATCCCTTTCGTTTGCCCACTCTCTTATTAATTCAAATAAGGATATTTTTTCATATGTAGAGTCGGCTAAAAATGCCTCGTAATAAGCTTTATTGTATATGTAGCTTCTTTCTTTGTCGTACATTGAAACATATGAATTAGCTTTAATCCATTCAATTGTTTCTTTTGATACTTCAAAACTACCTAAAGCTGTTTCCCATTTAAATCCTAAATTCTTTTTTAACTCTTTAGCTAATTGTTTTTTAGGATAAGGGAATGTTGAGGTTTGCTCTGTTGCGTTTATCTTCATTTTATTTACTAAATTTTTATATAATGTTCTATCTACTTTATACCCGTAAAATTTTTGAAGCTCTATTTCTCGCTGAGATATATAGTTAATATCAGACGAAGAATCTAGAACTTCATATTCTTTAGGCTTATAACCCTGCACAAGCGTAACCCTGTTATTTAAATCACGTGTTACACCTATTTTTTTACCAGGAATATGATAAATATAATATACTTCTGTCATATTGTTTTTATTTTCCTACAGATAATTCTGCTTTAATAGCAGGACTGTGATTATATCCTTCTAATGTTATAGTATCTTTATTAGGAATAAATACAAAATCGTTTGCACCTTCTCTTAATTTGATACCTCCCCAACTCATTTTAAGTTTAGGTAAATCGTATTGCTTTGCAGCAATATACTCTTCAGCTTGTTCTAAATGATTATTATATAAATGACAATCACCTAAGCTAGCAATAAGAGTTCCAGGTTCATAACCTGCGCCGTCCGCTATCATTTCTAATAACAAACCATACATAGTTATATCATATGGTAATCCAAGAAATACATCTGCACTTCTTTGTTGCCACATTAAATCCAGTTTACCTTCGTTATAAAATAACTGGAAATTGTAATGACAAGGAGGGAGTACCATATCGTGAAGATCGTGAACGTTCCAAGCTGAAACCATGAGTCGTCTACTGGTGGGATTTTCCCTAAGCTCCTGAAGCACCATTTGTAATTGATCGATGCCATTAGCATGACGCCACTGATGGCCATAAACGGGACCAAGTGTTCTATCAGTCCTATTAGATCTTTGATAATCAGGAATCCAATACTTGACACCGTTGTCAACAAGATAGTCCAAGTCGCTTCGACCTTCGACAATCCAAAATAATTCTGTTTTTGCATGATTAAATATAATTTTCTTTTTTGTTAATATAGGAAAGCCAAGCTTCATATCATGATATAACATTCTACCAAATACCGCTCTTGTACCTGTACCTGTTCTATCTGCTTTTTCTTTACCTCCGTGTAATATGCCGGACATTAATCCTGTGTATTCAGTTTCTATATTTCTCATAATAATATTCGCATGTTTTATACATTTGTTTGTGACACTCTCCTGCTTTATAGCAATCAGGTGAAACATTTACTTTCTCTCCTTTTTTATATGGGCCTATAGCAATTGTAATATGCCAGCATTTAGGACTTGAACCTGGAGTTTCAGGTTTGTACGATATTCTTATATTATTTTTAACGCACCAAGTCCAAGCTTCTAGTTGTTGTTTAGTCGGAAAGTATGTGCCCATTACACCTTTCTTTCTTTTTCTTCCAACATCTAAAGGTCTTACTGATCCTGCCATATTATTCCCAAGGCATTATTGTATTTTCCGGTATAGCTTCAGTATAAGGAACGTAACAACCAGATTTTGGTTCCCACGTAAAGAATGATTCACCACCATTCTCTCCTAAATTTTGAAACTTTACTTTTAATACTTTTACCTTTGTTGTTTTCTTTTCATAATCTCTATGAACTAATAAACCGTGGTAACTAGCGTCATACCATTCACCACCACCTTTGATGTTATACATCGTAGGTTCTTCTATTTTACCATTAGCGTCCTTATACATTTTAGTTGGGTGAGCAACTATTATAACTAATACATCATATTTTTTAGCAAACATTTCAATCTTAGTTAAGTATTCTAATGTGTATACATTGACATCTCCGTTATTAGAATCTAAATCTCTAACTTTATTAAATGGATCAATTACAAGGCATTTAATACCTTTACGTTTTACAAGCTCAGCACCTTTTTTTAATACTGAATCTAATGTATAACGTTCCATATCGATAAAATAAAAGTTATCGTTTATATATTCTGCTGTTTGGCTCCATTTATCATTACCAATATCCTTTTTAGATGGCATACCTTGCCAAGCTTTTCTCATTAATTTATGAGCGTGTAAATATGTAGGAGCATTTTCTGGTGATGCGAAAGCTGTTTTCCAACTATATTGTTGGTTATAACCTATAACCATTTGATCAACAAAGTCAGACTTTCCAGAAGATGGAATACCTGTAACAGTTATAAACTGTCCGGTGTATGTAGAAAATATTTCATCAAAATTACGTAAACCTATTTGGAACCCCGGTTTGAAACCGTTTTCAACAAAGTCAGTAACTTCGTTTTCAATATCTTTAAAAGTTGTGACATTTTCAAGAGGTACTGGCCTCGCGTCGTTGATAGTTTTTGATAATCTTTCAGATCCATATTTTAATAAATATTCATTTGCGTCTTTACAATCTTCAAACGAAGCTGTATAGCAAACTTCGGCACCTAGCCTTCTTATTAGTTCTTGTTTTAATGCTTGTCCTGGCTCATCATTATCAACAGCTATAATTATCTTTTCAATGCCTGTAAAATAATCTATACAGTTATCTAAGTAATCTAAATTGTTTGTACCTAATGTTGCGCCGTTTGGAACTGATATAGCGTTAGATATACCTGCTTCATGTAAAGCTAATACATCTATTTCACCTTCAGTTATAACACAAAAAGAATGGCCGACAATAGCGTCAATATTATAAAAGATTTTTTCAGCACCTTTATAAAGCTTGAAGTTCTTGCGACCATCTCTGTATTTTATATTAATGAGTTCACCACCCATCATATAATTAAACTTAATTGTGTTCTCTTCTTTAGAGGTTTGTGGCATAAACTCAGGACCCTCGGAAACATTTAAGTCTTCAAGAGTCTGCTGAGATATACCTCTACTGTTAAACCACTCTACAATCTTTGAACCTACTGGTTTGTGGGTCTTAGTAGAAAAGTCTGGACGTACATAAACTTTGTCAGCCGTTCCTTTTCTTTTAAAGGTATGTAGTTGAAATGTTTTATTGCAGTTATGACAAGTACCTAATCCTCTCTCCCAATCTAACGAAGCACACTTCTTTTTCTTATTCTCAGGTTTACGAGTATGTGAACACGTAGGACATACGCTTTCAGCAGCGCCAACCTTTAAATCATATTGGTTAAACTGGTCGATCTCGAAACCATTAATTTCGGAATTGTTTACTTGCATTTAATTAAATTTATTTCTAGTTGTGGTTATTAAAATGGTAGATCATCTTGTGCAACTTGCGGTTGAGCTGGAGCTGCTTGTTGTTGATCTCTTTTTACTGGTTGAGGAAACTCCCCATCCGTCCATACTACAGAAGCATTACCTAAAAAAGTTCTAGGTTCCTTAGCTTCTCTCTCTTCTTTACTTTGAGCGATAGCTACGGGTCCGTGATTACCATAAGCGTCTACATCATTATTAACAGTAATAGTAATTGGTAAATACTTACCTTTCTTTCCTGTAATAACTTTAGACTTATCTATAGCAGTCAGGTTTATACTTGTTTTAATTATTCCTGCCATTATTAATATGTTTGTAATTGTGAAAACATTCTTTGTAACTGTGCTTTATTAGCACCTGTTGTTCTTCTTAAGTTATCAACTGCTTTTACATGTGATTGATTACCGTAGAAGTTTCTTTCACTTGTAGTCATACCTGTTACGCTACAAGTTCTTTTTTTTGTTCTAGCCATAATATTAAATTAAAGTGTTTTAGTTAAAAAAAATTGCGATGGATCAAAGCCATCTGTTTTAAAGAATAGTTCATATGCTTCGGTAGCTCTAACAACTTTATCTCTACCTGATTCATAGAATTCATCCGAACAATCAAATATTCCTATCTGATGTGTTGTTTTATCCATTACGATAAATAACATGTC
>Ga0208130_1001789_pt1 | contig 10211 bp, 11 predicted proteins | sample ETNtaG_31_FD_185771 | JGI IMG/M metagenome (GOLD analysis project Ga0208130, IMG submission 185771) | Marine microbial and viral communities from oxygen minimum zone, Eastern Pacific Ocean - ETNP201310SV78 (SPAdes) (version 2) | ecosystem: Environmental > Aquatic > Marine > Oceanic ...
CATGGTATAAATAAGACTATCAATAGGATCGAGATTATTCATGAATAAATCTTTAATAGCTGATGCATTAGAAAGCAAGTCGTGGCCTTTTGAAGAAGCAAAAAAAATTTTAAAACGTTTAGGGGATAATAAAAGGAAAGTTATTTTCGAAACAGGTTATGGACCTTCCGGGTTACCACATATTGGTACTTTTGGTGAAGTTGCAAGAACATCAATGGTAAGATTTGCTCTCAATGTCTTGAGCCCAGATATTGAATCAAAAATTATATGCTTTTCAGACGATATGGATGGTCTAAGAAAGGTTCCTGATAATATTCCAAACAAAGAGCTACTGGAAAATAATCTTGAAAAACCTCTTTCAAGTATTCCAGATCCATATGGAGAGTTTAAAAGTTATGCAGACCACAATAATTCTTTATTAAGAAATTTTTTAGATAAATTTAATTTTAATTATGAATTTATGAGTGCATCCGATCAGTATTTATCAGGAAATTTTAATGAAACATTAAAAGATATTTTAAATAATTATGACTCTATTCAAAATATAATTTTACCAACACTTGGTGAGGAGAGAAAGAAAACATACTCACCATTTTTACCAATTTGTAAGGAGACTGGTAAAGTTCTTATGGCCAAAGTCATGGAAATTGACAAAAAAAATAGCTCCATACTTTACTATAATGATTTACTCAATGAAGAGGTTGAAACTTCTATCCTCTCTGGAAGCTGTAAACTTCAGTGGAAGGTTGACTGGGCTATGCGTTGGATGGCGCTTGGAGTTGATTATGAGATGGCAGGAAAAGATTTAATTGATTCTGTAAATTTATCAGGAAAAATTTGTAGAGCACTTAATAAAAAGCCACCAGAAGGTTTTAATTATGAACTTTTTTTAGATGAAAAAGGTGAAAAAATTTCTAAATCTAAAGGTAATGGTATCACAATTGATGAATGGCTAAGGTATGCTAGCCCTGAAAGTTTGTCCTTGTATATGTACCAGAAACCTAAAAGAGCCAAGAAACTTTCTTTTGATGTTATTCCTAAAGCAGTAGATGAATACCAGACATTTTTGAATAAATATAATGATCAGAATAATTCTGAAAGGCTTAATAATCCCGTATATCACATACATAATGGAAGCCCATTAACCTTTGATACACCTCTTACCTTCTCTTTAATATTAAACCTTGTTAACGCATCGCAGGCGGATAATAAGGAGACCTTATGGGGATTTATTAGAGAATATATTGGCGACATATCAGGAGATTCTGAGGCATATATTGATCGACTTTTGGAATACGCAATATCCTACTTTAACGATTTTATTCTACCTACTAAGAAATATAAGATACCTAATGATTCAGAGGTTGCATCATTAGAGAGACTCCTAAGTCAGTTAAAAAATCTAGAGGATGATGTTGATGCGGAAACAATACAAACTGTTTTTTACGATATAGGTAAAGAAGCAAATTATGAAAACCTTAGAGAGTGGTTTTTGGTTCTTTATCAAATTCTTTTAGGCCAGGACCAGGGACCAAGGTTAGGCTCATTTGCAAAACTTTATGGTCTTGATAAAACCTGTAATCTTATTGAAAATGCTATATCAAAAAATTTAGCTTAGTTCATTTATTGCCTCTTCAAGATTTTTTTCTCCTGATCCTGGTGTTAGGGGTTTTGGTTGATTTTCGTCATATTTCCAACCTAATAACCAAGCAATTTCAAATGTTGAATATATTTTACCGTCTTTATTAGAAAATCTTTTTTTGTAAATTTCTATAGCCCTTTTAATTACATCTTTTCGTGAAAAATTTTTTTGTCTTTCATTTAGAATATTAGTTTCCCCCATTTCTCTGATATCAGAGAATAATTTTTCTGGATTTTTATAAATAATCTTGTGTCTATCAATATCAGCCACTGGTAATGTGAAATTCGCTCTTTGCAGCAGACTTGATAAATCATTTAAATCTGCAAAAGGACTAATTTTTGGGCTGGTACCACCAAGGATTTCTTCTTCTGCAATCATTAAGCAATATCTTAATTCTTTTAACGTATCTCCAGCAAAAAGACAGGCTATAAAGAGACCATTTGCTCTGAGTGACTGGTTAATTTGGAATAATGTTCCAGGAATATCATTAACAAAGTGGATATTAAAAAAACTAACTATTAGATCTAGACTATTTCCTTTGATAGGCAGGAACTCTTCATCTGAAATAATATTAGCTGTTTCTGATTTATAAATATCTGCATGAAAAAGATTTTGAATATTTTTTGATTTAGGAATTTTTATATTTCGAAATCCAAATGTCATTCCATTTTTAAACTTATTCTTTACAAGGCTAATTCTTTCGAAAATTTCATGAGAGTATTCTTCAAAAAATAGTTTTGATTCTGGTTGAACACTATCTGACCTTTTTCTTCTGATTTGCTTTAATTTTTGATTATGGATCATGCTTAATGCTCAAAATTATAAGTATATTTTATATAAATCTTTTTTATATTTGTTTATTGAATTTAATTTATTATATACCATATTAAATATATTGGAGATCGAATTTGAAGATAGATATTTATACAGGCCCTATGTGCCCATATTGTACTAAAGCTAAAGAGCTTCTTGAGCAAAAAAATCTTACTTTTAATGAATTATACATTGGTGATGATATTAAAATAATGGAGGAAATGCTTGATAGATCAGCAGGTAAAAGAACAGTGCCTCAAATTTTTATAAACGATGTTCATGTTGGTGGGTATGATGATCTATATGCAATTGATCGCAGTGGAGAACTTGATAAATTATTAGAAAGTTAAAAAATTGACAAAATTTTCATTAATTCAATTAAACACTGGCTGTGACCCTAAAAAATCTTTTGAAGTTTTAAAAAAATACATAACTGAAGCCGCATATAGTGGGAGTAAACTTGTATGTACTCCAGAAACAACAAATATTATGGAAGTAAGAAATTCCTTACTGTTTAAAAAGATATATACTGAAAAAGAAGATATTTATTTAAAAAAAATTTTAGGACTGGCTAAAGATCTAAAAATTTGGATAAATCTTGGTTCTTGGATATTAAAAGATAAGAAAAATAAAGCTGTAAACAGAACTATTTTAATAAACCCTGAAGGATTAATTCATGCCCGTTATGATAAGATTCATTTATTTGATGTTGAAATTTCTGAAAAGGAGAAATATTTAGAGAGCAAAACCTATAGTTCTGGAAATAAAGCGGTAGTTACTAATACTCCTTTTGGTTTGCTAGGTCTCTCGATTTGTTATGATTTAAGATTTCCCTATCTTTACAGAGATCTTGCAACAAACGGTGCTGAAATTATTTTTGTACCATCAGCCTTTACTTATGAAACTGGTAAGGTTCATTGGCATTCATTATTAACTGCAAGAGCTATTGAAACTGGGTCATATGTTATTGCAGCAGCTCAAAAAGGTACCCATGAGAATAAGAGAAAGACCTTCGGTCATTCCTTAGTAATAGACCCATGGGGAAAGATTATTGCTGAGAAAAAGAATGGAATAGGTCTAATGGATTTTGATATTGATCTAGAGAGAGTCAAAAATGCAAGATCAAAAATTCCCTCAATATATGCTAACAAAAAATATAAAATTATAAGAAATTAAGAATGATTAAATATAATTTAAAATGCGAGAATAATCATAATTTTGATGCATGGTTTTCTGACTCATCTAACTTTGAGGAACAGAACAAAAAAAATCTTATTTTTTGTCCAAAGTGTAATTCAACGAAGATTGAAAAAAATATAATGGCCCCTAACATCGGTTCAAAAAAACAAAGCTATACCAATGCACTAAAAACTGAAAAAAATTATGAAAAAATTATAAAAAATGTTCGTAAGCATGTTGAGAAAAATTTTGAGTATGTTGGCGATAAGTTTGCTGATGAAGCAAGAGCTATACATTATGGAGAAAAAGAAGAACGAGAAATTTATGGCGAAACTTCAGTTGAAGAAGCCGTTGATTTAATTGAGGAGGGCGTAAATGTTTCGCCCATACCTGGTGTTGATCCAAAGCTTAAGAATTAATTTTAGATGATAAGCCTAAATAATTTACTGACAAATCTTCAGATCTTTTCCAGCTATCAAAAAGTGGATTATATTTCATGCCAATAATTTCATCGATTTTTAATCCATTGCTTGAGAAAAGTATTTTTAACTCATCTGGGGTAATAAACTTTGACCAATCATGTGTACCCTTTGGAAGCCAACCTAATATGTATTCTACACCTATTATAGCTAGTCCATAAGATATTAATGTTCTATTCAAGCTAGCAAAGATCATTATACCGTTTGGCGATAAAATTTTATTACATGAATTAATAAATAAATTTACATCTGAGACATGTTCTATAACTTCCATATTTAAAATTACGTCAAATTTCTCATCTTTTTCAGATATTTTTTCTACGGTTGAATGAATATATTTAATTTTTAAACCTTGATTTTTCGCGTGAGTGGAAGCTGTTTTGATATTTTTTTCAACAACATCCAAACCAGTAACATTCGCACCTAATTTTGCCATTGGTTCCGATAATAATCCTCCTCCACAACCAATATCTAAAAGCTTGATATTTTTAAAAGGTTTTTTTTCATCTGTTGCAATATCAAAGTGATTTATTATTTTTTCTCGGATAAAGGCAATTCTTGTAGGATTAAACTTATGTAAAGTTTTAAATTTCCCTTTTGGATCCCACCATTCTTCAGCTAACTTTGAAAATTTTTCATGCTCAACTGGATCAATTGTTGTTTTTTTATTTTTTATATCTTTGGTCACTATTACTTGCTCCTTACTCGCCTATACACTATCTATGTCCCACGCCCAATAAGAAATTTTAAATTTATTATATTTTTTATGGATTTTCAGGTATTTAAATATCTTGGAGTGATAAATGTCTAGAATAGTGATGAAATTTGGTGGAACATCCGTCGGAAGCGTTGAACGAATAAACCACGTTGCTGAAATTGTTCGCTCAGAAGTTGAAGCAAAAAATCAAGTTGTTGTTGTTTTATCTGCAATGGCTGGCGAAACCGACAGATTGGTAAATCTTACCAAGGAACTTTCAAAAGATTTTCCAACCTCAGAATATGACGTTGTTATTTCTAGTGGTGAACAAGTGAGTGTCGGCGCACTATCAGGCTTATTAAATTCTTCCGGTATTAAGTCTCAGTCATTGCTTGGTTGGCAGGTTCCAATTGTAACAAGCGCAGATCATAAGTCAGCTCGTATTGAAGCTATATCTTCAGATGTTATATTAAAACTTTTTGATGAAAATAATGTTGTTATAATTCCAGGATTTCAAGGAATAAGTGCGGACGGCAGAATAACCACTTTAGGTCGCGGCGGATCCGATACTTCTGCTGTAGCAATAGCAGCAGCAATAGATGCTGATTTTTGCGATATCTATACTGATGTTGATGGTGTCTATACAACTGACCCAAATAAAGTTCCAAATGCAAAAAGGCTTGATAAAATATCTTATGAAGAAATGTTAGAAATGGCTTCTCTTGGTGCTAAAGTTCTGCAAACACGGTCTGTCGAAACAGCTATGAATAATGATGTTGTATTGAGAGTTCTATCAAGTTTTTCAGATGTTGGTAAAAAGAAAAAAGGTACATTAGTATGTTCTGAAGACAGCATTTCTGATAAAAAGATAGTAACTGGTGTTGCTGCATCAACTAATGATGCCAAATTAACGCTAACAGGAATTAAAGATAAGCCAGGTGTTGCAGCTGAGATTTTAGGTACTCTTGCTGAAAATAATATTAATGTTGATATGATTGTTCAAAATATTTCCAATGATAGAAAAACAACTGATTTAACATATACAGTTCCAAAAGACGAAGTTGATAATGCAAAAGAATTAATGGATGCACTTTCAAATAATTTATCTTACGAGAGTTTAATCGTAGATTCTAATATTGCAAAAATTTCCATAGTTGGTGTTGGCATGAGGAGTAATGCTGGTGTGGCAAGCCAGATGTTTGATGTATTATCTAAGAATAATATTAATATTGATGTAATCTCAACATCAGAGATTAAGATCTCAGTTTTAATCAATAAAGATTTAACTGAAAAAGCACTCAATACATTGCATGAACATTTTGAGTTGGGAAATACTAATTAATTTTTATTAATTTTAGTAAGAGTTATTGATGGAAAAATATTACTGGCGAAATATTGAAAGAAGAAAGAGCAATAGCATCAATGTTGGATCTTTGACTGTAGGTGGTAATTCTCCAATATCTGTTCAATCAATGACCAATACAAAAACATCAGATGCTGACAAAACAATTAGTCAAGTAAAAGAACTTGAGGACGCAGGTGCAGACTTAGTAAGAATATCTTGCCCAGATAAAGACTCAACTCAATCTCTTAAAGAAATTATAAAAAGTATAAATGTTCCAATTATTGCTGATATTCATTTTCATTATAAACGAGCAATAGAAGCTGCAGAAGCAGGGGCCTCTTGTCTAAGAATAAACCCTGGCAATATAGGAAGTATCGATAGGGTTAAAGAAGTTGTAAGGGCCGCAAAGGATTTTGGATGTTCTATTAGAATAGGGGTAAATGCTGGCTCATTAGAAAAAGAAATTCTAGAAAAATATGGGAGCCCATGTCCAGAAGCAATGGTTGAAAGCGCTTTGATGCACGAGAAAATTTTAAAGGATCTCGATTTTAATGAATATAAGATATCTGTTAAAGCTTCCGATGTTTTACTAACAGTTGAGGCCTATAAGCAATTAGCAAAGGCTACAAAAGCTCCGTTGCATCTTGGTGTAACTGAGGCCGGTGGACTTATGACTGGGTCTATTAAATCATCCATAGGTATAGGACAATTATTAATGATGGGTATAGGCGATACAATTAGAGTATCTCTTTCAGCAGATCCTGTCGAAGAAGTAAGGGTTGGTTTTAATATTCTTAAGAGCTTAGGTCTGCGTTATAGAGGGGTGACTATAATTTCCTGTCCTTCTTGTGCTCGTCAGGGTTTTGAAGTTATTGAAACAGTTAAAACTCTTGAAGATAGATTATCTCATATTACTGAATCTATTACACTTTCGGTAATAGGTTGTGTTGTTAATGGACCAGGAGAAGCATTATATACTGATGTTGGGTTTACAGGTGGCGGTAATAATAATGGAATGATTTATTTAAATGGGAAACAATTATCAAAAACAGACAACAAGGATATGATTGAAAAGATTGTCGAGCATGTCGAAGAAAAAGCAAATGAAATTGCTAATGAGAAAACATTATGACCACCATTCCAGAAGATAAACTTGATGGTATTATTTTAAAGGGTAAGGAATTAGAGGATCAACTTGGCCAAGAAAATACATCTGAAAAATTTGTCGAATTATCAAAAGAATATTCAGAAATTCAGCCTCTATATAATGCCTCCATAGAGTGGAAAGAATCTTCAAAAGAAATAGCCGACTTAAAAAATATAATTGAAGATGAATTAAGTGATAATGATATGAAAGAACTGGCTTCGGAGGAACTTGGTGTCTTAGAAGATAAAATTTTAAAATTAAGTGATGAAATTAAATTATTGCTTTTACCTAAGGATAAAGCAGATTCTAGTGATGTTATTTTAGAAATAAGGGCAGGCACTGGTGGAGATGAAGCTGCATTATTTGCAGGTGATTTATATAGAATGTATCAAAGGTTTTCCGATATTAATGGATGGAAAACTGAAGTAATTTCCATATCAGATGGAGATGTAGGTGGTTTTAAAGAGGCAGTTATATCAATTGCCGGTAACGGAGTTTTTTCAAAACTTAAGTTTGAGTCTGGGGTTCATAGAGTACAAAGGGTTCCAACCACTGAGTCCAGTGGGCGTGTTCACACATCTGCCGCTACGGTAGCTGTTTTACCTGAACCAGAAGACGTTGACATTCAGATAGAAGAGAAAGACATAAGAGTTGATGTATTTAGGGCTAGTGGTCCTGGCGGACAGTCAGTTAACACAACCGATAGTGCCGTAAGAATTACTCACCTACCCTCAGGGCTGGTTGTCACACAACAGGACGAAAAATCACAGCATAAGAATAGAGCAAAAGCTATGAAGGTTTTAAGAGCAAGGCTTTATGAGGAAGAGAGATTTAAACAACAACAAGAAAGAGCTGCAGACAGAAGTTCACAAGTTGGATCAGGTGACAGATCAGAGAGAATTCGTACATATAATTTTCCTCAAGGTAGAGTCACAGATCATAGGATTACACTTACCCTCCATAAGTTAGATACAATTCTTGAGGGGCAAGATCTTAACTTATTAATAGAAGCTCTTACGTCCGAAGAAAAAACCAAACAACTACTTGAGGGTTAGTTTTGCTTTTAAGTGAACTTAAAAAAAAATTATCAAAAAATTTTTTAATTAATGGCATTGAAACACCAGAACTTGATGCAAGGTTGGTTTTAAAAGAGGTCCTATCTTTTGATGATAAGGATCTAATTTTAAAAGAAAACCATGATATTTCGGAAGAGTTAATCAAAAAAATTTTTGCTATTGAGACTAGAAGACTAAAAGGAGAGCCTATAAGTAAAATTTTTAAAAAAAGAGATTTCTATAAGTCTACATTTATAATTACTAATGATGTTTTAGATCCACGACCTGAAACAGAGCTTATTGTTGAGATAGCAAATGATTTTATAAAAAAAAATAAAGTTAAAAATATTTTAGACTTAGGGACTGGCTCAGGTTGTATTTTACTATCAGTATTAAAAGAAAATAAAATGATAAATGGCTTAGGAATAGATTTATCAGAGGAAGCAATTAAGATTGCGCAAAAGAATTCAAAAAAATTACAGCTAGATAATCAATCTAATTTTCTTATTTCAAATTGGATGAGCTCAATAAATTTTAGGTATGATATTGTTGTTTCTAATCCACCATACATTGCCAGCAATGACATAAAAAAACTTACAGAGGATGTTAAGAGCTACGACCCTTTATTATCTCTTGATGGAGGTGATGATGGTTTGAATTGTTACAGAGCTATTGCCAAAGATCTAAAGAGAGTAATTAATAAAAATGCAATAATAATTGTGGAGATTGGCTATAATCAATCCATATCGGTTATAGAAATCTTTAAAAAGAATGATTTCAAATTGATTAAAAAATATAATGATATTAATGGTTTAGAGAGGGTATTAACTTTCCAGTAAAAAAAAATTAAAAATAATTAAAAAAAATCTGGAAATAAAGCTAATGATAGTGTTAATGTTCCTCCAGTTTTTGTAATTATACAAAATTATTCTCAGTTAAAGCTAAAATTATTTAAGTTTACTTAGGATTATTTATCAAAAAAATTAGGATTTTGAATGATTGATTTATCAATATTTTTAATGTGTTGTTATGGTTAAACCAAGAAACAACAATAATCGAAGACGAAACCGCAGATCTGGCGGTGGTAATGGCAACAATTTTGAATCTAATGGACCCTCTATAAAAGTCAGGGGATCATCAAAGCAAATCTATGAGAAATATTTATCTCTAGCCAGGGATGCTCGTTCCTCGGGAGATGCTGTTTTACAAGAAAGCTATTCGCAACATGCAGAACACTATGCAAGATTACTAATAGAAAGTGGAAAATTTGAGAGTAATGATAATACTTCAAACACTAAACCTTCTAGTGAAGTCAAAAGCGATGATCAGACAGGTAATAAAAATTCTGATGATGTCAAGCAAGTATCTCAGGAAGATGGTCAAGAAAATGTTATTTCTATACCTGAAACTGATCAATTAGATGTTGCGGAAAGCTCCTAATCATATTATATTTAGATAGTTAAATACTTGATATATATGTATATATTTTTATATCAATAAATAACTATTTTTTTGTTAAAAAATTATGAAAAAAAAGGTTTACATTGCCTTCGGAGGTACTTATAAACCGTATTCCGAGCTGTAAAAAGCCGGATTGGTTTTTAACCAAACACATTTAGAAAATTGTTTCTTTTATATTTGCTGGTTTAACTAGCGTAGATCAGTTTTCTCTTTGTGCGCTCTTTGAAATTGTGATTATAAAGAAAGAGAAACGTAGGTGGCGATGTCCAAGCGGATATGCTTCTTTATGGAGTGTATCAAATTTATTTGACTCGTCTTTACGTTTCAAACCAACGTACAAGTGTGCTAATTTTTTTAGTGCTCTTGTCATATTTTTTGAGATAATAAAGAACA
>Ga0208130_1001791_pt1 | contig 10202 bp, 10 predicted proteins | sample ETNtaG_31_FD_185771 | JGI IMG/M metagenome (GOLD analysis project Ga0208130, IMG submission 185771) | Marine microbial and viral communities from oxygen minimum zone, Eastern Pacific Ocean - ETNP201310SV78 (SPAdes) (version 2) | ecosystem: Environmental > Aquatic > Marine > Oceanic ...
AATCTTGATATGAAACATGTCATGATTGTTCACGGCGATGATGGTCTTGATGAGATTTCAATTTGTTCAGAAACCATTGTTTCAGAATTAAAAGACAATAAAATTAGCGAATATAAAATTTCTCCAAAAGATTATGGACTCAACGTATCTTCATTTGATCAAATTGCTGCGAATTCTTCGTATGAAAGCTTTTTACTTGTAAATAGCGCATTTAATGGAGAGAGTTCTGCTGTGCAAGACATGATCGCATTAAATAGCGGGGCTGCTTTATATATAGCAAATGTAGTTGACTCTATAAGTGATGGCATAGAAATGGCATTTGATTGTATGAATAATGGTCAAGCCGCACAAAAATTAGCTGACTATGTAAGGGTTTCGAACGAATAATGAATATTCTTGATGAAATAGTAGCAAAAACAAAATCTAAACTTGAAGAAAAAAAACAAGGAGTATCGCTTGAAGAATTGAGTTCTAAAATAGATTTCGAGAACCTTAAAGAAACAAATTTTAAGAAAAGTCTTCAGAATAAAACTGAAGCTATTATTGCTGAGATAAAGAAAGCATCTCCAAGCGCAGGCATTATCAGTGATAATTTTGATCCAGTTTTAAAATCAAAAGAATATGAATCTTTTGGAGCCTCAGCACTTTCTATTCTCACAGAAGAAGATTATTTTTTAGGAAATATTCAGTATCTTAAAGATGTCAAAGCAACTACAAGTCTTCCAATTCTCAGAAAAGACTTCATAGTTGATGAGTATCAAATATATGAGTCAAAGTTGATTGGAGCAGATTGTATTTTACTCATTGCTTCAATACTGAATGACGAAGAATTAAAAAACTTTTCAGAAACAGCAGAAAGACTCAAGCTTGATTATATTATTGAAGTTCATGATGTGGAGGAATTACAAAGAGTAAAACATTTCTCTAATGCAATTATTGGAGTCAATAATAGGAATTTAAAAACTTTTGATGTCGACATTAATAATTCAGTTGAACTTAAAAATTTTTTTGAAGGAGAAAACATTTTTATTGCAGAATCGGGTATAAAAAGTAAAAAAGATATAGAGTACCTTCAACAACATAATATTAATGTTTTTCTAATTGGCGAAAGCTTGATGAAAGGAGATTTTTTTGAAACTTAGGGAATGGCAAGAGAAGGCTTTCCCGCTTTGGTGGGCAAAAAAAAGAGGTATCATTAAAGTTGTAACCGGTGGAGGAAAAACGTTCTTTGCTATTCATTGTTTAAAACAATATTTAGAAGACGATCCTAAAAAGGATATTCTAATTGTAGTCCCCTCCATAGCTCTTTTAGATCAGTGGTATGAAAGTCTCTCACAAGAATTTAAGTCAAAAGAAATTTCTCTTAATGGAGGAGGAGAGCAAACCAATGAACTTAAAAAGATATGCATAACAACTATCGACTCATTAAAAAATATTATTGAAGAAGTAAATTATCAAAACACATTATTAATAGTTGATGAATGCCACAAAATTGGAACAGAAAAAAGAGGAGAAATGCTCTCAAATAATTGGGATGCCACACTTGGATTGTCAGCAACTCCTGAGAGAGACTATGACGACAATTTTTATATCATTATTAAAAAGATACTCGGAGATATCATCTTTGATTACGATTACATAGATGCAAGAGAAGATGAGGTAATTGTAAATTTTAAACTTCTTTATGGTTATGCAGCCTTACTTCCAGAAGAAGAAGAAAAATATAAAAAGTTTACTAAGAGCATCCAAAGAAGGGCTGCTACTATAGGTGGTCAGGATATGAATGATTATCCTTTGAAAATGCTAATTTTTAATAGAGCTAGATTGGTTAAAAATTCTAAGAATAGAATACCTTATGGTGTGGAGCTCATTCAAAAATATAAAAGAGATAGCTGGATTGTTTTTACTGAAAATAAAAAACAAGCTAAAGAGTTCAACAGAATTATAAATAAAAAAGGATTTAAGTCGGGTATTTATAATACAGATCTTAACGATGATGAGAGACAAGAAAATCTTGAAGCTTTCAAGGGTGGTAAATTAAATGTTTTGGTGAGTTGTACTGCCCTAGATGAGGGTTTTGATATGCCTGAAGCAGATGGGGCAATGATTCTAAGCTCCTCATCTTCAAAAAGACAAAGAATTCAAAGAATGGGGAGAGTTCTTAGAATAACTGCTAACAAAGAAAATGCTTTAATAGTTACCGTCTATTCATCAAAAACCGAATATGAAAAATTGCGAGAAGAATCAAATAGATATAAATTAGAAGGTGTCCCCATTAAGTGGCAACAAATGAGTCTATAATATTAATATGGCATTAACTTATTCAAGCATGCTAGAACTTCAAACAGATTTAATTGGATTTGATTTACTTAATTCATTATCAAATAAAAACTTTTCTTCAGACTCACTCGATGTCGATAAATCTTCATTGATAATGTTTATTTGTAATCATTGTCCATATGTTATTCATTATCATGATGAGATTATTCGACTTGAGAAAGATTATTCTAAAAAAATTAATTTGGTTGCCATTAGCTCAAATGACATAATTAATTATCCTCAAGATAGCCCACTTAAGATGAAAGAATTATGGGAAAACTTAGGACTGTCATTCCCATATTTATTTGATGAAACCCAAGAAGTTGCAAAAAAATATAAGGCTGAGTGCACACCTGAATTTTATCTTTTTGATTCAAATAAAAAACTTATATATAGGGGCAGAATGGACGAAACATCACCAGGCTCGGATAAAAAGCCTTCTGGAAAAGATTTGAGAACTGCGATCGATAATTTAGAAAACAATAGACCTATATCCAATGATCAACATCCTTCAATGGGATGCAATATTAAGTGGAAACCTTAAAGATCTGATTTGTATGTTTCTGTAAGAAATACAACAGAGATAAATGTAAGTATAGATGCGATAGCTATATAGACAGATACCCAAAAAATACCAAAATTAGTAGATAGCGCAATAGCAATTGTTGGTGCAAATGCGCCACCTAAAATTGCACCAAGCTGATAACCTAGATTAGCTCCAGAGTATCTTACTTCAGTACTAAATAATTCTGCGAAGAAAGCAGCTTGAGGACCATACATCATTGCTAAAAATACTAATCCAACTGTTATTGCTAAAACAGCCATCCAAAAGTTTCCTGTATCTACAAGAGGAAATATAGCAAATGCCCAAATGGCTGTTAGTATAGAACCTAACATAAAGATGCCTCTTCGACCATTTCTGTCAGAATAGGATGAAAATAGAAATAAGAAAGGAACCATAATTGCTGATCCAATTAAAACCGCAGAAAGCATGTCATCTCTCACAAGATTTGTACTTTTTTCTCCATAGGTGAGTATGAAAGCAATTAAAATATAAAAAGTAACTTGGACAGAAAGAAATGCTCCAGCAGCAAGACTAATTCGTTGAGGATATTTTTTAATTGCTTCAAGAACTGGAGATTTTTTAATAGGAATATTTTGAGAAGCCTGCTGATCTCCAATTGTATGCTGCAATTCTTTGAAAGCTTTTGTATCTTCCATAGTTAATTGAATGTACATACTTAAACCTATAAGAACTGCGCTTGCTAAAAATGGTATACGCCAACCCCATGAATAAAATGCTTCATCTGAAACCAAGGAACCAATAATAATATAGGCAAGATTTGCAAGAATTACTCCAATTGGAACTCCGGCTTGAGCATATGCTCCATAAAAACCTCTTTGATTTGATGGCGCACTTTCAGTTACTAATAACATTGCACCTCCCCATTGACCTCCTATTGCAAGACCTTGAGCAAATCTTAAAAGAGTTAACAGAATTGGTGCGGCAACACCAATCATAGCGTAAGTAGGCAATAATCCAATCAAGGTTGAAGCAACTCCCATTAAAATAAGTGCAATAATCAGCGTTTTTTTTCTACCAATCTTATCTCCAAAATGGCCAAAAATTACTCCGCCTATTGGTCTAGCAATAAAACCAGCAGCAAAAGTTAGAAAGGATAAAATTAATGCAGTTGATCCCGGCATTTCACCAAAAAATGCTGTTGGAAAAATTAGTGCTGCTGCAGCCCCATATAAAAAGAAGTCATACCACTCTATACTCGTTCCGGCTAGCGAGGTTAAAGCAACCTTTCTCATGTTTATATCTTGATTTAGTGATATAGATTCATTCATGAATATGTTTTTAAAGGTATGCGCTAGTTGAAGTCATTACCTTAGCAGTTACTTCCATCACTTTTTTTGTAGGAGACTCTAATTCTTCTGCGCCTGACTCATTCGCTTGTCCAGCATGCAGATCTTCATCAGCTTGCATAGTTTTTAAAATCTCAATTGTTTCTTTATCTTTTTCTGAAATCTTATCCAAATGCTTTTGAAGATGAATAACAACTTGTTTCTCTGTTTCTTCAACAAAACCAAGGCTTGTTTTTTCACCCATTGAACCAAAAATAGCACCAATAGCAAAAGAGCCGGCATACCATAAAGGGTTTAATATTGAGCTATTCCCACCAAGTTCATCCAGTCTTTTTTTGCACCAAACCAAATGATCAGTTTCTTCCTCACCAGCATGAATTAAATGTTCTTTTATTTTTTGATCCTTACATACGAAAGCTTGACCGCGATAAAGTGCCTGTGCAGCAACCTCACCAGCATGATTAATTCTCATCATTTGAATAGATAAGTCTTTTTCATTTTTTGAAAGCTCCTCAGAATTTTTTTCCTTTGGTGCAGGCGGATACTCTCTATTAGTTCCAGTTTTTTTATCTGAAAGAGTCCTTAGAGCTATATCAAGCTCATTTACAATACCATTTAAAATACTCATTTAATTCCTTTGAATCCAATGTCACTTCTAAAAAATGCACCTTCAAATTTGACATTATTTACGAGATTATATGCGTTTTTTTGAGCATCTTTCAAATCGCAACCTAATGCTGTTGCACAAAAAACTCTGCCTCCATTTGTAAGTATCATTCCATTTTTATATTTTGTTCCAGCATGGAAAAGTTTCAAATCTTCATTATTGTTTTCTTTTATTGAAACTTCTTTATTAGACTCATATTTTTCTGGATAGCCAGCTGAAGCAATTACAACTCCGCATGAGTGTTTTTCAGTCCATTCAATAGAATAGTTGTCTAGCTTGTCATCAATTGCTAAGTTGCAAAGCTCAACCAAACTTGAATTAAGTCTAAATAAAATTGGTTGTGTTTCTGGATCACCAAATCTGCAATTAAATTCTAGAACTTTAATCTCACTATCTTTGATCATTAGCCCAGCATAAAGAAATCCCAAATAAGGTGATCCTTCTTCAATTAAACCATTCATAGTTGGATACATAACTTGATTCAAAATTTTTTCATGAATCTCATCGGTCACAATTGGGGCTGGTGAATATGCCCCCATTCCTCCTGTATTTAAACCTATATCTCCATCTCCAACAGCTTTGTGATCTTGGCTTGTTGCTAGAGGAATTATTTTGTCTTTACTAACAACAGCGATGAATGATGCTTCTTCACCCTCTAAGAACTCTTCAATTACAACTCTATTGCCAGCAGTTCCAAAAGTCTTATCATTGAAAATACTATCCAATGCCTGTTTTGCTTCTTCAATATTTTGGCAAATTATCACACCCTTACCAGCAGCCAAGCCATCAGCTTTAACAACTGTTGGAAAACTTGTCTCATTTAGATACTCAACAGAACTTTCAAAGTTATCAAATGATTTATATCTTGCTGTTGGAATATTGTATTTAACAAAGAAATCTTTAGAGAAGGTTTTTGAGCCCTCTAATTGCGCTGCATGTTTAGATGGACCAAATGTTTTGATATTTTTACTTTGTAAATAATCAGTTAAACCATCAACAAGCGGTTGTTCTGGACCAATAATAACAAGCCCAACCTTTTTAATTAAACAAAATTTTTCTATTGAGTTAAATTCATTTAAATTAAGCTCAATATTACTAACCTTGGTTTCTAAATGAGTGCCTGCATTACCTGGAGAAACAAAAACATGTTCAACAAAATCATCTTGAGCGCATTTCCATGCCAAAGCATGTTCTCTTCCGCCAGATCCAATGATTAATACATTCATTAATGTCTAAAATGCCTCGTTCCTGTGTAAACCATAGCAATATTATGTTCATCAGCAGCTGAAATGACTTCTTGATCATTTATTGAGCCACCTGGTTGAATGATTGCGGCAATTCCACTTGATACTGCTTTATCAATACCATCTCTAAATGGAAAAAAAGCATCTGATGCCATTACTGCATCCTCTACAGATAAACCTTCTTCTTTTGCTTTTAAATTTGCAATTTCAGCACTAATAACTCTGCTCATTTGACCAGCACCAATTCCAATTGTTTGTTTATTCTTTGCATAAACAATAGCATTGCTTTTTACAAATTTAGCAACTCTCCATGCAAACATGAGATCTTTTAACTCTTCTTCTGTTGGTTGCCTTTTTGTTACACACTTCAAATCATCTATAGTTACTTGATTATGATCGTCATCTTGAATAAGAATGCCTCCAGATACTTTCTTAATAGTTCCTGGATATAAGTTATCTTGTTTTAAATCTACTTCTAAAATTCGAATATTTTTTTTACTAGAAAATTCTTTAATTGCATCTTTTTCATAACCAGGAGCAATCACAACCTCAACAAATTGTCGCTCATTGATTTCTTTAGCAGTAGCTAAATCCACCACACTGTTAAAAGCTATAATCCCACCAAATGCAGAGGTTGGGTCTGTCTTGTAAGCTAAATCATAAGCATTGAAAATGTTATCACTTTCAGCAACACCGCATGGATTAGCATGTTTTACAATCACGCATGATGGATTGTTAAATTCTCTAACACACTCCCAAGCAGCATCAGCATCAACAATATTATTGTATGAAAGCTCTTTGCCTTGTATGACTTTTGAATTCGCAATATTTCTATATTTGAGGTTTTTAAAAGTATACAAAGATGCATTTTGATGGGGGTTTTCACCATACCTTAAACTAGTACTTTCTTTAAATTCATAATTATGAATAGAATCAGAAATATCTTCATTAAGGTATGAATAAATAGATTTATTGTAGTTTGCCATAATAGAAAAAACCTTTTTTGATAGACTCTTGCGGGATTCATAAGAAATACCATCTTTTTCATTCCATTCATTAATAATATTCTTGTAATCATTGGGATCTGTTACAACAACAACATCTTTAAAGTTTTTTGCAGCTGCCCTGATCATTGTTGGACCACCAATATCTATTTGCTCAATAGCTTCCTCAAAAGAACAGTCTTTTTTAATTGTTTCTTCAAAGGGGTAAAGATTGACGATTACCAAATCAATCGGCTCATATCCTTTTTCTTTTAATACACTCATATCCGAATCTCTTCTTGCAAGAATACCAGCATGTATTTTTGGGTGAAGAGTTTTTACTCGACCATCCATCATTTCCTCAAATCCAGTAAATTCGGATACCTCAATCACATTTTTAGTAATTTCTTTTATTGCTTTGTAAGTTCCACCTGTTGAAAGAATTTTTATTTTTTTTTCTTCAAGAAATTTAACAATAGTTTTAATATTTGTTTTATCGGAAAGACTAATCAGTGCTGTTTTTGGTTTGACGATACTCATTAGCTGATTTTATATTTCTTTAATTTTGTTCTTAAGGTTGTTCTGTTTATGCCTAATATTCTTGCAGCCTTGGATTGATTATTATTACAAAACTTCATGACGCTATTTAGAAGAGGCGGCTCAACTTCTTTAAGAACTAGATTATAGACATTGATAGGGGTATTTTTCTGATCAAGTTGATTAAAATACCTATTCATAGCTTTTCTAACCTCATCTTTAAGAGGTTTTTTTGAATAACTATCAAATGACTTTTTCTTTTCTTTCAAAATAGATTTTTTTAATAAAGAGCTTAAGTTTACAGCTGTTTAAAAATTGCTCAATAGATAAATTAAAGATTTATGTATGTTTTTTTATTATTTTCTATAGAGAAAGATTGTATTTTTTTGTGATCAATAACAATTTCTAATATTGAAGTGTAATCAGGATAAAAACATAAAAGCGTTTCAGAGTTTTTTAAGTTAGATGCAATTGAATTCATAACCATGAAATGTGTAAAAATCACGCTATGATTTTTGATATTCATCAGCTGATCAAAAATATTATCCTTCCAAGATTTAATATACTTTGGTAATTCCTCTTTTTTAGTATTTAAAATTTTCTTTAACCATTTTTGTTTTTCGCTCAAATCAATATCCTTTGAAGGAATTTCAGTAAAGGCCTTATTAATAATTACATCTTTATTGAATTTTTTTGCTAATGGTTTAGCTGTTTCTCTAGCTCTTAATTTCGGGCTTGATATAAAGAAATAGTTTTGAAGATTAAGTAATCTCTTATGATTTACTAATTTTTTTGCTTGATATAGACCATTTTCACTTAAATTAGGGTCGTGATGATCTCCCCAGACATTTGCTGCTTCACCATGTCTTATAAATATAAGTCTAATCTCTGACATTTATTTTCCAGCTATAGCTATAATGATATTGTGAGAATACATAGAGTATATTGTAAATCTGTATCTGGGCCTAATGAGAAATTTCAAATAGATGAGTCTCAATCTCAACACTTAATAAAGGCGCTTCGTTTAAAGGAAGGTGTTTTAGTTGAGGTTTTTGATGGAAGTGGCAAATTTGCAAGTTGTAAAATACTCAAAATATTAAAAAAATTTATTGAAGTTGAAAGAATTGAAAAGTTAAAACATCAAACTCCTAATGAAAGATTGCTTGTGACTATAATTCCAGTCATAAAAAAAAATAACTTTAATTTCATGATTCAAAAGTTAGCAGAGATAGGAACTAATAAATTTATTATTTATAAACCAGATCTTATAGATCAAAGCGTAGCAAAAAAAGATATCACTAAAATAGTAAATAAATCAAATGAGATCTTGATTAATGTTTGTAAGCAATGTGGCAATAATTTTATTCCATCGATTATTAAGTCTGATAGTTTAGAAGAGGCCATCAATATGGTAAAAGATACTACTGAGATATATTCATTTGACACAGAGGCTTCGGAGTATTTTAATCAGAATGAACTTGGAAAAGATTCTTCTATAACAACCATTACTGGTCCTGAGTCTGGTTTTTCAGAAAAAGAGCTTGGGATAATTAATATGCATGATGTTAAAGAAAGATATTTAGGACAAAATATTTTAAGAGCTGAAACAGCAGCTATATATGTATCTTCATTAATTAAAAATCATTTTGGTAAAATTTCTTAATTATGGATAATAAAGTACTTTTCATCACAGACACTTATAAAGATTTAAATATTAAAAAAGATACCTCAATACTAATGATTGAAGAGGCAATTAAAAATAAACTCAATGTTTTTCAATGTGAGATTAATGATTTATTTATTGAGAATAATTATGTATGGGCAAGTGCTAGGAACATTCTTTCTGCAGGATCAACTCAAGTTGAGGGTATCTTAAAAGAGAACATTAAAGTGTCTGACTTTAAATATTCCTTTATGCGAAAAGATCCCCCCGTAGATGAGAATTATATCAATGCTCTTCATTTGTTGGGACTTGCAGAAAAGCAAGGAGCAGTTATTTTTAACAAACCAAATTCAATTAAAGAATTTAATGAGAAGATTTTTGCTTTATATTTTAAAGAATATATACCAAAGACTCTTATCACCTCAAAGATCGATAGAGTTAAAGAATTTATCGACCATAATAAAACAATAATTGTTAAGCCGCTTGATGGAATGGGGGGAACTTCAATACACAAAATCGATCATATAAGTGAAAAAAATATCAATCTATTAAATGAAATGACAAACATGGAAAAAACCCAGATCATTTGTCAGGAATTTATAGAGGATATTTACGAAGGGGATTACAGAGTATTAATTATCAATGGAAAGCCTTTCAAAAAAACTTTAGCAAGAATTCCTCAAGGAGAAAGCTTTAAGGGTAATTTGGCTGCAGGAGGTATTGGTGTTGCTAAAGATATAAATGATTTTCAACAAAAGATTGGAGAGGAGATTGGAGCTTATTTAAATAAAAAAGGAATTAACTTTGCCGGAATAGACATAATTGGTGAATATCTTACTGAAATAAACATTACAAGCCCCACATGTGCCAGAGAGATTTTTGATCAAACAGGTGAAAATCCAATAGCAGAACTTTTT
>Ga0208130_1001793_pt1 | contig 10196 bp, 11 predicted proteins | sample ETNtaG_31_FD_185771 | JGI IMG/M metagenome (GOLD analysis project Ga0208130, IMG submission 185771) | Marine microbial and viral communities from oxygen minimum zone, Eastern Pacific Ocean - ETNP201310SV78 (SPAdes) (version 2) | ecosystem: Environmental > Aquatic > Marine > Oceanic ...
ATGCTAATCCCAATCACCCTTTCGTTTTATGGATATATGGAAGAGTTTTATTGAGATATGGAAATTTAGAAAACGGAATTAAAATACTTGAAAAATTATATGAGATTGAACCCATACCTATGAGTGATATAAATACAGATAGAATGAACAAGGAACTGTTCTTAGCATATTATTTAAATAATAACTTTGAAAAATGTGATCAGATATTTAATAAAATTAATGAACATGGTTTTAGAGAATGGCTTGTTTATGCTGATATTAAGACAAAACAGAAAATAGATTACTTAAAAGATAATTGGTTTATTTCAGGCCAACAAAAATTTAAAGATTTAAATATGAAAAAAGAAATCTCTTTATTTCATCTTAATAATAAAGATATTAGTACCAATCTAGAAAACCTTTCTAATAGTATTTAAGCAGAAGTAAAGCCACCATCAGACAAATAAACACCACCAGAAGAATTACTAGAATCATCTGATCCTAAAAATAAGGCTAAATTAGCAATATCCTCATTTGTAGCATATTTTTGTAATGGTAATTGTTGCATAATCATTTCTCTTACTGAGTCAGGGTCTTCTGGGTTTAACTGTTCTTCTAATGATCTCATCATCCTATTGTCTACTGGGCCTGGTGCTAATGCATTTACTCTTACATTAAAAGGTCCGTTTTCTATACATGCTGTTTTTATCATTCCACAAACTGCGTGTTTGCTTGCTACATAAGGACATGTTCCATTAAAGCCAACCACACCTGCAGCGGAAGCTACGGCTATAAATGAGCCATTTTTTTGATTTTGCATAATTGGTAAAGCATGTTTCATATATAACCATACACCGATAACATTAACCGATAAAACATTATTGAACTCATCTTTGGTATATTCAGTAAGTGGTTTAACCTCTCCTTCGGTCCCAGCATTAGCGAATACGACATCAATAGAACCATATTTATCTTTAGCAAAAGTTATACAATCTTTAATAGAATCCTCATTATTTGAATCTGCCACGTAAGTACTCAGTTTTGATTTATCATCAAAGGAGTTATATAAAGTATTTAGTTTTTCTTCGTCTCTTCCAACCATTACAACATTAGCTCCTTCAGCTGAAAATAGTTTTGAAGTTGCTTCTCCTATACCACCAGTTGCTCCAGAAATTACTGCTGTCTTATTTTTTAATCTCATATTAATGTCTCCTTTTTATTTAGTTATTCGTTTATATAAAGACCAAAACCCTCTTGGAGCCCGATAATATCATTCATATTATTTTTCATATTTGATAAATAAAAATTCTCTGATTCTTTAGTAAATAGAATATAGTTTAATAAATGTAAATCATCATTATGTAAATCTTTTAGATAATTTTCATTGCAAAAGTTTTTAAATTTATTCTTATAAAATTTTGTGTCTTTTAAATCATCACTAGACATTTCAGATTGTTTAGATTTTTCTACTCTTTTTAATAATTTTGAAGAAATCTTTCCTGGTACTTTTCCATATTCACCATTAACCAGGTCAACGAATTCTTTAGTAAGAGTCTTGTATCTCTTTTCATCTAATACATTCATTAAAGCTTGTGCGCCGACAATCTGAGATGAGGGTGTAACTAATGGCACATAACCAACATCCTCTCTTATTCTTGGTATTTCTTGGATTAATTCTTTCAACTTATCACTTCTATCTAGATCAGAAAGTTGTTTTTCCAATATGCTCAACATGCCACCTGGAACTTGATTGATTAACATATTGATATCAACTCCTTTCATCGATCCTTCATAGACTTCATAATCAGGTCTTATCTCATGGAAATGTTCAGATATCTGAGTTAAAAGTTTCATATCATATGGATTATTTTCATTTTCATATAACATCGAAATAAGACTTTCTGTTGCTGTATGAGCATATAGGTTGCTAAATGATGAAATAGAAGTATCAATATTATCAACTCCTGCCTCATAAGCTTTAAAGTTTGTAGCGTCTGCTAGACCAGTTGTTGAATGTGTATGTATGTGAATGGGTATATTAAGATTTGCTTTAAGTTTTTTTACAAGACTGAAACAAACCTGGGGCCTTAACAGACCAGCCATATCTTTTATAGCTAATGATGTAGCACCAAGGTCTTCAATATTTTTTGCTAATTTTAACCAATATTTCTCATTGTGAACTGGGCTTGTTGTATAACAAATGGTTCCTTGTGAATTCTGACCCCCTTTATTAACATACTCTATTGATGATTTAAGATTGTTTATATCATTTAATGAATCAAAAATTCTAAAAATATTAATGCCTTTCTTAATAGAATTAGATATAAATAATTTAATTACTGAATCATGGTGTTGCTTATATCCAACTAAGTTTTTACCCCTGAGAAGCATTTGCAATTGAGTATTCTTAAAATACTTTTTAAAGACTTTAAGTCTTTCCCATGGATCTTCATTTAAAAACCTTAAACATACATCATAAGTTGCACCACCCCAAACCTCTACGGACGAAAAGCCAACTTTATCCATCTTTGACAATACAGGTAACATATCTTTAGTTTTCATTCTTGTTGCTATAAGAGATTGTTGCCCGTCCCTTAATACAACTTCAGTGATGCTAGGTTTTTTATTTTTCATACAGATAAATATAAATATATTTAGTTAAATATATTTAAGAGCTTATTTTAAATGATAAAAGCAAAAAATTAAAAAAACCCGTCTAATGACGGGCTTTTAGATAAATTTAATCAATAAAAACAGTATGATCCTTACCAGACTCTACCACTCTTATAACTACTAAATCTGAACAAACATCTCCTAAGCTAGGTGCATCATCTTCACCACCATGAACCCAATCAGATTTTTCAAACCAATATTCATTATTTGAATATGTTTTCCAAGAACCTGAAGACTTAGATTGAGATTTGCCATCTAGCACATATACCAAAGTACCTGCAGCTGGGTGGAAATGTTTAGCAACAGCTCCTTGATTGCATGTTTTCCTTCTTTCTATATGCATATCCATCCCATTTCCCATATCAAATACATCCGAAGATATTAATCCAGGAAATGATTGTTTCTCATCTGCATTAACTTCAATATTGAAGCAAAAAATTACTATTAAGCTATATATTAAATTTTTTAACATACTTTATACCTCCGCTTTCAATACTATTACATGATAGTAATCAAAGCTATTAAAATATGTATAAAAATAATTCATAAATTATAGATATGGTAATCATAAGAAATAATATATTATTGGCTTGATTAAAAAATTAATAAAAAAATAAACTAAACATTGATTAAGAGTAAACTTTATAGCCAATTAATTTGTACAATTATTTATATAATTACTTTCTATTTGGCATTTTATTTTTTACCAGATATAAAAGGTAATATATGGATTTTAATAACTATTTGGCATATTTATGCCACTTTAATAATATACATATTTAGTTTGTTATTAAAAAATTCTAGTCTTTATGATCCATTTTGGTCAGTAGCCCCTATTCCTATTGTGTTGTATATGGCATTAAATTTTAACAATTTAATAGAAATCCAACTTTTAGTTTTAATTCCAATTTTATTTTGGGGTATTAGGCTTACGCATAATTGGCTAATGGGTTGGGATGGGTTTGAACATGAAGATTTTAGATATGTAGACTTAAAAAATACCAATAAAATTCAGGCTGAAATAAATAACCTTTTCGGAATACATTTAATACCCACATTAATTGTAAATTTTTCATTATTCCCAATATCATTTATTTTATTAAATAATATAAGTCCAAATATTTCTTTATTGTTAGCTTCGATTTTTACAATTGCTGCAGTTATTTTGGAAACTATATCAGATAAACAAATGAGAGATTTTAAATCCAATCCTTTAAATAAGGATAAAACTATGAGATACGGCTTGTGGAAATATTCAAGACATCCTAATTACTTAGGAGAATCAATGTTTTGGCTTGGGATATATTTTATGGGTCTATCATCGGGAATAATGCCAATATGGACAATATTATGCCCATTAGTGATGCTATTTCTATTTATTTTTATTTCATGCCCTATGATGGATAAAAGAAGTCTAAAAAATAGGTCTGATTATCAAGATTATATGAATAAAACTTCTCAGTTATTTTTATGGCCACCTAAATAGAATATCCATATAATTCTTCATACATTGGCATTGCCTTTTCAACAATTCTATTTTCATCATCAGAAAGATTAATATCCCTTATATCTTCTGGTTTGAAATTAGTTGAGTTCATGACAGAAGGATACCAATGACTAGCCCATACCCCATCATAATCTTTAATACCACTGCTCCACTCAAGCATACTATCTTTCCATTCAATATCTAAAAGATTACAAACTTTTGTTAAAACCTCTTTTGGATTATTTCTTAGCTTAGATGCATCAATAACTATTGGGTTTGAATTTAAGTTATTCTTTACATAGTTAAAAATAGAATATTGTTGAGAAAATCCTATATCTTCAAATTCTCCATCTTTCCATGATTTCATAAAACTACTAACGACTAATTTAGGATCTCTTATCAAAAAACAGTTATACAATTTGTCAATCCAGGTTAGGTCTGGGTCAATAATGTGTTGAGTCATATGTTTTTGATATGTTATTCCAGTTGCTTGTTTTTGACATAATTTTTTAACATCATCAATATTACTCAGCTGACTTTTAATTACCTCCTCTTTCATAGGGTGGTTTTTGTTAGTTGACACCAAATAAGAGGCATAAAATGGTTCATCTAATATGCTTGATACATCATCTCTATTGCCAAAACTGCGCATTAGTGCGGTAGAAAGATTTCGTGGTCCTGACCACATAGCAATTATTAAATTCTTAGGCATTAATAAGTTCTTTATATGAAGATCTTAATTTTTCAGTTATTGGCCAACCATCATCGGAACTCCCTATATTACGGCCATCTATAGTCAAAACCTGAGTTAATGATCCTAAGGTTCCAGTTATAAAAGACTCTTGTGCAGAATAAACATCAACTAATGAAAAGTTTTTTTCAAAAACCGGGATATTATTATTTTTACACAACTGGATAACTTTTAATCTTGTAATACCGTTCATACAATAATCACCTGTACTGGTCCAAACTTCATTATTCCTAACAATAAAGAAATTACATGAATTGGTAGTGCTAACAAAACCGTATGGATCTAACATCAAGGCTTCATCACCACCAGCTTTATTAGCTTGTATACAAGCTAGAATACAATTTAGTTTTGAATGACTATTGAGTTTTGGATCTTGAGACATTGGCAACCCTCTTACTTGAGGAACTGTTACTAAATTAATACCATCATTATTAGGATTAGGGTCTGAATGCTCCATAATTATGACGAAGTTAATTCCATCGGATAATGATGGCTGTTGAAATGGTTTAATTTTATTGCCTCGAGTAATCATTAATCTTGCGTGTGCTGAATCACTCATATTATTGATTTTTTGAGTTTCTAGTAATGCTGTTTTTATTTCATTCTTTGAAAGATTAATATTTATATCTATTGCTCTACAACCTTCGAATAGTCTATCCAAATGTTCATCTAAAAATACCCACGTATTATTTACTAATCTAATTCCCTCCCAAATGCCATCACCTAAGAGAAATCCACTATCAAATACTGATATTTTTGCATCATCTCTATCATAAAATAATCCATTAATATAAATTTTTATATTTTGGTTTCTTTTATCTGTATCTTTATTTACTGGCATATGTATTAAAAGCTTATATTGCCCATTGTTTTACAAACATCATTAAATTCATTAATGATTTCATCGATTATTTGCTTAACTGGTTTAATTTCATCTATAAGCCCTATTGATTGACCTGAAAGTGCTGGTGCGGCTTCCATATCTCCATCAAAATAAAGTTTTTTAATATTCATCATGGCGCTCATGTCCATTTCACCCTTTTGATCAATATCCATAGTCAAATTAGATTTAAGAGCTCTTATCACTGGTTTAGATGACTTATTCAATACAAGAGTTCCATCTATACCTGAGTCTATGATTTTATATTTAAAATTATTATGAACCGGACTCTCAGCACTTGATACAAATCTTGTTCCCATTTGGATACCCTCTGCGCCAGCAGCAAAAACAGCTGCCATTCCAGCACCATCTACTATTCCACCTGCTGCGATTATAGGTAAGTTTAAATTTTGTTTTATAGATTGAATTAAAACTAATAAACCAACTTCAACTGGACTCTTAAATCCACCACCTTCTGTTCCTTCAACAACCAAACCATCAACACCAGCATTAGCTGCTTTTATAGCTCCTTCAAGGCTAGGTACTGCATGATATACAGTTATCCCAGCATCTTTTAAGACTTTAATATATTTAGTAGGATCGCCTGCTGAAGTAGTTACGAATCTTACGCCTGCTTCAACACAAAATTTAACCATAGAATCATCTTTAAGAAATAATAAAGGCAGATTAACTCCGAATGGTTTATCTGTTAACTCAGACATTATTTGAATTTCTTTTTTACAATTATCGATCTCACCGGAGGATGTTTCTATAATTCCCATTCCACCAGCTTCGCAAACAGCTGAAGCAAGCTGACTTCTTGCAATCCAACCCATTGGGGCTTGTATAATAGGATATTTAGAACCTGTATCTTTAATAACTCTATTCATTTAATTATTGTAGCTTTAATTTTATAAAATTGATTCTTTGTCAATAACTTTCTTTTCAACAGTGAATCCTTGAGGATTCTCATTTATAAAATCTATAATTAACTGAGCATATTCAGGACCTGCTTCTTCTTGAAGAAAGTGACCTGGACCCTTAATGACAACCTCTTTAGCTGATGGAACTCGTTTCAAAAGTTTAACTAATCTAGGATTATTACCAGTAACAGGATCATTATCACTATTAGCTATTAAAAAAGGCTTTTCCCATTTTTCTAATACTTCTCTATAAGCTTTTTCATTTTTTCTTAGCTCGCTTGGTATAAGGTAAGGGAATATTTGAGCCCCTGCTTTATAGGATGCATTAGGATATGGGGCTTCATAAGCTATTTTTTCTTCATCAGTTACAGATCCTAATACCTGCATAACACCTCCAATATCAATGTTATCTGAGTATTTAGAGTATCTAATCCAATTAGTAAATCCATCACCACCAATAAATTCTTCCCAGGTAGCTGGTCCTTGTAACCAAATAGTGAATTTAAAAATAGGACCTGATAAATAACCTTTTAAATCATTTAAAAACCCTCTTCCAGTAGCAGGCAAGCTTGTATTACTAGCAATTACTCTATCGAATCTATTCGGTTCTTTTGCTAAAACTCTTAATCCAACTGGACCACCCCAGTCATGAAAATGTGCAGTAATATTTTTTAAATCTAGTTCAATAATTAACTGAGTCATCTTATCAACATGCATTTGATGTGAATAATCATCTACTGAAATATATTTATCAGATTTACCAAATCCAACCATATCAGGTGCAATGACTCTATAACCTTCACTAACAAGAGTTGGAATCATTTTCCTGAATAAATAACTCCAAGTAGGTTCGCCATGCAATAAATATATAACTTCTCCATCTTTAGGACCTTCATCTAAGTAATGAATACGAGTATCATCAATAGTTAAATAATTTGGTTTAAATGGGTAATCTTTTAAATCTTCAAAACGATCATCAGGTGTTCTTAATATGCCTGGAGCAACTAGATTAAAGTTTTCATAGTTAATATTAGTTTCACTATTTCTTGTATATTGAAAAATAACTATTCCAATAACTAAAACGAAAAACAAAATTGAAAAAACTTTATTCATGATTTTAACTACGTATAATTGTATTTTAGAGTATTTAATTATGAAAGTAGAAAATAAAATAGCACCAAATCAAGACCAAATAAATGGTTTTTTAGAAGATCCAGAGCTCGGTCCTATATCAATGGTTAATCTTTTAAAATACAAAGAAAAAGCTATCTACGAAGATGGGCGTAATACGGATTTAACTGGCAAAGAAGCATATCAATTATATGCTGCAGAAGTTATAGCTTTTGTAGAAAAATATGGTGGTGAATTCGTTTTTGCGGGTTCCGTTAGTAGGCTTATGTTAGGCGAAGTTGAAGAGATGTGGGATGCTATAGCAATAGCAAAATACCCCAGCAGAAAAGCTATGATGGATATGATAATGGATCCTGGTTATCAAAAAATACATGTACATAGAGTAGCTGGTTTAGATGGACAACTTAACATTGAAACTACGGATAATGATTTATGAAAAAAATATTAATATTAATAAGTTGTGTAATTTCAATATTTATTGTTGGCCTAGTATTATTAAACTCTCATTCAGTACAAGACAGAATCTTAAATATTGGTTTAAAAAATATTCTATCTAGCGCAGAGCCTTTTTTAGATAAAGAAGATACATTAAAAGTTGTTATTTGTGGTTCAAGATCCCCCCTTCCTTCTCCTGGACGAGCTGAATCTTGTGTCCTTGTAGAAGCTGGTGATGATATTTACATTTTTGATATGGGTAATGGAAGTGTTAATAACCTTACTCAATATCAATTGCCATGGCCAAGTGTAAAAGCAGTCTTGATAACGCATATGCATTCAGATCATATGGCAGATTTACCAGATGCTCATCTTCAATCTTGGGTTCAAGGAAGAACTTCACCAATAAAAGTTTATGGTCCAGAGGGAATTAACCTTGTTACAAAAGGGTTTGAACTAGCATACTCAGCAGATTATCAATATAGAAATGAACATCATGGAGATGATATGTTACCAATGAGTGTTGCAGGATTTAATGCGATCCAAATTATAGATAATCAATTAATTCCTAATGATACCCCAGGATTAGAAATATTACCGTTTGTAGTTGATCACCATCCTGTAAATTCAGCTTTTGGTTTTAAAATATCCTATAAAGGAAGAACACTAGTTATAAGTGGAGACACTATTCATGATGGAAGTGTTCAAAAATATTCAAAAGATGTTGATCTATTAGTACATTCTGCTATATCAATAGATATAGTTGAAAGAATGAGAAAATTAGCTCCGTTACCTCAAATGGACAAAATACTATTAGATATTCAAGATTATCATACAAGCATAGAAGAGGCAGGTGAAATTGCTAGAGATGCTAATGTAAAACATTTACTCATCTACCATTCCATACCAACACCTCGAAATTCTTTAATGGAAAGAGTATTTTTTAGACCTATTGAGAGTGTATTTGATGACTATAGCCTTTCAGATGATGGAACAAGAGTTATCATGCCAGTTAATAATAATGAAATTCTTATTGATAAAATAAATTAATGGCATTTTTACCTAGTAAATTAAATGATGATTACAAAGGTTCACAAATAGCGATATATGGTCTTTATCCTATTTTTGCTTTATATATATTTAGATCACTTGTACATTTCCTTTCAGAAAATGCTGGTCTTGTTGGAATTGCATCAATAAAAGAACTTCCAATTATAGATGCTATAGATCCGAATAACCTAGTATATTTATTTGCATCGCTTTGGGGAGCAACACAAGTATCATTGACATTAATTTTATTGATTTTATTTTTTAAATATAAAAACCTAGTGCCTCTAATATATATGATATGTCTCTTAGATCATTGCTTTAGATTAATTTCAGGCTCACTTCATCCATTAACTGATGATTATTATATAAATACGCCACCAGGTGTTATTGCTAATATACCCCTACTAATATACTTTATATTAATGTTTTATTTATCATTAAAGGGAAGTATTCAAAATGATTGATTTCTACTTTTCTTACAGAAGCCCTTATTCATATTTAATTCTTCCTAGAATGTTAAAACTTAAAAATGAATACAATCTAGACATAAACTTTAAAATTGTATATCCCATTGCTATAAGATTTCCTGAGTTTTTTGAAAAGAAAAATATAATATATTTCTTTTCAGTTATGCTTGATATCAAAAGAAAGGCAAAAAAACTAAATATGCCTTTAAAATTACCGATTAAACCTGACCCTATAAGACAGAACACCATAACTGGTAAAATTTCAAATCATCAGCCATATATATTTGATATATGCCATATGGGTCAACTAATGTCTAATAGAGGTAAAGGGATTGAATTTGCATATGAAATGTCTACTTTAATTTGGAGTGTTAAAAATTGGAATAATGATAACAATTTAACAAAACTCTTAGCAGAGCTT
>Ga0208130_1001794_pt1 | contig 10190 bp, 8 predicted proteins | sample ETNtaG_31_FD_185771 | JGI IMG/M metagenome (GOLD analysis project Ga0208130, IMG submission 185771) | Marine microbial and viral communities from oxygen minimum zone, Eastern Pacific Ocean - ETNP201310SV78 (SPAdes) (version 2) | ecosystem: Environmental > Aquatic > Marine > Oceanic ...
TACTGATGGAAATATTTTAGCTACCGATATAGCTGATTTATTATCTTTAGAAGGCATGCCATTCAGAGAAGCTCATATAAAGGTTTCAAATTTAACTATGAAATTAAAAAAACAAGGCAAAGTCTTATCTGACCTTAATTCAAAGGAACTTAATGAATTACTTGATGTCGATTTTAATTTTAAAATTGATTTATCTAAAAGTATTAATTCCAGAAAACTTAAAGGTGGGACTTCAAAAGTTCAAGTTAAAAAAGAAATTATAACCGCAAAGAAGACTCTTAAGCTTTAAGTATGGTTCAGTCAAATAAATATATTCTATCCGCATCGATATTAGCTGCAGACTTTTTGAATATCTCAAAAAATGTCAAAAATTTGAAAGAATATGGTTGCAGCGAAATTCATTTTGACGTTATGGATGGTAGATTTGTTGAAGAAATTTCTATGGGGCCAATAATATTAAAATCAATAAAAAAAGATATTGATTTGCCTATAGATGTACATCTTATGGTGGATAATCCAGAAAAAAACATTGAACAATTTTCTAAATTAAATGTTCAAACAATTACTTTCCATTATGAAGCCACTTCTGACCATGAATCAATAATTGAATTGATTAAATCTAAAAATACAAAAGTTGGAATTGCGATAAATCCATCAACAGCTGTAGAAAAAATATTTAAATTCATTGATCAAATTGATCGAGTATTAATAATGTGTGTAAACCCCGGCTATTCAGGGCAAAAATTTAATAAAAAAGTTTTAGATAAAATAAAAAAAATTAAAAAATATTGTAATCAAAAAAATTTAAATAATTGTTTTGAAATTGGTGTTGATGGAGGTATTAATAATTCAAATATCAAGGTTTGCCTTGAAGCGGGTGCAAATGTATTTATATCTGGCTCATCAATTTTTTGGAATGGTGATGTTAAATCTAATATAATGTCTCTTTATAGTAGTATGGAAAGCAATAATGAGTAGTACATCTTTGGCAAAAAGAGGCCTAAACTCTTCTGAATATGTTGAGCTAATAAAAATTTTTACTTTGGCTCTTGAAAAACATAAAGATTACATGAATTCATTAAACGTATTTCCTGTGCCTGATGCTGATACTGGCACAAATATGTATGTATCCATAAAAGGCATTCAAGATAGCCTTAAAAATAAGTCTCATCTAAATAATTTTGATGAGTTGTCAAAAAGTGTTGCAGATTTTGCTTTACTTTCTGCTCAAGGAAATAGTGGCCTTTTAGTAGCACAACTTTTTAGAGGTATTAATAGCGCAATGAAAGGTTCAAATGAATTAGGGTTAAAAGAATTGAGTGAATCTTTTGATAAAACATATGAATATGCTTACACATCTGTACATGAACCTCAAGAAGGTACGATGATTACCATTATGAGAGAATGCGCTTCAAAAGCTAAGTCACTAGAAAATAAAAACATGAGTTTCGTTGAAGTTTTTGAAGAAATTTCAAAAAGTGCGAAAAATGCAGCCGATGAAACAATTAATCAAATGGAATTATTAAAGCAAGCAAATGTAATTGATTCTGGTGCTTATGGATTTTCTGTGATGCTGGAAGCAGCTTTTAATTGTTTAGGAATTGATAATAAAGGAAATGTAAATTTAAAATTAGATGGATCCTATTCTTTTATACCGAATATTCCTCAAGAAAGAAGCTTCAATAAAGAGTTTTTTCAAGACTCTTCTCATGATGACTGGGGGTACTGTGTTGTGTTTGCTATTTCTGGTCAAGGTATTGATATAGAAAAAATTAAAGATCAATTATCTGATAAAGGAAGATCTTTAGTTGTTTCTGGTTCTGATTCGGTATGTAAAGTTCATATTCATTCTGAAAGCCCAGATGAAATTTTAGAATTTTCAAAAAAGTTTGGTGAAATATCAAATGAAAATATTTCAAACATGGATGAACAGTTTGATGAAATGAAAAGTAATGTTTCTCAAAAATTCAAAAATAACGTTTCAATTCTTGCAATAACCTCGGGAGAAGGGATAACAAATTTCTTGAAAAAAAATACTTTTGGATCAATAAATTTTCTTTCAAATAAAGATTTTGAAGAAATTGATAAGTCAAAATTTTATAATTTGATAAAAAAAATTGAATCAGAAAATGTTCTTATTATTGGAAATTCGATTAAAGTGAATGAAAAATTAAGTAAATTTGTTGACCCTTTAAGTAGTAATTTTAAAATTATACAATCTAACAATGATTCAGAACTTATTTCATCTATTTTTGCATTTAGTCCCGAGACTGATTTAAATGAAAATATGATTAACATCTCATCTGCTTTGCATGAAAATATTTCCATACATTTATCTGATTCAGATTTAGAAAATTTAGATTTAAATAATAACTTAAAAGATTTAGATCATAGATTTATAACTATATTATCTCATGAGAATAAGCCTGAAGAATCATCTAAAATTCAAAAATATTTAGAAGATAATTTTGATTTAGATGGCGTAGAGATGATAACTCATTCTTCTTCTGAGTATGATTTTATTGTTTCTGTTGAGTAGTGGTCTATTTACAGGGTAGTTTCAATCTTGTAAATTATAGTAAATAATTAATTCCGTAGGGGGAAAGATGTCAATAGCCATAGTTTCAGATAGTGCATGTGATTTACCAAAAGATATTTTAAAAAAATTTAACATTACCGAAGTTCCTGTTAACGTAACTTTCGGAGATAAAGTCTACAAAGAAAATGTTGACATTACTGGAGATGAATTTTATAAGAAACTTACTTCAAGCAATGATTTTCCAACTACTTCACAACCATCACCAGGTGACTTTGAAAAGATCTATAACAATCTACTTAAAAAGTATGACGAAATTTTATCTATCCATATATCCTCAAAAGTAAGCGGTACTTATAATTCAGCGGTTCAAGCGGCAGATAAAGTTGGAAAAGGAAAAATCACTGTTGTTGATAGTTTAAGTGTTTCTATGGGAACAGGATTGGTAATAATTAAAGTGGCCGAAATGCTTAAAGAGAAAAAATCTTCAAAAATAAAAGATCTTGAAAAATATGCAAAAGATCTTGTTAGTAAATCAAGAATCATTGTTGCTTGTGAAACAGTAGAATATCTAAAAAGAGGTGGCAGGGTTAGTTCAGCTGCAGCATTTTTTGGAGCGTTATTAAATGTTAAGCCTGTAATTGGCAATCGAGATGGTGAAGTTATTGCAATTTCAAGACCAAGATCAATGGTAAAAGCTCTTTCATTTCTAAGAAGGGAAGCAGAAAGCTACAAGAATCACCAAGGAATGGCTGTAATGCAAACTACAGAATCATTTGATTCAAGAGCATTGTACAATTCATTGTCAGGAAATACAGAATCAAAAAAAGATGATAAGGATGACAATGCATCAACAAAAAATATGTACGTTGGTGAGGTTATAAAATCACAATTTGGCCCTGCAATTGGTGCTCATGCTGGCCCAGGAGCTGTGGGGGTAGCATTCATTGGTGATGCTCCTGAATAGATTTAAACTTTGAATAGAAGCCTAGCCAAAGATTTAAATATTAGAAAAACAACAGAGTCAAAATTAAACGACCTTGGAATAAATAGCCCAATCCAACTAGTTAATTATCATCCTTATAAATATGCTGACTACACTGACTTAAAAAAAATATATCAATGTAAAAAAGATGACAATGTAACAATTCTAGGTAAGGTCATCAATATAAAAAAAGTAAATTTTTCAAAAAAGATGAGTTCTTGTACTGCTACAATAACTGATGACACTGGCTTTCTTGATATTATTTGGTATGGCCAGCCTTACCTTGCTTCAAAATATAAAAAAGGAAAAACAATTTTAGTAAGTGGTAAAATTACAAAATTCAAAAATAAAATTCAACTTACTAATCCAGAAACTGAATTAATAGAGAATCAAAATCCAGAAAACTTACTTGATGAAAAGATATTACCTTTTTATTCCCTCAAAGAAGTTATTCCTCAAGCTACATTTAGAAATATTGTAAAAAAATGTTTAGATAAATATAAAGATAAATTTAATGACTATATTCCTTTTGAAATATTAGAAGATACTAATTTAATAAATATCAATGATTCATATAGAAATATTCATTTTCCTAAAACCATTGAAATGCTAGATAAATCTATTAAAAGATTTACTTTTGAAAAAATGCTTTTCAATCAGATATACATGCTAACAAGAAGGCTTGAAAGAGAAAAAAAACTTTCTGGAATAAGAGTCGATATTCGAAAAGAAATAATCAATGATTTTAGAAATTATTTTGAATTTGATTTAACTAACGATCAGTTAAATTGCTTAGAAGAAGTTCTAAATGATTTATCAAAAAATGTTCCAATGCGAAGGATGCTTCAAGGTGAAGTTGGTAGCGGAAAAACTCTGGTAGCTTTAATTAGCCTTTTTGCAGTAATTAATTCAGGGCTACAGGGTGCTATGATGGCTCCAACGGAAATATTAGCAGAGCAACATTATTTAAACATTATTAAAAATTTTATTGGTGAGCCTTTTTTGGATTACGATAAATCAATAAGCAAGATAGTCCTTCCTGGATTGTTAAATAAGCAAATTGTTGTGGCCCTATTAACTGGTAGTCAAACTGCAAACTATAAAAAATTAGTTTATAAATTAATTGAAAATAGAGAAATTGATTTAATTATTGGCACACACACATTATTCCAAGAAAATTTTAAACCATATAATTTGAGTTATGTCGTAATAGATGAACAGCATAGATTTGGTGTAAATCAACGTGATGAGCTATTAAAAAAAACAAAAATTCCTCATATTTTATCTATGTCAGCTACCCCTATTCCTAGAAGTTTAGCTTTAACAATTTATGGAGATCTTGATATTAGTTCAATTAAACAAGTTCCTTCAGTAAGGAAGCCTATAGATACAAGATGGTGCAGAAACGAAGACCAGAAGTCAAATGCATATGAAAAGGTATTAAGTGAAATAAGTAAGGGTAATCAAGCTTTTATAGTATGCCCATTAATACACAAGTCTGAAAAAATTAATGCAGTTTCAATTGAAGAAATAAAAGATGAAATTAAAGATTCGAAACTTTCAAAAATTAAATATGACTTTTTGCATGGAGAAATGGATATTAATGAAAAAAGTCAGGTTATGGAAAATTTCAAAAATAAAAATTTTGATCTATTAATTGCCACACCAGTCATTGAAGTTGGCGTAGATATACCAAATGCTACCTGTATTATTATTGAATCATCTGACAGATTTGGAATGGCTCAATTGCACCAAATAAGAGGTAGAGTTGGAAGAAGTAATAAAAAAAGCTTCTGTTATTTATTTACAAGAAATTTATCAGAAGAGTCTGTTGAAAGATTAGATTTATTTAAAAAAACAAAGGATGGATTTGATTTAGCTGAAGCTGATTTAAAACTTAGGGGCCCAGGTGATTATATTGGAAGCAGGCAAAGTGGCATAAGTGATATTTCATATAAAATGATTAGCGATGAGTCGACTTTAAAAATTTCAAGAAAATGGGCAAAAAACATTGTATTTAGCAAAATTAAATTAGGAAGTGAATATAATCTTTTAAGAGAAGAATTTAAAAAAAGATTTAAGGAAATTTCATCTGGAATATCTTAAATTTTAATATCTAATATTTTAACTGCATTTCTATTTAAGATATTTTTAAGATCTTCTTCTGGGATTTTTGGCAAATTAAATTGTTTTGCATATATGTTTAAGTTATTAATTCCTTCTTCAGTTTGCATTGGGGTAGTAACTGGCCAATCGGACCCAAAAAAAACTTTATCTAAAACTCCCCATTCACTAAATAAATTCATTCCTTCCCAAAAAGACCAAGGTCTATAGAATTGAGCTGACAGATCTGCGTATACATTCTTATGTTTTCTTACAACAGACATGCAATATTCTTGCCAAGGATGACCAAGATGAGCAAGTATAATTTTTAAGTTTGGAAATACTGTAGCTATTTTGTCTATGAATCTTGGGTGAGAGTATTCTAGAGGAGCATTAGTTACTGGTGAAGTGCCTTGATGAAAAATTATAGGCACATTATCATTTTCAAGTCTAGAATATAACTTCATAGCCTCGATTGAATGAGGATGAAAATCTTGATAATTTGGGCCTAATTTTATACCTTTCATGCCTAATTCATTTAAACATCTTTTATATTCGTAATCTAAATTTTTATCCATTGGATGCAAAGACATGAAGGGAATTATTTTTTTTGGAGAGAATTTAGAAACTATAGAAGCTATATCATTATGATTTAAGTTTTTATCCCAACCTGGTGTTTCTAAAATTTGTGATTCAGCATCCCAAGGTTTTCTAGCTATGCCAAATATAAAACTATACTCTACATTTTCCATAGAGCTTAAATAATCATCTACTGAATTAGTTAATTTAGTGGATGATTCAGATCCAGATTTCATTGATTGGTCATATTTTATCTCAGAGTCAGGAACTTTGTTTTGATGTGAAGGTATATGTGTATGAACGTCTGTAATCATTTTATTGGTACCCCGTACGAGATTCGAACTCGTGATCTCCACCTTGAAAGGGTGGCGTGTTAGGCCGCTACACTAACGGGGCCTTACTAATAGGTTATTAAGGATACAATGACATATTATTTAATCCAAGCGTTTCTTCAAAATCAAACAATAAATTCATATTCTGTACTGCCTGTCCAGACGCACCCTTAGTTAAGTTGTCTATAACAGATATTATTCTATATGAATTCAAATCATTATTCTTCTTTAATTCCTGAAAGTATAAATTACAATTATTTGTACCTCTTACATCTTTAACTTTAGGTGATTCACTAAGTACATTTACAAAGGGATGTTCAGAAAAATAATTAATATATTCATCAATATCTATTTTTTCCTTTGATTGAAAATAAATTGTTGAAAATATTCCCCTTACCATAGGAGCAAGATGGGTTGTTAAATGTAGTTTAAAATTCAAATTATTTTCAATTTCAGGTTCATGTCTATGACCATTTAGTGAATATGCAGAAAAATTATCAGATATTTCAGAAAAATTATGTTCAATTTTTTTACTTCTTCCTGCTCCTGAAATCCCAGTTTTTGCATCTATTATTATATTTACAATGTCTTTGCCAATAAGTGGTATTAGAGGAATAGTCCCACATGTAGGAAAGCATCCAGGATTAGAAATAAATTTACTAGAAGAAATCTTTTTTTTATTTAATTCTGGCAAACCGTAAACAAATTTGTTTATTAAAGATGGGTAAGGGTGCTTTGATTCATATGTAGATTCGTAAATTTCAACTGGAAGCCTAAAATCTGCACTCAGGTCAACAGTATTAACTTCGTTGTTAACAAATTTCCCGATTACTTCAGCACTTGCCTTATGAGGTAAACATGAAAATATTAAATCTACGCTATCTTTTAATTCATCTTGTATAACTAGGTCTCCATTGTAAAAATTGAAAACGTTACTCAATTTTTCACCTGACATACTTCTTCCAGTGACCTGAGTAATTTCTACTTCTGGGTGCATTTTAAGTATCCTTAAAAGCTCTAAACCAGAATAACTAGTAATGTTTATAATACCTATTTTTTTCATAATGTTGATACTTATTTAAATTGAAATCCTAACATTTTTTTATTTCTTTGTCTTTGAGTTTAATTTAAATATTTTTTTTATATTTAAGCTTTATTAGTAATAATTGGTTTCTTTCTTTCAGGAAAACAAAATTTACAGATTTCACATACAGTGCCATTACAACCTCTTGCAGTACAATTTGATCTTCCATAAAAAATAAATTGCAGGTGTAATTTATTCCAGCTTTTGATTGGAAAAAGTTTTTTTAAATCATTTTCAGTTTGTTTTACATTTTTTCCTCTCGTTAATCCCCACCTTTGTGCAAGACGATGTATGTGGGTATCAACAGGGAATGCAGGGTGTCCGAATCCTTGCGACATTACAACACTTGCTGTTTTATGACCAACTCCTGGTAAGCTTTCAAGATCTTTGAAGCTTTCAGGAACTCTTGAATTATATTTTTCTATAATGATTTTTGATAGATGAAATATATTTGACGACTTTTGAGGAGCTAATCCACAGGACCTAATAATATTCTCAATTTTTGAAATAGACATTTTCATAATCTTTTCAGGAGTATTACCAATCTTAAACAATTTTGGAGTAATTTTATTTACTCTCTCATCAGTGCATTGAGCACTCAATAAAACTGCTATTAATAACTCAAATTGACTATTATGTTTAAGCGGTACAGGTGCCTCTGGGTATAATTCATTAAGCTTGTTTAATATATAATCTGCTCTTTCTTTCTTTAACAATTTATTAGATTCTATTTCTTGAAATTGTAATTATTGCTTCTAAAGCTTTTCTATAATTTGATTTAGGAATGTTTAATAATGAATTAAGTGCTTTTTCATAATGATCATTAACTATGTCTTTAGATTTTTTAATTGAGTTTGATTTTATTATTTCATTTAATAAATTATCCTTCTCTTTGTTTGATAAATTTTTAATAATATCCTTATTGTATTTTTGAGATTCTAAGTACAGGATTAAGGGTAAAGTTATTACTCCTTCTGATAAGTCGTTCAGTACTGGTTTACCCTCTTTATTCTTTGAAGAAGTTATATCAAGGATATCATCTTGTATTTGGTATGCCATTCCGAAATGATAACCAAATTCAGAAATATCTTTAATATTATTTTCATCTCCACCACCTATTACGCATCCACTAAATGAAGAAGTTTTGAATAGCGAAGCAGTTTTTAGATAAGTTTTTTCAAAATACTTTTCTTTAGTTAAGCTAAAGTTATTTGACTCAATATTTTCAAATAATTCTCCTTTAGAAAGTTCAACTATTGTTTCTGCAAACCTTTTTACTAATAAAATATTTCCAGTATCACATACAAATATTGCAGAAGTAGCAAATACATAATCGCCAAGTAAAACGGCAATGTTGCCTCCCCACAGGTTGCTTGCTGTAGCTTTCCCTCTTCTAACATCTGCTTTATCAACAGTATCATCATGAATCAAGGTAGCTATGTGAAGAAGCTCAACTGCTGTAGCCATTCTTAGTGAATTATTTCTGTCATAATTATTAAATAAATTTGAGCAAAGTAAAGTTATTACTGGCCTAAGCTGTTTTCCTGGAGAAGAAAGAACGTACGATAGTCTCTTCGATATTTCTTCAGAATAGCCTGATTCTTTTTCTGACAACTCTTCTATATTCTTTTTTACAATAATTAAGTCGTCTTTTACGTATTCGATTATTTCGTTAAATGATGACATTACTATTTTTCAATTTCAATTTTTTTAAATAATGGACTTATGTTATTTATTTTAATTCCAGATTTAGCTTCTCTATATTTCCATTCAGGAATAACATTTCCAAAATTAAACATAGAGGATATTTTTAATGAAGTTTTTGGCAGAAAAGGTGAAATTAGTACGCCTAAGTTTGAAATTAAATTTGCCCCGACCCATAAAGTATTTGCTGCAATTTGCTTATCTGATTTAATTGATGCCCAAGGTTCTTTCTGGTCAATATATCTATTTCCAAGCTTGGCCAAATTCATTATCTCTTTCAAACTATTTCTGAATTGCCTTTTTTCTAAGAAATTACCAGTAGATTCGTAAGAACGTTTAATTTCAGAAATCATCTCATTGTCTTTATCATCAATTTTTTCAAAATTGGGGACCTCATTATCAAAATTATTTTTTATAAGAGATTGTATTCTATTTACCAGATTACCAAATGTGGCAACTAACTCATTGTTATTTGATTCAAAAAATGAATCCCATGTAAAATCCGAATCTGAACTTTCAGGCATAATAGATGTTAAGTAATACCTCAATGCTTCTGAGTCGTATTCTTTTAAAAAATCAGATACCCAAACAGCCCAATTTTTAGATTTTGAAAACTGTTTTCCTGAAAAATTTAAATATTCATTTGCCACTACATCATATGGCAGGTTGTATTCACCAGAACCCATTAAAATAGCAGGAAGAATTATTGTATGGAATGGAATATTGTCCTTACCTTGAAAGTAAAAATGTTTTGACTCAGGATTTTGCCACCATTCTTTCCAGATATCTTTATTATTTGAGATATTTTTATCACTTTCAGCCCATTCAATAGATGCTGATAAGTACCCAATTACAGCCTCAAACCAA
>Ga0208130_1001795_pt1 | contig 10189 bp, 9 predicted proteins | sample ETNtaG_31_FD_185771 | JGI IMG/M metagenome (GOLD analysis project Ga0208130, IMG submission 185771) | Marine microbial and viral communities from oxygen minimum zone, Eastern Pacific Ocean - ETNP201310SV78 (SPAdes) (version 2) | ecosystem: Environmental > Aquatic > Marine > Oceanic ...
TCAACAAGGTGATTCAGAAAACCACATCAATCACAAACAAATCAACGCTCTGAGCCGGCCCAAAGACCTTCATGAGAGCCATGCAAGGGATGTCCAGGATGCTGCCGCCCCTCGGCGTAATAGAGCTTTTCAGCCATAAGATCTCCAACCATCGGCCTTGCAGTCGACTTGGCAGGGATGACAATCAGAGCAAGAGCAGCAAGAGACGCAAAAAATTTCATTTTCAGTCACCATGCATAACGTTGGGGGAAACCATTGCGTGGATCATCGGAACAATCCAGACTTTCGATCAACTACAAGTTCAATACGTCTGGCGGGAAGGGAAATTGCATTGTTCAAACCAGATCACAACCGACTGATTCGGTGTAATCCCGACTGAAGTCAACGTGAAGTGTGGAGAGCCGCCATCAGAGGTACGGTCGAGGACCCGAAGCATCATCAAGATCAGGTCATTTGCATTGCTTGATACCGTTCAAGCATGTCATCCATGAAATAATTAGCACTATCATTAAACTTTTAGAGATTGACTAATCAATAGCAATAACTCCAACTCCAGCATGAACAGACCCACCTCAATATCAGGAAAAAAGATTCAAACCAAGTCGAGTCCACCGCACCACAGTCTTTGGACTGGCGACGAATCAACCCAACGCCGCCGCTATTTACGCAGCCTGACTGACCAGGAGCACTGCGAACAGAATCAGACCAGCTGAAGCCGTCTTGATCCAAGCCGACATCAATTAATCCCTTCACCCTGGCAACACACGCTGGATCACCACTGCTTCTCAGCCAGGCCGCCGAGCTTCAAGCTGGCATTCATCAACCTGAGTGGCTCTGAATTCAGTTTTTACCGGCATCATTGGTGTCGGTCAGAATTCAACAGACAGGGGCATTTCATGATCGGCTGGCTTCGGGGTGAACGGATCCAGACCTGGGAGCAGGGCGGCCGCCGGGGCGTCGTGATCGCCTGTTCAGGGGTCGGTTATGAAGTGCAGCTGACCAAACGCGACCAGCAGGCTCAGATCGGTGACAGCTGCACCGTCTGGATCCATCAGGTTCAGCGAGACGACGGTTCGACGCTCTATGGATTCCCCCAGCAACGGGACCGTGATTTGTTCCGAACCCTGATTGCGGTGAATGGCGTTGGTCCCCAGATGGCTCTCTCGCTGCTCGATTGCTGCGCAGCACCTGAACTCGTGATGGCTATTATTGAGGGGGACCTGAAGCGGCTGACGCAGGCTCAGGGGGTCGGCAAACGCACTGCTGAACGCATCGCAGTGGAACTCCGGGATCGCCTTGGCTCCTGGGCGCCTGAGGCCAACGAGGCGTCTCTATCGCTTGTTGATCGCAGCGACGTGAAAGCTCTGCCAATCCAGCCTGATTCCCTGCAGGAACTTCAACTCACCCTCGAGACTCTCGGCTATGAGGACCTCGAGATCCGACGGGCCATGCGAGCTGTCGCCAGCAGTTCCGAGGTGCCTGAAGACAACGACAATGAAGGATGGCTGCGTGCCAGTTTGCGTTGGCTCAGCGAATCGGCTTAACGGGACCGCGGGAAGGTAAGTTGGTTCTTTGCACTGTCAGGGCCAGACGCCGCGCATGTCGCTCGATACCACCGAAAAGCAGCAGCTGATCAACACCCACCAGACCCATGCCACCGATACCGGATCGGCTGAGGTTCAAGTGGCGATGCTGAGCGAGCGCATCTCGAAGCTCAGTAGCCACCTGCAGCAGAACAACCACGACTACTCCTCGCGTCAGGGGCTGTTGAAGATGATTGGTCGCCGCAAGCGCCTGCTCAGCTATGTGAGAGGCAAGAGTGAGCAGCGTTACAGCAGCCTGATCGCCAAACTGGGTATCCGCGGCTGAACCGCATCCCAGAATCTGCATGAGTCATGGCTGAAAAGCGCGATCCTCTTCCTTTTGAACCGCGTCGTTCAGCTGCAGAGACAAGCCGGAATCAAGCGATTCCAAGAGAAGTGGCCAACCGCATGGCCCGACGCGTCGCCATTGCCACAGGGGTTCCTTCCCTGATGGGAATGGCCGTTTTTGTGATCAGTTACCTCGTGGTGAGTCGGGGCATTCTTGATGTCCCGCCAAGCATCACCCTGCTGGGCTCGGGCTTCTTCTTCCTTTTGGGCCTGGTCGGCCTGAGCTACGGAGTGCTGTCGGCAAGCTGGGAACCTCAGCCAGGAACGTTTTTTGGCCTGGAGCACCTAAAGCCCAACCTGCAACGTCTGCGTAGCTCGATCAAAGCCCAGAAGCAGGCTTAATCGGATTCAGGGTTAACGCATCAACGGGTCGCTGCAGCTGACAGTAAAAGCACTGTTCTGCAGGTGTTGCTGAGCCGCGGCCACATCCTTGACGCAGAACTGGGGGCCAAGACGCACATAACGCACGTCGGGCCCTCGACGCACCGCTGCCACCACGGGAACGCGCACACCCAGCTCATCCTGGTCAGGACGATGGGCCTGGAGACATTCCCTCAGCTTGTGCTGAACCGCCACATCAGAGGCCTGATCGGGGTCGAGTTCCACCAAAAGCAAACGCAAATCATCAATCGCGCGGCAGTCATCCACGATCAACTGCACCCGTTCGTCGCGTCGATCCACAGCAGCCCAGACCAGAAGCCTGGCCTCGGCCATCAGGTGATCGGAGAGCCGCGCATAACTTTTCGGGAACACCACGGCTTCACAGGAACCGGTGAGGTCCTCGAGCTGAAGAATCGCCATGCGGTCACCTTTGCGCGTCGTGACCTGACGCATCTCACTCACCATCGCGATGGCGCTGACCTTCGCCTTGTCTGCTTGTTCTTCCAAGCTGGCCAGTCCGATCGGTGCCAGCAGACGGGCGGGTGCGGTGAGCTGCTTGAGCGGATGATCGGAGAGATAGAAGCCCACGAGGTCCTTTTCCAGCTTCAGTTTTTCGCTGGGGTGATAGTCCTTCACAGGAGCTGCCTTGGGAGCAAGGCTCAGGTCCGTGCTGGCGTCAGCTTCATCCTCAGCAGGAGCCGCCATCAGATCAAACAGATTGCCCTGACCGCTGGCACGATCCCTTGCACGGGATCCGGCCCAGTCGATCAGAAGATCAAGATCGGCAATCAGTTGGGCGCGGTTGGCCTCAGGCTCCAGCGCGTCGAGTGCTCCGCAGTGAATCAACGATTCCAGGCTGCGCCGGTTGACCACACTGGAGGGAACCCGGTCACAGAGATCAGCGAGTGACTGGAACACGCCATCGGTTTGCCTAGAGCGAATCAGGGCACGGATCGCACCGTCGCCAAGATTGCGCACCGCCGATAGCCCGAAGAGGATTCGGCTGTCCCTAGGGGTGAAATCGGTACCGGAGGCATTCACATCCGGCGGCATCACTTCGATGCCCATGGCGTTGCAGTTGGAGATGTAGCGCTGAACCTTGTCGCTGGCTCCGGCATTCACTGTGAGCAGCGCTGCCATGTACGCCACTGGATAGTGAGCCTTGAGATAAGCGGTTTGATATGTCACCGCTCCATAGGCCGTGGAATGGCTCTTGTTGAAGCAGTACTCGGCGAACAAGACCATCTGGTCGAACAACTCGTCGGCGACCTTGGTGTCAACGCCACGCTCCGTTGCTCCCTTCACAAAGATGCCGCGATGCTTTTGCATCTCCGAGACTTTTTTCTTGCCCATGGCGCGACGCAGTAGATCCGCCTCGCCAAGGGAGTAGCCGGCCAAGTCCTGCGCGATGCGCATGATCTGCTCCTGGTACACCATGATTCCGTAGGTCTCGCTCAGAATCGGCTCCAGCGTGCTGTGGGCGAAATCGATCGCTTCACGGCCATGCTTGCGGTTGATGAACTTGGGAATCAGGCCAGCATCGAGTGGACCTGGCCGATAAAGCGCCAGGATCGAGGAGATGTCTTCCAGGGATGAGGGCTTCAGATCACGCACGATCTGGCGCATGCCTGTGGACTCGAGCTGGAAAATACCCTCGAGGTCACCGCGGGCCAGAAGATCGAAGGTCCCCTGATCTTCAGGGGGCAACTGATCGGGGTCGATCCGTTGGCCACTGGTCTGCTCGACAAGCTCGAGGGTCTTGTCGATCATCGTGAGGTTTTTGAGGCCAAGGAAGTCCATCTTCAGCAGACCCATCGACTCGACGTCTTCCATGAAGTACTGCGTGATCACCTGGCCGTCGTTATTGCGCTGAAGAGGGACCAGTTCGTCGAGGGGATCAGCGGCAATCACCACGCCCGCAGCATGAACGCCGAATGTTTTGTTGGTTCCTTCGATGCGCATGGCCATGTCAACCCAGCGCTTCACGATGGGATCCTTCTCGTAGCGCTCCTTGAAGTCGGGATTCGGCGACTCATCGCCGATCATGGCTTTGAGTTTGGCGGGCTTGCCCCTGACCACAGGGATCAGCTTGGCCAGACGGTCCGCATCTCCGTAGGGAATATCGAGCACGCGGGCCACATCCTTCAACACGGCCTTCGAGGTCATGCGGTTGAACGTGATGATCTGAGCCACCTTTTCATCGCCGTAGCGGCGCGTGACGTAATCGATCACCTCGCCCCGGCGCTCAATGCAGAAGTCGGTGTCGATATCAGGCATCGACTTGCGTTCCGGATTGAGAAAACGCTCGAACAACAGACCGTTGCTCACGGGATCAATGTTGGTGATCCCAAGGGCGTAGGCCACCAGTGAGCCTGCAGCCGAACCACGACCCGGACCCACAGGGATGCTCTGTTCACGAGCGAAACGGATGTAATCCCAGACAACCAGGAAATAGGTGGGAAAGCCCATCTGTTCCATGATCTTGAGTTCGTGCACCATCCGCTCGGCGTACACCTCCTCGATGGTGTCTGCAGCGGTCAGGCCAAGACGGTCACGCAAGCCCTGCTCGGTGACCTCACGCAGATAGGTGACCGGGGTATGGCCATCAGGAATCGGAAAACGGGGCATCTGATAGCGGCCCAGGATGTCGTAGTCCTCGACTTTTTCTGCGACGGCAACGGTGTTGGCAATCGCTTCCTGCACCACCTCAGGCTCGAGGTGATCTGCGAAGAGATGGCCCATCTCCTCTTCAGATTTGAGGTATTCGGTGCCGGTATAGCGAAGACGTTTTTCGTCGCTGATCAGTTTGCCCGTGAGCACGCACAACAGTGCGTCATGGGCCTCCACATCATTACGAGTGAGGTAGTGAGCGTCGTTGGTGGCAACAACCTTGATGCCCAGTTCACGGGCGATCTTGACGATCTCCACATTGACGATGCGATCTTCTGGCGAGCCGTGGTCTTGAATCTCCAGGTAGAAGTCGTCACCGAAAACGCTCTGGTACCAGCGGGCAACATCGCGGGCCACATCAGGTCGTTCGCGCATGATGGCCTGAGGAATCTCACCGCCCAGGCAGGCTGTGGCAACGATCAGGCCTTCGGAATACTGCGCAAGCAGATGCTTATCAACACAGGCACGTGAAAAAATTCCACGGCCGCGCATGCCACGCAGGTGACTGATGCTGGTGAGCTTGACGAGATTGCGATATCCGACGGCATTTTTGGCAAGCACCACCAGGTGGTATCGACGCTCCTTCTTGGGCTGTGGGTCATCAATTGAACCGTTGATGACATACATCTCGTTGCCGATGATCGGCTTCACACCACTGCTCTTGCAGAGCTTGAGCAGCTCCACAGCGCCGTACATCACCCCATGATCGGTGAGTGCCAATGCCGGCATTCCCAGCTCCTTGGCACGCTCCACCATCTGAGGCAGCTGCGAAGCACCATCCAGCAGGCTGTAGTCGCTGTGGTTGTGAAGGGGGACGAATGCCATTCACCCAGCCTAGGCGCATGCGCAAGATGCAGTGCACAGGCACCCAAGGCAACACCAGATGCAGTGCCGACCAGGCGAGAAGCCTCGTTTCAAGCAGGCACCAGCCCCGCTTTCGGCCTGGACTTCATCACGTCCGCTGCCTGCTCGTACTGATGAGCCACCTGCAGCAGACGGGGCTCTTCCAGCACATTGCCGATGAGCTGAACCCCGATCGGCAGACCGCCGGCATCAAAGCCGCAGGGCACGCTGATGGCAGGCAGGCCGGCGAGATTGGCCGGAATGGTGAGCAGATCCGACAAGTACATGGCCAGGGGATCATCCGCATGGGCACCGTTTTTGAAGGCGGTGCTGGGAGCCGTGGGCGTCAACAGCACATCCACCGACTGAAAGGCCGCGTCAAAGTCGCGCCGGATCAGCGTTCTCACCTGCTGCGCTTTCTTGTAGTAGGCATCGACGTAACCGGCTGACAGGGCATAGGTACCGATCAGAATTCGGCGTTGCACCTCACTGCCGAAACCCTCCGCACGACTTCTGGCAGTCATGGCAGCCAGAGATGTTGCATCCTCGGCCCGATAGCCATATTTGACGCCGTCGTAGCGGGCGAGATTGGCCGATGCCTCCGACGGCGCAATCACGTAATACGTAGCGATGCCATCGTTGAAGCGGGGGCAGCTCACGTCCACCAGTTCGGCGCCAAGAGCCTTGAGCTGATCTGCTGCCGCCAGCACCGACGCCTTCACCTGCGAGTCCAACCCCTCCTGGTCAAAGCACTCGGTGACCAGACCGACCCGCAAACCCTTGATCGGAGCGGCAAGGCCAGCGGTGTAGTCAGGAACAGCAACATTCAGACAGGTCGAATCGCGAGGATCAACTCCTGCCATGACCTGCAGCAGTTCTGCGGCATCCGCCACCGATGAGGTGAACGGTCCTACCTGATCCAGGGAGCTGGCAAAAGCCACCAAGCCATAGCGACTCACCCGCCCGTAGGTGGGCTTGAGACCAACCACCCCGCAGAAGGATGCGGGCTGACGAATCGAACCACCGGTGTCGGAGCCGATGGAGGCCAGACACTCGCCGGCGGCAACAGCAGCGGCACTGCCGCCGGAGCTCCCACCGGGCACATGCTCAGGATTCCAGGGATTGGCGGTGGCACCAAACGCGGACGTTTCGGTTGAGCCACCCATCGCGAATTCATCCAGGTTGGTCTTACCGAGAAGAACCGCTCCGGAGGCCCACAGCCGGTCGGTCACCGTGGATTCATAGGGAGGCACAAACTGCTCGAGCATGCGACTGGAGCAGGTGGTGCGCACGCCCCTGGTGCAGAGATTGTCCTTGATGCCGAGAGGGATCCCAGCCAGGGGCGGCAGATCCTCGCCGGCACGACGAGCCTCATCAATGCGATCGGCATCAGCACGGGCACGCTCTGCCGTGACTTCAAGAAAAGCATGCACGTCTGGGTCGACCGCATCAATCCTGGCCAGGTGATGGTCGGTGAGTTCCCTCGCGGACACCTCCCCGTTTGCCAGTTGCTGACGCCATTCGGCGATCGCCATGGTCAGGATTTGCGTGCAGCTGAGACGCTATCAGTCAGATGCGTTCGCATCGGGCTAACTCAGCCCTGGGATTCGATCGTGAACGGTTCGGAACGACGACAGCGCACCAATGAATGATCGAGTGAAGCGGGCGATTCCGAGGACACATCACTCAGAAAAGCCGGGAGCTCCTGCTCCAGGGTGGAGCGGCGCACGAAAGGACCGAACCAGTAGGTGACGTCTGGGCCATGGGTCTGAACCCTGGCCCACCAAGCCATGCCTAGACCGTTGGCAAGTGAGCGCATCGGTCGGTTCAGAGGGCCCATGGCGGAGCGATAAAGACAAGGTCATTGTGCACTGATTCAACGCTGGCGGAAGGATTCCAACCATCGCTGTTCGGAGTCCCTGAAGTTCACCGCAGCGCGGTCAGAGATCGATGCTGCCTTCAAAGGGTGCCTCGACTGTCTGCGGAAGACGTTCGAGTTGCAAATCAATGCCTGGGTTCTCGGGCGGCACGGGGGAGGCGTCAGGTTCGCTGGAGGGCTGCATCCCAGCGGTATCGGATGCTTCCGCCGGTGATGAAGTCCCGTTCTGTGAGGCTTCAATCTGCTCTGATGGCTCTGATGGCAGTGCGGGGAGCTGGGGACGCACGATGCGGGGAGATGGGTTCTGACCCTTCAGACCCTTCATCCAGCCTCGACGCGCCACCTCATAGAGACAGAGAGCGGTCGCAACCGAGGCATTCAGGCTTGGCGTGACACCCCGCAGTGGGATGCGAATCAACTGATCGCAATGGCGACGGGTGAGCATGGACAGTCCCTGGCCCTCAGAACCCGTGACCACCACCAGAGGACCTTCCAGATCAACTTCTTCAAGGGTCTGATCACCTTCCTCGGCAAGGCCGACCACGCGATAGCCAGCATCTTTGAGGGTTTCCAGGGAGCGGTTGAGATTGACCACCCGCGCCACAGGCAGATGTTCCAGTGCACCAGCCGCAACCTTGGCGACGGATCCCGTTAGACCTGCGCTGCGGCGCTGAGGCAGAACCACGCCGTGGGCTCCTAAGGCTTCAGCGGAACGAACGATCGCACCGAGATTGTGGGGATCGGTGAGGCCATCGAGGGCCAACAGCAGCGGAGGTTCATTGAGCTCGCCGCAGCCATCGATCAAATCAGGAAGATTCAGCGTGTCTGCTGCAGCGGTCTGCAGAGCGATGCCCTGGTGGACGGCACCACCGGTCATCTGAGCCAGACGAGCCCAGGTGACTTCCTCCACAAGAACTCCGGAGGCCTTGGCATCCCGGAGAAGCTGCATGAATTTGGGAGCACTCCTCATCTCACTGGTGCACCAGATGCGATGGATCGGACGACCGGCTTCCAGTGCAGCCTGAGTGGCATGCCGGCCCCAGAGCAGATCATCAGCCACAGGATCCGCAGCATGGGGAGTGGCTTCTCCACGGGGCTGATCATCAACCTGACGATCTCGACGCTCGCCACGGCCGGGGCGAATGCTGCGGGCCTCGCCATCACTGAAGCGACGAGCTCCAGGACGACGGTCTGGGAACCGCCTGTCATCAGAACGACGCCCCTTAAAGCGTTGATCACCATCCCGGCGCTCTTCAGGGCGGCGTCCTTCGAAACGCCGGTCACCATCGCGGCGGTCTTCAAAGCGCCTTGAATTGAAACGCCGATCATCCGAACGACGGTCTTCAAAGCGTCGCTCCCCTTCACGGCGATCACCCTGACGGCGGTCTTCAAAGCGTCGCTCCCCTTCACGACGATCGCCTCGGCCAGGAGGTCTTGATGCGTCTCTGGGACCGCCGCGAAATGCACCATTGCGGGACGGTCCGCGTCCTCGAAACTCACCATCGCGCGATCCACGCCAGGGCGTATCACCCCTGCTGTCGTCTCCATCCCGCCGGCGGGATCCTGTCGGACTGCCATCCACTCTTGGGCGACGACCACGGGGCCCGCCACGAGGCGGTCGACCGCCTGCGGAATCACCACCACGGGAGGGGCGAGCGGGGCGGCGATCAAAACGGGAGCTCATGGGATCGATGGTTATGACAGGGCGGATTCGGTCTCCTCGAGTCGATCCAGAAGCTGGGCAAGCCGCGTCGGATTCTGCAGAAAGAGCCAGCCAACCATTGTCTCAAACCCCGTGGCCTTTCCATAGGCCGCAGGGTCTGAACCGCGTGGTCCGCGGCCGGCACGATTGCGGCCACGACGCACAAGATCCTTCTCCTCATCAGTGAGCCAGGGCTCGAGCCGTTTCAAGGCAGCCGCCTGGGCATCGGCCCGAACCTCGGCCACCACCGCTTGATGCAGATCCTTGGATCGACCTGCCTGCCGGCAGTGCCGCAAACGTTGATGGAGCTCCCAGACAGCGTCTCCAAGCCAGGCGAGCTGCAAGGGCCCGAGATCAGTGGAGCCTGCCGGCAGAGCGTGTTGAAGCCGAATCCAGTCGCTCAAGCAGCCAGCTGGGTGTAAGCCGTCTCAAGATCATTCACCAGATGGAGGAACGATTCCAGTCGGACCAGTTTCACGGTCTGGGTCACACGGGCATTGCCAACCACCACGAAGCTGCGCTTGGCGTCTTTGCATTGTTTGGCGAGCTGCACCAGGGCGCCGAGACCGGAGGAATCGAGAAAGTCGATTTTGCTCAGATCAAAGACAGCCGGGAAGGCATTGGCCTTCAAAACATCCATCACGTAAGTGATGAACTGCTTTTCGGAGTAGGCATCCAACTGGCCGGTGAAATGAAACACCAGGCAGCCATCCTTCTGCTCAAAGCCTCCACGGAGCGAAACCGTCAGTCGCTGCAGTTCAGTGATGGGACCAGACCCCCCAT
>Ga0208130_1001799_pt1 | contig 10175 bp, 9 predicted proteins | sample ETNtaG_31_FD_185771 | JGI IMG/M metagenome (GOLD analysis project Ga0208130, IMG submission 185771) | Marine microbial and viral communities from oxygen minimum zone, Eastern Pacific Ocean - ETNP201310SV78 (SPAdes) (version 2) | ecosystem: Environmental > Aquatic > Marine > Oceanic ...
GTCTATGGGATAAGAAAGATTTGATACTTCGTCAATTATCTGGAGGAATGAAAAGAAGATTTCAGATTGCAAAAGCGCTGGTTCATGATCCAGAAATTTTGATCTTAGATGAACCTACTGCCGGAGTAGATGTTGAACTTCGTAGAGATCTATGGAAATATTTACAAGATTTACATTCAAGAGGAAAAACAATTCTTCTTACCACTCACTATATTGAAGAAGCAGAATTATTATGTGAAAATGTTGCAATCATTGATAACGGTAAAATTTTAAAAATGGGTGCTCCAAAAGAACTGACTAGAGAATTAGGAGAAGCTGGTATCACAGTCGTTTTAGAGGATCTTAATGCTCTAAATAAAAAAGATTTAGAAAAATATAAATACACCAGTGATGAAAACCGACTTCATTTTTCTATAAAAGATCCTGATGAGGAACTACCTAAAATCATTCGAGTTTTATCAAATGCGGGGCTTCATATTCAAAAAATTGAATCAAACAAATCTTCTTTAGAAGACGTTTTTTTAAACCTTACAGGAAAAGGAATAAATGAGTGAACTGGGTAGGTCTTAATACTCTAATAAAAAGAGAAGTTGGTAGGTTTTTTGCAGTTTATCGCCAAACTGTACTACCTGGATTAATTACCACAGCTCTTTACATAGCAATTTTTGGATTTACTTTGGAACAGCGTATTTCAGAAATCCAAGGTATTCCATACACTATGTTTATCCTCCCTGGACTAATAATGATGAATACACTCACAAACGCGACTTCAAATACAGCCTCTTCAATGCTACAAATGAAATTACTGCAACAGCTACCTGATCTGTTAACAGCGCCATTGTCGGGATTGGAAATAGCTTTGGCATATATCATTGGCGGAGCTGTAAGAGGAATGGTTAATGGTATATTAGTATTACTTCTTGGTGTTTTCCTTATAGGTATGCCAGTAAATAATTTATTTGGAACCCTTATGTTTATATTCCTTGTGTCTTGGGCGTTTTCAAGCATGGGATTACTTCTGGGGCAACTAGCTGAAAGCTGGGACCAGCTAGCTATGATGCAAAATTTTTTTTTAACGCCTCTTAGTTTTTTAGGAGGGATTTTTTACTCTATTAAAATGTTACCGAATTGGGCACAAACCTTAAGTTATATAAACCCTATTTACTACATGATTAATGGTATACGCTACACTGTTCTTGGAGTCAGTGATTCTGAAGTTGAAATTAGTATTCTTATGGCAATCGTTCTAACTATTGGCTTTACGCTAGCATCAATCTTGCTTATGCAGAGCGGGAAAAAGATTAAAAATTGAAGAACTCTTTTACGCTATTTTTTTTAGCTTGTGCTTATAGAAAAATCAATTATAGGGGCTAGAGATTGAATTATTTAAAACCACTTTTTATAACAATTGTTTTTTCTTTTTCTGTTTTTACAAGGTCGCAAAAATTAGATGCGGATATCACAATGGAAAAGAAATCACTTATTATCTTACAATCGGATTTGAATAACCACATTGATATCGCCAATCAAATACTCTCTATCATCTCATCTCAAGCAACGTCATTAGGAAGGTTTGAAATAATAGATCGCAATCTCGTAACCGAAATACTAGCAGAACAAAAATTCCAATTGTCTGGTATGATTAATGATGAAAATATTATTGAAATTGGAAACATGGCATCCGCAGATGAGGCTCTTATTCTTAAAATAATTCAATTTAATCAAAAAGGGGTACCAAAAGAAAAAGATGAAGAAAACGATGAAAATGATGAAGATGAAAAAAGCACTTTATTTTCTTGGTTGGTAAAGACAGTTGTAACAGAAGCGATAGATCAAATAAAAGAGTCTGACAGCTTAGAACTGGAAAATAATATACACACTGAATTTAAAGGGAGTGTGAAAATTGTTAATCTTGAGTCAGGTAAATCCGAAAAATCATTTGATTTAAATGCAAACCACACCGGAGGTAACAGAGCTCAATCATTAAGCAAAGTCCTAAATCAAATTTCAAGACAAACGCGTACCAGATTAAAAAGATTATATATGATTACTAGTGAAATAATAGAAGTACAAGGAGCTTATGTAAGCATCCTTTCTGGGGAAAATTTAGGGCTTAAAGAAGGAGCTATGTTTGAAGTTAGCTCAAAGAATAGGACAAAAACATATAAAGGCAGAACTATTAGTTTACCAGGAAAAACAAGAGGACTTTTGCGCATAACTGAACTGGGACCTGATGCCAGTCAGGCTAGAGTTGTAAGAAAATGGCGTCCTATACGGCAAGGACATCGCGCCTATGAACTAAAGTATCCAGCAGAAGTTGCTGATATTCAATTCACTTATTTAGAAAATATAAAATACCAGTTCGGTGGTAAATTTTGGATATCACCTCATAGCCGTTTTTCTGGAAGTTTTAATTTATTACTTGGGTCAATTCAAGATTCTCGTCAAAAAATGAATAATTTTATAGGTTTTGGTTCTGATCTCAGATACACAATTTTTTCCAGATTCGGAATTACAGGTTCTACATCTTTGACACTCCCAGTACTTTTCCCATTTCGACGTGATGATGAAGAACATTTTGTTTCTTCAATTTTTTCTGATCTATCTATTAATGGAAATCTTTCAATCCAGATAAATTCTAAAATGGATATCGTTTTTTCAATGAACCATATTTATACGACTCTTCATGGTCCTTGGCAATGGAGAAAAGATACTGGAGAGCAAGACGATGAAGGGAAAACAATTACTGAAACAGAACCCGCTGTATGGACAAGCGCAGAGCCTGTCTTTCATAAAGATGGAACATACTTCTCAGTTTCTATCAGATTGCTGAGATTTTAAAGCAACACTAAAAAGGGTTAACTAAAGAGAGTTGTAAGTATGGCTCAGGTATATGAGACTTATCTTTAAACCAATTTTTCGCATCTTGCGCCCAACCATAACTAAAAATAAAAAGCGGTTCTGATATTAAATTAAAAGAAAGTCGAATTTCAGCTCCAGAAGTAATGATTATATTTTCAGAATTAAAGTTGTTTTCCCACGCGCTTCCAAAATCTGAGAACAGCACAAGGGATGGCATACCTATTTTAAACACATTTAAGGATTCAAAAACACTGATTGGCAATACTGGAGTCCGAAGCTCTAACGTCCCCATATAAGCTCTATTACCTTGATAATATTCACTATCGCCTTTCCTGTATCCTCTTGGTGACATATATTCTCTACCTGGTGTTGATACTCCCATAATATAAAAATTAGGGATATCATATATACCCAAGGACTCCTGATTAGGCGGATCTCCATCTAAAGCCTCAAATCTTATACGCCCAAATATAGAAAAGGGACCGAACTTATTGTTTGTATATGAATCAAATCTTAGTTTAGTATAATCAAACTTACCCCATATTGAAGTTGATGAATGTTGAAGGGATATATCCAGTCCATATCCTTGGTTTGGAGTAAAAATATTTCTCTTGTGAGCTCTCTTATTGATGAAAGTATAACTACATTTAATACTGCCCTCGTTTCCTTTATCGATTTCACTAAAAACAGATGATTTTGAAAGTGGGTTTTCAAGATAAAAATCCCTATTTACGATTTGCAATTCAAATCCAATGCTATGATTTGCCGAAAGTGATCTACCAAAATTATATGGAAAACTTCCCCATAATGAAACTCCATTAAATATTTCAACGAATGTCTGGTTCTTATTTAAAAACTGAATTTGAAACTGACTATCTTTGTATACATTTAATCCCCAAACACTATTAAAAGGGAATCCCGAATAATTTTGGTAGGCGAGATATATACTCTGAATTGTATCATAATCCGTAGCATATAAGATCCCTGCATTATGCCTTCCTAATGCATCTGTAAATAAACCATTATATAAAAAACTTTGGTAATCTGGCAAAACCAAACTACCTAAATGAGATAAATTTTTTAGGAAACTATAAGACTCCTCATTTTTAATCACTACGTTTTTATTTGGGTCAATATTTTTAAGTGGATAATCAGGCGTTTTATAACGCCAAGATGAATATTTTGGATTCATATTGACTTTAGTTTTTTTAGCTAATCTCTTCGGATTTATTGATACTACTCTCGCTGAGTCTACCGTATTTAATGTCATAGCCGTTATAGTTGATGTTTCTTTATTCCATTGAATACCCATCACAGCATCACCAATATCCGTATTTTGGATTGTTTTGCCTGTTTTAATATCATAAGTGTAGAGATTAGGAGTATAATCATAAAGCCCTGTAAATGAAATTTTTTCCCCATCTGGATGCCAAATTGGTAACAAGTCTCCTTCACTACTTTTTGTAATTTGTTGTACTTTTTTAGTTTGGAGTTCAATCATGTGTATATCCATATTACCATCTGGACCAGATTTAGCAAAAGCTATCTTATTACCGTCAGGGCTCCAAAATGGAGTAATAATCTGCGTGTCAAACTCATTAGATGTTATTTGTTCTATATTTTCTCCTTTTAAATCCATAAGAAATAATTGAGAAGTAGAATTTTCATGTGCAACATATAATATACTTTCACCGTCGGGCGAAAATTTTGGATAATTAGCGCGCATGGATGAAGTAAGTAAAGTTTTTTTCTTTGTTTCAATATCAACCATCCAAATATCAAAAAGTAAACTTTGATTTTTCCCGTAGCGGTATTTTGGATAAACAACTGATTTTCCATTTGGGGATACATCTAGGTTTATCACCATTTCACCAAATACTCCATAGTCCAGTTCAGTTAATTTCCATTTTGCAGGAACTCTTTTGGGTTTCTTACCATCTTTTTCTGACTTTTTAAGGCGTTTTTCCCATAATTTATTTTCTTTAGCCGTATCCCTTTTTGCAACAACCAATGATAAATCTCTTTGACCTTTTGAAAGAATGCCCATCATAACAATACTCATACTATCTAGGGAATAATCGAAAGTTGCCACCCTTTTCATGGGAAGTTTATGAACTTTACCAACATCAACTAACCTTTCTTTCTGAGATCTTTGCCCAAAATAAAAGGTGTTCATCTGCCTTCTCCAATCTTCGTTAAATTGCTTCAATTTAATTCCAGTATGTCTTTTAAATGAATTACCGAAAAATAAAAATCCTGCTTTATTCCTATGATTTAATATTTTTACTATAGTAGAGTCCCCAAATCGGTCTGCAAAATAAAGACTTTTAGAAAAGCCATCGTTATGAGGATCCGGAATTTTATGCACCGTATTATTAATTACATGAGCCTTGTGTGAAATGTCATATCTAAATGGTCTCCATTTTTCAGTATAATACTCCGCTAAACCTTCAACAACCCATGCGGGAACGCCTGAAAACAAGGTATGCATTGTATTTGGTAGCCATTTTGGACCCTTAACTGTGTTAAAATAAACCAAATGTTGAAGCTCATGTGCCAATACGGTTCTTAACCATTTTTCATCACCATTCCAAAGCGCTGCATCATTCTGATCAACCCATATGATAGTATAATTCCCAGGTGTTGCAAAACCATTTAAAACCTCATCCTCCGAAGTAAATGCAATGTCTAATCTAGGTAGAGTTTCTATACCCATTTGTTTCATTAAAACTGGTCTAATTTGTTCAGCCATTGATGCTCCACTTACAGCAATATCACGGATCCCCTCGTGATAGTGAACATCAAAATTTTCTGTTTGAATTGTACTCCATTTTAATTCACCATGTGAACGATTGTTAAAAATCCATGTCCCCATCGCATTGAGTAATGAAAAAATCATTAGAAATAATGTTAATAAAGTTCTTTTTTTCATTAGATCCTAATTCCTATTCTATGTAAATCTATAATTAAATTGTCTTCATCTTTAAAATGTATGCCTTTAATTCCAATGGATTGAGCAGCATGTACATTTTCAATTAAATCATCAATGAAAACGCATTCTTCTGGGTCAGCTTTTGAACTTTCTAATAAACAGTCGTAGATCTGCCTATCTGGTTTCCTACATCTAGTATTAAAGGAATATATCGCTCCATCTACCAAAGTTGGGAAAAGGTACTTTTTTTCTATTTCGTCTTGAATGTGTTTAGGATTCGTATTCGACAATAACCAAGTTGAGTATGACAGGGATAAAATGCCTAAAAGGTCCACTGTCTTTTTCTCTTTCCCAAGCAATAAAGACCACGCCTTCCAAAAATCTGTTTCTTTTAAACAACATGGCTGAGGCAAAGAATCTCGAAAGGCAAAAAACCATTCTTTATTAGTAAGATTGCCTTTTTCATACTCATCATGAGCATCCCAAGGAAAACTATTTTTTACAACATCAATTTCTATATCAGTTGAATCACTAATATATTGATATGTCTTCTCAGGATGAATATCTAAAAGGACTCCACCAATATCAAATACTATCGTTGTTATCTTTTTACCACTCAAAAGGCCCCTCCAGATACCTCCATAAATAAAGACTCATTGTAGTTCTATGTGGAATCCATTCCTTAGAATGATTCAACATTATTTTTGGATCTACTAAATGTTTTTTCTTATAAAAAGCAGAATATCCTTTTTGCAAAGCTAAATCAGTAACTGGAAATATATCTGGTCTATTCAATGTAAACATCAGAAACATTTGTACTGTCCACACCCCAACTCCTTTTATAGATGAAATAAGGTCAATAATTTCTTGGTCACTTTTTTGATCCAGGGTTGATATTACTTTAGGGTTGTCTATAAAATAAATAGCCACATTCTTGATATAGTCTGCTTTCATGCGGGACAACCCTACTGATCTCAGTTTTTCTCTTGATATATTTAAAACATCTTTTGGATCAGGATATTTACCTAATTTGAAAATATTAATAAATCGCTCATGAATTTTTTTTGCAGCTTTCCCGCTTAGCTGCTGATATACTATAGATCTCACTATCGATTGGAAATAATTATTTCCCGGATAGAGGTTTTCAATTGGCGGATCGTAGAAAAGATCTTGGAGCGTAGAATCTTTTTTCAAAAGACAATTAACAGAAAAAGAAATATCCAGCATTACTGTTTTCTACATAAATAGATTTGCATGCCGCTCTCTTGATCAAATGGCGAAAGATCATAGTCTCCAAATTTATCTTCTATTATAAATCCTTGTTCTTGGAATAAAATATCCATTTCATGTGGGTAAAACATTCTCATGCTGTAATTGTATTTTTTCAAACTCATCTCCCCATTTTTCTCAATATGCCAAGTCAACTTATTTATCTGTGACTCTGAATCATAATCATTTGTTTCCAAAATACGACATTGCGAATTTTCAAATTGAAAAAAATCTGTAGCAGGATATAACTTATTTTCATCTCTATATAAAAATTCTGGATCAGGAACAAAAATAGATAGTAAAAATTTCCCTTTGGGACTTAAATGGTTTATAACACATTTTAGACAGCTTTTTGCATCTGTTGTAGTAAGATTATGTAAGAAAGAATTAAAACCAATAAAAATAAAATCAAAAGTTGATTTCAAATCAAATTTTCGCATATCCCCAATGAAAAATTTTCCTTTATTTTTAAGTTTTTTATTCGCCATTTGCAAAAAACTTTTACTTAATTCTAATCCAGTATAATCAAGCCCTAATTCTAAAATTGGGTATGCCAATCTTCCGGTTCCAGAAGCAAGCTCTAAAACTGAGCCCATATTTTGTTTCGCAAAAGTTTTAATTAGTGTAAGATCCCATTCATAGTTTTTATGTATGGAATCATACAACTGAGGATTGGAATAAATATCCACTATATGCAGAAATTTTATTCTTAACTTAAAACAACTAATTCCTTTGTTGTTTTGTTTAATATTTCACAACCTTCATCACCAATGATAACATCATCTTCAATCCTTACACCACCCCAACCTGCCAAATAAATCCCCGGCTCAATTGTCATGACATTGTTTGCTTCTAAGACTTGATCGCTTTGTGAACTAAACCGAGGAGAAGTATGAATTTCTAACCCTAGCCCATGCCCTGTCCCGTGAGTATAATATTTACCATAACCCATATCTGTAATATAATCTCTGGTTGCTGAATCTACATCTTTACAAAGGACACCTGCTTTTGCAATATCACATCCTCTTTGTTGAGCTTCTTTGACAATAGAATATATTTCTTTGTGCTTTTCTGTTGCCTCACCAACAACCGGTGTTCTTGTCATATCTGCATGATAGCCAGCATATTTTGCAGCTGCATCAATAACAATAAAATCTCCCTTTTGAAATTCTCTATCGGTAGGAATAGCATGAGGGAGAGCACCATTCGGACCTGTGGCAACAATAGGTGAATAAGCTTCTCCTTCTGCATATTCACGGTATTTTGACACTAAAATATTTGCAACCTGCTTTTCTGTATAACCAGGTCGAAGCATAGGTAAAATTTCTTCATATACCGTGTCAGTAACTTCAACGGCAGCCCTTATACAATCCAATTCGTACTCGTCTTTAACAGACGCTAAATCTTCAAGTATCATAGACGTACTATTCCAATGAGTATTTGGGAAAAGATTTTTCATCTTTTCATATAAAGAATAACTCATATGGTCAGCTTCAAATGCTATTTTTAAACCATCGGGGTTCAGCTTATTATCTTTAATTTGTTTTAAATGGGAATCCATTCCAATAAAACGATCAAAGGATTTCACCTGAGATTTTGATTGTTCAATATATCGACCATCCGTAATAAAATATTGTCCAGAAGGCGTGATTAAACAAGAAGCAGCAGAACCAGTAAATCCTGAGATGTACCTTATATTTGTTAAATTTGTTATTAAAATTCCATCTAAACCTTTTTTACCTAATACATTTTTAAGATTTTCCTGCCTTCTATTATATATTTCCGTAGACACTAATAATTACTCCTTATTTAATTTTTGAACGAGCTCTTCTATAGTTTCCCTTTCTAGGGCAATATCATTAGGGTTTTCACCTTTTTTTTCCAATGCATCTAACACATCTAAGGCTTGAGAAAACAAACCCTGGTTTTTAAGTACCGATACCAATGTAAAAGTGGCTAATCTTGGACTTACTTTCAAAGGATCTGCATATTCATCAATAGTAACAGATGGCGGGACAACCTTTTTTACAATAGGCTTGTTTTTTTCAACAGGTTGTATTTTAATCTTTTTCTGTTTTGATATTTGCTTTTTTACATTTTGATTTGCAGTCTCAGTACCTGCATTTTTTTCAACAAATTCCTTAGCTGTCTGATGGGAAGAGTCTAGAGATAACACATATTTCCAAGATTTAAGAAGTCTACTTTTTGCTCTGCCTAAGACAGTTTGTATTTCACATAATTGAATCGCTGCTGATAAATGATCTGCAGCATACAAAAGAACATGTTCTAAAATCTTCTCAGCTTCTTTTAAATTACCTTCAATCTTTTCTATATTTGCTAAAACAAATAATCCAGCAGGGTCGTTTTTGTGATGCTTTAGCCCAATCTCACAGACCTTTCTGGCTCGATTCAATTCATTGTTTTTCAAATACAAATCAGCTAAAACAGGAAAAAGAATTGTATCAAAATGATCAGCAAAATATATTTCTAATTCTATTTGGCTATCTAAATCCATTTCATCTTCTATTTTTATTTACCCAGTCAGTAATATAATCAATTGTTTCTTGGACAGGTGTACCCGGTCCAAAAAGTTTTCCAACTCCTAGGCTTTCCAATTTAGTAACATCATTTTTTGGAATTATGCCACCACCAACCAATAAAACATCTTGTAATTTATTTCTTTTCATTTCTTTTAAAACGTCCATAAAAATTGTATTATGCGCATTATTTAAACTAGACAATGCAATGACATCTGCATCCTCTTGCAAAGCAGCATTGACAATCATATCCGGAGTCTGTCTTAATCCCAAATAAATAACTTCCATACCAGAATCACGGTATGCAGAAGCCAATACTTTAATACCACGGTCATGGCCATCAAGACCTGGTTTTGCCATAATGATACGTATTTTTCTTTCCATATTAATATAAATTAGCCGAGCATATAATTAATTCAAAACTAAGTTTAATTTTTTATGAATCGCTATCAATAATAAATGTTGCCGGGCCTTGATTAATTAACTCCACATTCATATCTGCACCAAATTCGCCAGCATGTACTTCCACACCTGTCTCTTTTAAATATGATATAAAGTAGTCATACAGTCTTTTA
>Ga0208130_1001800_pt1 | contig 10175 bp, 10 predicted proteins | sample ETNtaG_31_FD_185771 | JGI IMG/M metagenome (GOLD analysis project Ga0208130, IMG submission 185771) | Marine microbial and viral communities from oxygen minimum zone, Eastern Pacific Ocean - ETNP201310SV78 (SPAdes) (version 2) | ecosystem: Environmental > Aquatic > Marine > Oceanic ...
ATTGTAATGAAAAAAGGGAAAATAGTTCAAGTAGGCACACCTCATGAAATTTATTTCCATCCAATTAATAAATATGTTGCTTCTCTCTTTGGTGAGACAAACACTTTTCAAACAATTGTTAAAAATAATCAATGTGTCACCCCATTAGGTTCAATTGCAGTAAATGACTATAACGATAATGAAATTGTTGATGTTGTTATAAGACCTGAAGCTATTAAATTAAGCAAGGAAAAATCTCCATTATTAAATCCGAATACCGGTGTTGTAGTAGACTCAAAATTCTTAGGCAATAGTGCAATCATACATATGACTGTAAACGATCAAAATAATCAAAAACATCATATTCACAGTAAAGTAATAGGTAATTTTTTATATCCTGCGGCAAGTTCTGTATCGATTACTTTGGATAAAAGTCATGTATTTATTTTTCCTAGATAATTAAGAAATTTTATTATATAAAAAAGAAATGGGTGCTTTTAGTATTTGGCATTGGATAATAGTCTTAATTATTGTCCTTCTTTTATTTGGAAAAGGTAAAATTCCAACTCTAATGGGCGATATGGCCAAAGGTATTAAATCATTTAAAAAAAATATGTCTGATGAAGAAAAAGACACAAGCTCAAGCCCTGACTCTGATAAAGACGCCTCAAATAAGGATCAGTAATGTTTTCTTTAGGTTGGATGGAGATATCCATCATCCTAATTATAACTATTGTTGTCGTAGGCCCTAAAGAAATTCCAACTGTTATTCGTTTCATTAAAGGTATGTCGTCAGGCATAAGAAAAATGTCTAAAGAATTCACTTCGACAGTTGATGAATTAACTAACTTAGATGAAGTCAAAGATATCAAAAAAGAAATCCTTGATACTAAAGAGTCTATTATCAAAGACGGCAAAGAACTGGATGAATTTATCGATAAAAGCAATAAAGAAATTATGGATGAAAAAAAGTAAATGAGTGAAATAGAGCATTCATCAATGAATTTCTTTGATCATATCAAAGAGCTTCGTCAAAAATTAATGTATTCCATTATATTTTTCCTTATTACATTCGTAATATCTTTTTATTTTTCTCAGTCTATTTTTGAATTTCTCGCTAAGCCTCTAACCTCTATTCTACCAGATGGAAATGGATTGATTTATACTGCGTTACAAGAGGCATTTTTGACTAATGTAAAAGTAGCATTTTTTACAGCAGCATTTATTTCTTTTCCTTTTCTTTCTATTCAAATTTGGTCTTTTGTTGCTCCAGGATTACTCAAAAAAGAAAAACAAATTTCATTACCAACTTTAATAGCTATTCCTTTTCTTTTTTTATTGGGGGCCGCTGTTGTTTATTATGTTATTTCGCCCATAGCTTGGAAGTTTTTTTTGAGTTTTCAATCAGCTCAAGCTGAAGGCATTAATATAACTCTTCAGGCTAAAATGAATGAATATTTATCTTTAATGATGACATTTATATTTGCTTTTGGTCTTGCTTTTCAATTACCAGTCATCTTACTTTTACTTGTACGATTTGGTGTTTTATCTATCCAGCAATTAGTATCTTTTAGAAAATATGCAATTGTATTGTCATTTGTTTTTGCAGCTATCATAACACCTCCAGATCCCTTTTCTCAAATTTCTCTAGCTTTACCTGTTATTATTTTATATGAAGTATCTATTCTTATTTCTAGGTTTTTAGCTAAAAAAAAGAAGAATGAACAAACCGAAGAAGACGTTGATTAATGCATGATATTAATTTTATAAGAGAAAACCCCACACAGTTTGATGAAGGCCTTAAAAAAAGGTTTTTAGAACCCCAATCTCAACTCATCTTAGATTTAGATACAAAAAAGAGGGAATTACTAACGAAATCACAAGATCTTCGGTCTGAAAGAAAAAATCTTTCATCAGAATTTTCTAAGCTTAGTAATGAAGAAAAGGAGTCTCTGCAAAAAAAAGTACAAATTATTAAAAATGAAATTGAACAGTACGAAAAAGAAATTTCAGAAATTGACTCTAAATTGAAAAGCTTATTATCGTCTCTACCAAATATACCACACCAAGATGTTCCCGTAGGTGAGGATGAGCAAAGTAATAAAATTATAAAAAAAGTAGGCGATATCCCGAATTATAATTTTAAACCAAAACCCCATTTTGAACTTGGTGAAGAATTAGGTATGCTTGATTTTGATCAAGCTGGCAAGGTTTCTGGTACTCGTTTTGTTTATGTAAAAAATCATTTAGCTCGTCTTGAAAGAGCTATAGCTAATTTCATGTTAGATAAACATACAGGAGAGTTTGGATATACTGAGATAATTCCTCCAAATTTAGTGAGAGATGCAGCTGCATATGGAACTGGCCAGTTGCCGAAATTTTCAGAAGATTTATTTAAAACTAATACCGACCATTGGTTAATTCCAACAGCAGAAGTTCCACTGACTAATTTAGTGTTAGATAAAATTGTTTCAGAAAAAACCTTACCTCAAAGACTTACGGCTTGGACACCCTGTTATCGATCAGAAGCTGGTGCAGCTGGTAGAGATACAAGAGGAATGATCAGACAGCATCAATTTTCTAAGGTTGAATTAGTAAGTATCACTTCAGAAGAAAACTCCGAAGAGGAATTAGAAAGAATGTTGAATTGTGCAACTTCTATTTTGGATGATTTAAAAATTCCTTATCAAGTGATCTTACTCTCTTCTGGCGATATGGGTTTTTCTGCAGAAAAAACTTATGATATTGAAGTTTGGTTACCTGGTGAGGGTAAGTATAGAGAAATTTCATCATGTAGTAATTGCCGATCCTTTCAAGCTAGAAGAATGAATGCGAGATACAAATCAGATGAGCAAAATAAATTTGTACATACACTTAATGGATCAGGTCTGGCTGTTGGTAGAACATTGATTGCCATTTTGGAAAATTATCAAAATGAAGATGGTTCAATTACTGTCCCAGAAGTTTTATTACCCTACATGGGAAATATTAAAGTAATTAAGAAATCTTAATTTTATTTTTGGCGCAATAATCTTTAAAAAATTGGTAGGCAGAACGTCCTGTACGATTACCTCTAGCAAATATCCATTTTATAGCTAGATCTTCAATATCATTGTTAAATTGTAATTTATAATGGTCGAAGTAATTTTTGACTATCATGATAAAATCATCTTTGCTTAAATTATGAAAACTTATCCATAAACCAAAGCGATCAGATAATGAAACTTTTTCTTCTACTCCCTCATCTTGAGATATAGCCGATGATTTTTCATTATCGATCATATCTCTTTTCATTAAATGACGTCGATTACTTGTGACATAAACTAGAAAATTATATTTCGAATTAGAAAAAGAACCTTCTAAGAATGATTTAAATTGAATATATCTTCTGTCATTTTGTTCAAATGAAAGATCATCAATAAATAAAATTATATTTTTCTTGAACTCAAAATTAATAAAGATATTTGACAAATCAGAAATATCATCAGAATTAACCTCTAGAGTAACAAAGTTATCATATTCACTAGCAAATTTTTGAACAATCCCTCTTACTAAACTACTTTTTCCACTACCTCGTACTCCCCATAGAAGTGCATGATTATATGATAAACCATCGATGAAATTTTTAGTATTCTCCTGAATTAAATCTTTTTGCTGATCCAGGCCATAAAGTAAATTTAAGTCTAATACTTTATTAAAAGCTACCTCTTCTATGTTTTTTTTAAAACTATTCCAGTAAAGTAATGTCTTATTTTCCAATTTTTTATTGACTTAGTTATTGATTGTGAGATTTTATTCCCTAATTTTACATATTTAAAGGATTTATATTATGGAACAACTTGCAGGAATTTTACCCTTACTTCTTATATTTGTAGTTTTTTATTTTTTACTTATCCGACCTCAACAAAAAAAATTAAAAGATCATAAAAACATGATTGCTAACCTTAAAAAGGGTGATCGTATCGTAACCCAAGGTGGAATTATTGGGAATATTCATTATGTCAATGATGATGGAACTTTATCTGTTGAAATAGCAGACAATGTTAATGTAAAAGTGGCAAAGGGTATGGTTGCTGATATAGCAGCGAAATAAACTATTACTTTTATTATATAATAAATTAAATGACTTTTTTGAAGCAGTGGAGATTTTGGCTTTCTTTATTGCTTGTAGGTTTTTGTTTTTATTTTATCCAACCTAACTTTAACTCTAAAAATTCAGACTTTAAAATAAACTTTGGTCTAGACATCCAAGGGGGCTATTCTTATTTATTAGAACTTAATGAAAACGAATTTAAACAAAATTTATTAATTAAAACAATTCAGGTTTTAGAAAATTCTTATAGCCTTCAATCTGAAATATTTGAAGATCAAATTTATGTTCCATCAGGTCAAAATATTGAGGATTTGAATAACATGGTTGTCCAATCTCTTGGCTTAGAAGTAGTTGATCGATCCGATGATGGAATTTATTTGGGCATACTGGAACAAAGTTTTAATCAATCTTTATCAGAAATGACACTTAACGCAGTTGAGATTGTCAGATCGAGAGTAGATTTCCTTGGAAACAAAGAACTTTCTATCCAAAAAGTTGGTCTTAACAAGATATTATTAGAAATTCCTGGAGATTTAGACAATAACGTAAAAGATGTGATCTCTAAAACTGCAAAACTTACTTTGCATATTGAAAAAAGAACATTGGTTAATTCAAAAGTGTTTCTTAATGAGGAAACAGGAGAAGAAGTTCGAGTTCAAGAAATTCCAAATTTAACAGGGGATTATATTCAAGATGCCTCTCTTCAATACAATCAAAACGAACCTGTAGTTGCTTTTTCTTTCAATAAAGAAGGTTCAGATCTTTTTGCTAAAATGACTTCAGAAAATGTTGGATCTAGATTTGCTATTGTTTTAGATGGAGGCCTTATTACCGCTCCTGTCATTAGAGAAGCTATAACAGGAGGGAGTGGACAAATTTCAGGAAATTTCACAAATGAATCTGCAAATAATTTAGCAATAATCCTTAAATCTGGCTCTCTTCCTACTGAAATTAAAATTATTCAAGAAAAACAAGTAGGTCCTACTTTGGGAAGGGAGGGTGTGCAAAAAGGAATATACGCATCCTTAATAGCATTGATAGCCATTACTTTATTTATGATAGCCTATTACAAAGTATCAGGATTATTTACAACTCTTACTATTGTTAGTTGTCTTGGCTTACTATTTGCTTTCATGACTTTGTTGAATACTACTCTAACATTACCTGGTGTAATAGGAATTGTGTTAACTATAGGTATGTGTGTTGATGCAAATGTTTTAGTTTTTGAGAGAATAAGAGAAAATTTTAAAAATAGTACTGAAAATCCAAAACATGAGGGTTTCAACTCTGCTTATGTAACAATACTTGACTCAAATTTAACAACATTATTTGCAGCAATATTTCTTTTTGCTTTTGGTTTTGGACCTATTAGGGGTTTTTCAATCTCTTTAATCATTGGTATTATTTCTTCTTTAATTGTTACTTATGTAATTTTAAAGTTTTTTATAAATGTCACTTCAGAAAAGTATTTAGGATTAAATAAATGATTAATTTTTACTCATATAAGAATAAATCATATCTGGCCTCATCAATATTAATTATTCTTACTGTTATTATTATTTTTTTTAAAGGTCTTAATTTAGGTATTGATTTTAAGGGTGGGTTAAATTTTGAAGTCAGATCTAATTTATCTAATGATCAAATTTTAAATGTTTTCCAAGACATTAATAGAGATCGTGAAATAATTGTAAAAAAAGAAATTGGCAGTGATGTTTATACAATTAGAATTGAAACAGGTGATGATAATGCATCGTTTATTGAGGAAATTATTCAAATAATTAAAGATCATCCAGAGATGGAAGTTTTAATCTCAGAGTATATCGAACCTACTTTTAGTGATGAATTAATTAAAAATTCATTATACGCAATGGCTTCTTCCTTATTAGTTATCGCTTTTTATATTTGGATTAGGTTTGATTGGCAATTTGCAGCTTCAGGCATTTTTGCGTTATTACATGATGTTTTCATCGCAATTGGTTTTATGTCTTTATTTAATATTGAGTTTAATTTAACCATGATCGCAGCTCTTTTGTTAATTGCTGGTTATAGTATTAATGATACTATTGTTCTTTTTGATCGATTAAGAACCATAACTTCTGATGAAGATAATAAAGACACTTTTTCCGATAACGTTAATAAATCTATAAAGTTAAATCTTAGAAGAACAATATTAACTAGTTTTACTACAATATTAGCACTTATTTGTTTAGTGATATTAGCTCCAGTAAATTTAACTGAAATGCCTATCGTATTTATTTTTGGTGTATGTATTGGAACCTATTCCTCTTTATTTTTAGCTTTAGGTATCGTGGGTGATTTTAATTATGAGGCTGTACTTAGAGCAAGAGACTCTTGATATTTTTTTAAAAAAATGCCTGTTTGGTTATTATTTAATTTAATTAAATCTTTAGTTAACCCTTCAAAGAGAATGCTTCCACCTTGATCTCCTCCTTCTGGGCCAAGGTCAATTACCCAATCGCTAGTATTGATAACATCTAAATTATGTTCAATTACTATTACTGTATTTCCATAAGAAACAAGTTTATGTAAAATTTCTAATAATTTCTTAATATCATCAAAGTGCAAACCAGTAGTAGGCTCATCTAAAATATATAATGTTTTTCCAGTTTGTCTTTTTGATAATTCTTTTGATAATTTTATCCTTTGTGCCTCGCCTCCGGAAAGGGTAGTGGCTGCTTGACCAATAGAAATATAGCCAAGACCAACATTTTGAAGTGTTTTTAATTTAGAGAATACCTGAGGATTTGTTTCAAAAAATTCACAAGCATCATCGACAGTCATAGATAAAATATCGCTAATATCTTTAGACTTAAATTGTACTGATAAAGTTTCTTTATTGTATCTTTTCCCATTGCATACTTCACATTTAACATAAACTGGAGCTAAAAAATGCATTTCAATTTTTTTTAGACCGTCACCTTCACAACTCTCACATCTCCCTCCTTTAACATTAAATGAAAACCTACCAGGTTTAAAACCTTTTACTTTGGCCTCAGGTAAATTCGCAAACCACTCTCTAATAGGGGTAAATAAACCAACATATGTAGCAGGATTAGAACGAGGAGTTCTCCCAATTGGTGATTGATCAATGTTTATTACTTTATCAATATTTTCAATTCCACTAATATTTTCATAAGGAAGTGTTTTAATTATTTTTTCATATATTCTATTATTTGCAGCGCCGTATAATGTTTCATTAATTAATGTGGATTTTCCACTCCCAGAAACACCTGTTACACTTATAAATTTTCCAAGTGGAAATTTCACACTTACATTTTTAAGATTGTTACCGTTAGCTTTAGAAATTTGAATAAATCCTTTTTTAACATTTTTATTTATTGGTTGTGGATAACGACCAATAATTCCATTTATATACCCACTAGTAAGACTATTTTTGTTATGAAGTATTTTTTGAAAGGATCCTTCAGATACAATTGAGCCTCCTTTGATACCGGCATTTTTTCCAATATCGACAACGTAATCAGCCTCCCTAATAATATCTTCATCGTGTTCTACTACTATTATTGTATTTCCAAGATCTCTTAAATTTTTTAACGTATTAATAAGCTTTTGATTATCTCTTTGATGAAGTCCTATAGAGGGTTCATCTAAAACATAAGTCACACCCGTTAAACCAGAACCTATTTGGCTAGCTAATCTTATTCGTTGGGACTCACCACCAGATAATGTTGAACTTTTTCTCGATAAACTGAGATAGTTTAATCCAACTTCATTTAAAAAATTTAATCTTGAGAAAATTTCTTTTTTTAGAGGAGCCGCAATTAATTTTTTTTGATCTGATAATGATTTTTCAAAATTATTAATCCAATTTAGGGATTTGTTAATACTTAGATGTGTTAGTTCACTAATATTAATTTGATCAATTTTGATACATAAAGCTTTTTCATTTAATCTATTACCCTGACAAGATTGGCACGTTTTAGAATTTCTAAATTTTTCAAGTTCCCACTGTCTCCACCAACTTGAAGTACCATCATAGATGTCATCCATAATGTTAATAAGACCATCAAAGCTCCTACCTCCATATAAAACTTCATTTTGAAAAGTTTTAGGAAGCTTAGACCAAATGACATCTTTATAATCATTTTTTTGGAATAGTTTCTTTAATTTTGGATGTATTTTATTTTGAGCTTTTTCTGACCAATAATTAATCGCACCCTCATTAATACTTAAATTTTTATCAGGAATGAGAAGATCTTCATCAAAAGCATCTACTTCTCCTAAGCCATCACAATCACTACAAGCCCCGTAAGGATTATTAAAACTAAATAGTCTTGGTTCTATTTCGTCTATACTAAATCCACTGACTGGGCACATAAATTTATTAGATAGACTTATTAACTTTTCACTTTCAAGATCATAAACTTCAACATTGCCACTACTTTCATTAAGGCAAATTTCGATACTGTTTGCTAATCGATCACGATTTTCATCACTAGGTATGACTCTGTCAATAATGACACTTATCGAATGTTTAAAATTTTTACTTAATTCAGGTATTTCATTCTTTTGATATATTTTTTCATTAACATAAAAACGCTCGTATCCTTTTTTGAAATATTCATCAAATAATTTTTTGTACTCTCCTTTTCTACCTTTAATAAGTGGCATCATGATCATAATTTTTTTCTTATTAAATTTAGAAATAACCTCATCAATTATCTCAGAACTAGTTAATCCTACTATGGGTTTCCCAGTTGTAGGCGAGTAGGGAGTACCAACTCTTGCAAAAAGCACTCTTAAATAATCATAAATTTCAGTAACAGTTCCGACAGTAGATCTTGGATTTTTGCTTGTAGTTTTTTGGTCAATAGAAATAGCAGGAGACAAACCTTCAATTTTATCTACCTTTGGTTTGTCCATCATATCTAGAAATTGTCTTGCATAAGCGCTTAGTGATTCGATGTACTTTCTTTGTCCTTCTGCATAAATTGTATCGAAAGCCAAAGTTGATTTACCAGATCCACTCACTCCGGTAATTACCACTAATTTATTTTTTGGTAAACTTAGATTTAAGTTTTTTAAATTATGTTCATATGCATTGTGAACAATGATGTGAGTTAAAGGAGAGGGATTTTCCATAAATTTGGTATCAATAAAAGCTGAATTAATATATATTACTATTATCTTTTAATTAAAATAATCATGGCTGGATCAGTAAATAAAGTAATTCTTCTCGGTAACTTAGGCAAAGACCCTGATATTCGCGCCACCTCAGCAGGCTCTAGATTGGCTAGCTTTTCAATAGCCACTTCAACTAAATATAGAAATAAAGAAACCCAACAACTTGAGGATAAAACCGAATGGCATCGTGTAGTTGTTTTTAATGATAAACTAGCAGATGTTTGTGAAAAATATCTTCGAAAGGGATCAAAAGTATATGTTGAGGGCCAATTACAGACTCGCAAGTGGACTGATAATAATGGAGTCGATAAATATACAACTGAAGTAGTCATTCCAAATTATTCTGGTGTTCTTACCATGTTAGACTCTAGATCACAGTCAGCAATATCCGATGATAACTCTAGTCAAATAGATTCAGCTGCTGATGAAGCTCTTGGCGGATCTGATAACTCAACCGCTGAACAGCTTGATGATGATATACCTTTTTAAATAATTTAAACATTGGCTAAAAAGAAAAAAACTAAATCAAAACAGTTAGACGTATTAGACGATAAAGTTTATCCAAATATTGATATCACAGATGAATTAGAAAAAAGTTATTTAGACTATGCGATGAGCGTTATTGTATCCAGAGCGCTCCCTGATATCAGAGATGGTTTAAAACCTGTTCATCGAAGAATTTTATATTCAATGTATGAGTCTTCATATCATCATAACAAGCCTTATAAAAAATCTGCAAGAATAGTTGGTGATGTTATGGGTAAATACCACCCTCATGGCGACTCAGCAATTTACGAGTCTATGGTACGTATGGCTCAAGATTTTACTATGCGATTACCTTTAATAGATGGGCAAGGTAACTACGGCTCCATGGACGGCGATCCTGCAGCCGCGATGCGTTACACAGAAGCACGTCTTGATAAAGTTTCTTCTTTCA
>Ga0208130_1001802_pt1 | contig 10165 bp, 9 predicted proteins | sample ETNtaG_31_FD_185771 | JGI IMG/M metagenome (GOLD analysis project Ga0208130, IMG submission 185771) | Marine microbial and viral communities from oxygen minimum zone, Eastern Pacific Ocean - ETNP201310SV78 (SPAdes) (version 2) | ecosystem: Environmental > Aquatic > Marine > Oceanic ...
GTCCCGCTCGTCCCGCCCCATCGTCGCGGACTCACCGCTCGCCGCATCCCCGCGCTCGCCGTCGCCGCGCACGCGCGCATCGCGCGCATCCCAACGCTCGACGCGGTCGTCCGCCGTCCACCGTCTGCCGCCTCGCCGCGTCCACGTTCGTCGACGACGGACGTCTCCGCTCGATTGTCGCTCCAACCCATCCAATTTCTCGAGTCACAATCGGTCAAATACCCCCCCTCGACCTCGAAGAGGGAAACCCGGCGATTGGTCGGGAGACGACGACGCGCGTCGACGACCGACGACGTCGCGCGCGCGACGTCGAGGACGAACGATGTGGTCGATGCGCGCGTGTAGGGACGCGCTCCGCGCGTGCGCGCGGTCGAGCGCGCGCGGGTCGGTGGGACGACCGGACGCGCGCGGGTGGACGATCGCGCCGACGGCGACGGCGACGGCGACGGATGCGAGCGCGATGCGCACGGTGATGACGTCCGTGCGGGCGGAGATCAAGGCGATGCGAACGACGGGGACGCCCGTGAAGCTTAAACCCGAGGCGCGAGGGATGGAGGCGCCGATGACGAGCTTCGAGGCGGGGGCGAGGCAGGAGGGATGGGGAAAGTCGGGCGGAGGCGCGGCGCCGTGGACGCCGACGAGAGAGTTGAAGAAGCGAAAGAGTTATTTCAAGCGATGTGGACACATGATGGAGACTTTGGAGCGAGAGAAGATGAAGGAGTTAGCGGCGGAGCGTCACATCGTGCCTTTTAGACCGGGAGATGTGGTGAAACTCACGCTCGAGGTCCCGGAGAACAATAGACGAACGCAAACCTTCACGGGTGTGTGCATAGCAAAGAAGCATCGAGGGTTGGGATCTAGCTTTACCCTTCGAACCGCGATAGGAAATCTCGCCGTTGAACGATCTTTTCCACTCTTCACGCCCAACATCAAGGCGATGGAAATTCTTGAACGAAGAAAGGTTCGTCGGGCCAAGCTGTACTACTTGCGAGACAAGCCGTTGCGCTTCTCGCGGCCGTGAAAACCGTCTCGCAGTAGAAACTGAAGGATTGTTTTTCAACATACAGTATTGTAATTCGATTTCAACAGCTAAACTAGAATGTACAGTCAAGTCGATCGATATATGCAAGTTCAATTCAAGACAATCTTGCGCGGTTTAATCAAACAGCTGGTTCTGCGTCGCCGCGGATGCCGAACCAAAAAATTTTCTAGATGACATGGATGCCCGAGAATTCGGGGGGGCATTGTGAGCAAGCTGAGCATTTCCAAAGTTGAATGAGTGTACGTGGCTCATTTTCGCGCCCGCAGCTAGGCCAGCCGCGTACGCTTGTTGCATCGCAGATTGTTCCCTTTGCAAGGCGTGTTGCTGCGCTTGCAACGCCATGTATCGCATGGTATCATTCATGGGTTTGCCATTGCCAGTTTGACGAGACAGGAGCGGGTTACTACCTCCTTGTCGTACAAATCCAGTGCCGACCCCATTCACAGAAGCCGCATTTGGTACAACATTTTTTGGTGGTGGTTGGTACGAAAATTCAACGCCGTGAATGTACTGCAAGCGTTGGACAAATTCTCCTCGACGCTTTCCTTCGCATAACTCCTTGTATCGTTCGACGGCTTCGTGAATGATGTTTGAAGCAGCCAGAACTGATTCAGGATTGCCCTGAATGCAGAAAACACGGCATGGACGGTGATACACGCCCTCTTCGGGCTGCTGTGTCCAAGATTGGATCGTCGAGCCGGTGTGGCGCATGATTTCGCGAATGGAAGCTCCGCTCGCCCCGATGACAAAACCAGCGGCGAGTAACGTCACTCGCAACCTCAATCCGCCGTTTGGCATGATCTCGATAGACGCCACTTGCTGCTTCTCTTCTTCCACACCCTGACCCGCGAGTCGAGGACCTGAAGGACCTCGCATCTTCGCACCTCCAGCAAAGTTGTCCGACGGTTCGCCGCCGAGGTGAGTCGTGCTCTTTGGCGAGGTTGATGGTTCGACCACGGTCGATTGAGAAACCGTTGGAAGCAATCCCTCAACATCATACAAGACACTCCCGACAACTTTCGAGTTATCCAGTTGCATTTGCGGTCCGCCGATCCCTCCTCTCGCGAGCCCCTTGGAGTTTCCAGCTTGGGAGGGCATGGCGTACGAAATCAGAGTCGACGAATCATCCTCGCCGTCCACGATTCCCTTGGGCAACCACTGGCTCGGATAGGTGTCGCTGGACGAAAGAAAATAGTCCGGATTCATGTTCACCGTCTCGGCGTCGTTCGCAGGTTCGCGCACGTCGCAGCGGCGTCACACAGATGGAAAACGCGTGAACGCGGCTATGGAACCGCGAAAACGCGTGAACGCGAGCTCTCGCGCGCCGTGCGCGCGCGTTCGACGACGAAGACGCTCACGTGCGAGTGAGATGGGTGCGACGAAATCAGCGCACGGGTTTCCCCGCGCCCCTCGTTCGCTCGTCCCGCGCTCGTTCGCCTCGACGTCGTCTTCTGCGGCGCTCCGCGTGTTTCCACGCGGTTGGAACCGGTCGATATTCTCTTGAGTCACAAACCAAGAATGACCTTCAAGCTGGAAAACAGTGCCGAGTCGATTCGTAGTGTCGATTCGTAGTGTCAAGTCGATTAGTAGCACCTAGACGAGCTCGAGCTCTGACGACGACGGCACGACGTGATACGCGCGAGGATTGTCGACGAAGACGTCTCGCACGCCTCGGCGAAGAAGCTGCGCGGAAACGCCCGACCAGACGTCGTCGGTGTCGGCGTCGGCGGCGAGGGAGTCGGCGGCGTCGCAGAGCGCCCTCGCGGAGCGTCTTTGTTCCTCGAATGCGGACTGGATGTCGAGCTCGAGGGCGTCGTCGCGGGCGCACGAGATGATGGACACTTTTCCGTCGTGTCCGTGTCGCAATTTTCGTTTCTTTTGTCTCGGTCTCAGAGTTTCGACGTCGTCGTTTGCGACTGAGGCGAGCGCCGGGTCGCGAAGCGCGCGCGCGAGAATTTGCAGTCTATCCCAAGACGCGTCGTCCGACGTCGAGGGCGACGTCGAGTAAACGTTCAGCGTGACGTGCGGAAAAATGCAACTGAGATATTGCGCACCTCGACCATCCACGTCCTTGGGACTCGATTCGAACGAAGCCACGACTTCTCGACACGTCCTCGTGGAGATTACATATCGCCGTCCGTCGAGCTCACACTCCAATCGCGCCCGCGCGACGCATCCCTCTTCGCTCGTCGACCCGACCTTACCCACCTGTCGATTCTTCGACGACGACGACATCGTCGACGTCGACGGCGTCGTCGTCTTCACCTCGAGGAACCGCGCGCGAACGCTCGCCGGGTCGCTCTGCGTCGAAGACACGGCGAACGTCACGTGCATCGCGTCTCTCGCCAGAGCCCCTCGCGCGCCGCGCTCCCGCTCGTCTCCCTCATCTGTGGGTGTTTCTTCCTCTCCTTCCTCTCCGTCGCGCTCGACCGTCCCGTACTGATCGGACGCCGAGAGGGAGAACGAACACGCTCCGAGAAAGATCTCCTCCTCCTCGTCTCCCGCCTCCTCGACGTCGTCGCGCGGGGTCAACCAAGACTGCGCGTCGAAAAACGCGTATCGATCGCACATCGCGCCGTTCTCTCGCGATCGCGTCGTCGGACGCTCGCTCGCGCGCGCGCGTCGGACGACGTGTGCGGGTGCCCAGAATTCATTCGCGATCGAGGGGCGCGGGGGGACACGGTCTGACATAAATCGGACTATCGGTACGCATTGAATGAAGATAATTTCAATAAAGTTTATATCGAAGTGAAGAAAGAATGGGGACGCGAGGACCCGAAGCCGACGACGCGACCGCAGTCGACGACGGGCGTCGCGCGACGCGAAGGGAGCGACGAGCGGAGGTGCGAGATGAGGCGCGGCGACTTCCAGGGGCGCGGCGACGCGAGAGGATCCGGGCGCGGAGGACGGGGACGAAGAGACCGCGGATGCGAGGGAAGAGGCGTGGGTCGAATGGCGCGCGCGCGCGATGGGTCGGGGTCGGAGACGGGCGCGGAAACGGTGGAAACGAGTGCACGCGCGCGCTTTCGAGAGCTCAGACTGACCGATGCGCACGGTGCGCTCGCAGATGGCGGATTTTGAACTGCCGTCGAACTCGGCGGATTTGCAGGGGGAGATCAGAGAGTGGTTGAAGAAGAAGCGAACGGCCGAGGCGAAGGTGAATCAGGTTCTGGCGTTGTTAGATCCGGCGCGATTAGAGGTCGGGACGAAGGCGTACGCGAAACCGGAGTGGCGAAAGGATGGCCCGCCTTCCATGTACCGAGCGCACTGGCGCCACCAGACGTGTTCGATTCTCGGCGTGGAGGAAAAGGATATTCCGGAGCACGTCGTGACGGCGCTGAAGGCTTACGTGTGGCCGAACGCTCTGGACACGAAGAAAGCGGACGAAGAGGCGTGGCTGATCAAGGTGCCGAAATTTCTCTCGCGGGTGTGGCACGACGACGTCAACCCGGAGGAAGCCGTCGGTAGCGTGCGCGTCTTCGTCGACCCGTTTGAAAAGGATAGTTCAAAGTCGATGACGCACGGTGTCATTGAACTCAAGGGAAAAGATGCAGAAGACGTTCCAAAGCATTACATCCTAGCCAACCAACCGACCGACATGCCGATGCACGTCTTCTCCGACCATCGCGACGAGAACGTGTCAGACATGGCCCTCATGGGCAAGGTAGCAGTAAAACTAGACATGCGTCCAAGATCCATCGATGACGCAGACTATCATAGAGTTAGCAAAGACCGCATGATCAAGGCTCAGACGAAAACAAGAGTGACGCAGAGCTCGTCGGAAATGCGTTTCGCACCTTTACCAAAGGCTCGAAACTTGGTTCGTTTTACCGACGCCGCAGCAAACAAACCAGAAAAGAAAGAACGCATGGAGAAAAAAGCGTTGGAAAATATGCTTTTCGGTTTGTTCGAGCGTCAATCTTATTGGAGTTTGAAGCAGCTCATACTGGAAACGAAGCAACCAGTTGATTGGCTGAAGACGAACCTCAACGAAATTGCCCTCTTGACTCGCCGTGGACCAAATATGGGTCTCTGGGGACTCAAACCAGAGTGGCGGCAGGCAGGCGTGCCACAACAGCAATAATGCGCGACGTTGTCATAAGTCAGTCAGAATGATTTAGTACTTTTCCTCGCCACATCCTCGTAATCTTTGAACGCGAATCGAGTTTGAGATGTTTGCAAAGCTGTGCCAGAAGCGATGATGCAACGAAAACAGCTGCCGCGAACTAATACTTTCGCACGCGTACGTTAACATGACGAAACCGTCACCAAATGAACTCGAAGTACACGTTGTGCTTCGATTGGGCCAAGTAGCAAGCTCAAATTCTTCTGGCACGGCAAAGTAGGTTGAATCGTTGTACACAACTTCTGGATTGAAAGATATGTTCAACGCAAACGGTTTGACATCGATGATGTCAAATAAAACATCTTGATTCGCTTTGTCATACGAGCGGATCTGCATCTTCACCGTCAGTCCATCGCAATTTTCATCTAGTGGTACGCTCGACCATTCATCGTCGCCCCAAGCCGCGTACACGTAGGGATTGCGCAGTAAAGTCCTCCTCCTCTCCTCTGCAAGCGTCTCATAGTACCGAAGCGAGTTGATCATTTCTACAGAAGCATCATCGGCGCTATTGATGGACGGTTTGAGTTTTCGAAGTTCCGTCAGTCCAAGAGCCGTCTCATTGTTCATCAAATGTTTAATTTGCCGCTCTTGTTCGATGACGATTGCGTGCAAGCCGTCCGTTAAACCCTCCCGAAGAACGTAATTGAGTTCCTTAAGGTATCTCATCATCATATCACTCGATCGCACAAGAACTCGGTCAATGGTGCCTTCAGCACAATAGAGGAATTGTTTGGTTGTGGCGTTACCTATCGCGTCTCGACCCTGGCGATGACACGTTTCGAATGAATCGTCCGGATCCCAAGCGTGTAATAAAAATCTCTGCCGATCTGCTTCATTCGATGCGAACAGCCAAAGTTCATCCACGTAATCTCCCGACTCGACCCACGTTGATAGCGCAAGCCAGCGTAGATAACCAACAATATCAATCAGACCATTTAGTTGCTCAAAACACGCACTACCTCGACTGGAACACGTTTCGCTTGCCAAGACAACGCGTTCGTAACGGACGCGCCCAGCGATTTCATCAATATCCGAATTACCTGGATACACTGTCACGTCTGGGATGGCTTTGATGCTCATCGTTTTTCGTGCTGGATCATTTCTGCGTCGGACAACCACCGCGAGCTCATTATGTGAGCGCGCGAGTGCACTTTTCGGCTCATCCATGAGCAGGTATAACCCACCATGCTCTATGCCTCGTCGACCTCTCGTCCTTATCCTTAGCCTCACGTATCGAATTGCGTGTGGAAACAAACCAAGTTTCTTCGCCATCGATAAAACAAGGTACGTTTTCACATAACGATCGTCTATGCACATCGATATCAGGAGAAACTTGTCACTCAAAGCTCCACGCATCAGTCGGACGGGTTTAGAAAGTTCAATTCTAAGACTTTTTCGTTTGCGACAATCGCGAAATGAAGATACGCCTCGAAATCGTGCCTCTGCACGAAGTCGAGGTCCACGGTCGAAGCGAACTGACAATGCGAACGGGCTCTTTGACACAACCATATCTTCGTAACGCCCTTTGTAGAAGGACCGATACTGGTCGAACGTCTTTCTCTCCTCGGGTGTGAACTCAAGCATGATATCGTCGGGGTAAGGGAAGCCTCCAGAATTGCATTGTCCATTCAACCCACGGAGATGTCTCGACGTTTCACGACTCGGTGATGAGACATCGCACGTGGTATTACCCACTGACAATTGAAATCTAGATCTTCCAACAGCGACGCAACAAAAAACACGAAACAATTGCTTCTGTCGATTTTCAAGCTCTTCGATCGTTTTCGTGACGTTGGATGATAGTGGCACTATCTCGGCACCGCCCGATCGAGGCGGAGCAATCGTCTCAGCTCTCAGTTTTGGAAAAGAGTCGAGTGCGTCACTTTCATCCGAATCGGCTACGATGAAGGCTTTGAATTCTGAGCCTTCTTCATACTCACGATCTCCATTCGTGAATCCATCCAGTATTCGTGTCAAAGCGAGCTGGTCATAATTTTTGGGAGCATCGCTTAACATTTCATTCAAAGTCGACTCCATCATGTGTAACGCATGTCGTTTATTCGCCGTCCTATCGACGATCAATTTAGGAGGACTCGTCGCCAACCAAATTTCCAAACGATTTGACCCCCCTTCACGCATACCTCGTCTCACGAATTCCAATCCTCTCTCGAAGACGTCTGTTTTGGGCGCGAGCGCGAGGCACGTCGTCGTCGTCTCCGTCTCGGCGACGCGCCTCCGCACACACTCTCGACCGTTCGCGCGCACAGCACCCAATCCTTCGCCCGATAGACCATCTCCCCTAATCAACGATATCTCAACCCCCTGCACACCGTCCGAGACTTTTCTCACCCGCCAAGGCCCGCACGACTCCGCCGAAGCGCCTCTCGTCGCCAAGAAACACACAAACATATTCAACGCGGTCGTCACCCTCCATCCACCGACGCGCGTCCGCGCTCGACCATCGACGCGCATTCAACAAATTCAAGCCTCTCTTCCCACCCCCCGCTCGCCTCGGAAAACGACGTCTCGGGCGTCACCCCGCGGCGGTGTGTGCCCACCCGACCGCCCGGCTGGCACCCACCCTCGAACCTCGGACCACCACCCTCGGACGTCGACGACGCGTCGTCGAAAAGTCGACGAAAGGGCGGTCAGTAGTCTGCGCGACATTCGGCTGTGTGGGGGGCTTACGTCGGTTACGGATATGTCCCTTTTTGGAGGTAAAAGTGCAGTTTGCTTGTTTTTTGTCTCTAGTACGAGAAAAGAACCGGACGGATGGAGCCGGACGGGTGGCCGGACGGCGCGCGCGCGGCCTCACAACTTCCACGCGACGACGACGACGGTCGCGCCAGGGCGATCGCGGAGACCTCGAGCGAAGGAACATACATTTTTAGATCGTGTCGCGGTCTCGAATTAACGCACGCACGTGCATCGCTCGTTGGTGAGAGCGCGCGCGCGCGTGACGTCGAAGATGAGCGCTGCGATGGGTGTCGCGATGACATCGGCGCGCTGCAATCGCGCGGTGCGCGTGTCCGTCGGGCGCAAGAGCTCGGCGAACGCCGGAGCGTTTCGTAGCAAAAACATTACCAGAGCCGGCGCGAACACTTCGTTCGCGTTGGGTAACCAAGCGGTGCGTTTGCGTCGATGCGATGCGTTCGTGGGGGCTTAGGGCTTCCTTTTGTGCCTTTATGTATGAGTCGCGAACCTCGAATGTTCCTCTTCGCGAGTCTGGCGACCAAGACGGTGAGACTGACGATGAATTGCTCGTTCCGAAACACAGAAGCACACGCCTTCGTTGGTGAGCCTCCGTAAGTCCGCGGCGCTCCCGAAGTGCACTTCGGTGCGCCTTCCGGGACGTGAGCGCGCAACGGTGTGCCTCGCCGAACGAGGCTCCGTGTACGGCGATTGGCCGGTGTACCAAGGTGGTGCGGTCGACAACACGCAGCTTTTGGAAGAACACGATGCGTGCGGTGTCGGTTTCATCGCCTCGTTGAAGGGTGAGCGCACGCACAAGACCGTCAAGGACTCCTTGACCGCGGTCGGTTGCATGGAGCACCGCGGCGCATGCTCCGCCGACAACGACTCCGGTGATGGTGTCGGCGTGATGACGAACATTCCGTGGAAGCTCTTGGAGAAGTGGGCCGCTGCGAACGGCATCAGTGGGTTTGCTGAAGGCTCCTCCGCGGTCGGTATGGTCATGTTGCCGCAAGATGGTGCCAAGGCGGCACAGGCAAAGAAGTTGCTTGAAGAGAGCTGCGTCGCCGAAGGCCTCAAGGTGCTCGGCTGGCGCTCGGTTCCGGTTGACAACGCTGTCGTCGGTCCGCTCGCCAAGTTGACGTGCCCGGTGCACGAACAGATCCTCCTCGATGGCTCCGGCCTGGACCGCGAAGAGTTCGAGCGCAAGCTTTTCATCGCTCGTAAGACGTGCGAAAAGAAGGCGAACGCCGACGCCGAGATGGCTGAGAGCTTCTACATTTGCACGCTCAGCTCTCGCACCATCGTGTACAAGGGTATGCTTCGCTCCGCTGTCTTGGGCAAGTTCTACAAGGATTTGGAAGATCCGGAATACGAGTCTCAGTTTGCCATTTACCACCGTCGTTTCTCCACCAACACGACGCCGAAGTGGCCTCTCTCGCAGCCCATGCGCTTCTTGGGCCACAACGGTGAGATCAACACCCTTCAAGGTAACTTGAACTGGATGGCGTCCAAGGAAGCTGATATGAACCACCCGATCTGGGATGGACGTGAGCAAGAATTCCGCCCGATCTGTAGCCCGGCTGCGTCTGACTCCGCCAACCTCGACAGAGTGGCTGAGCTCCTTGTCCGCACTGGCCGCGCTCCGGCTGAGACGATGATGTTGCTCGTGCCGGAGGCGCACCGCAACCACCCGGAGCTCGATGCGACGTTCCCGGAAGTTCACGATTTCTACGATTACTACGCCGGTATGCAAGAGGCGTGGGACGGTCCGGCGTTGCTCGTCTTCTGCGACGGTAAGCAACTCGGTGCCCGCCTCGACCGCAATGGTTTGCGACCGGCTCGATTCTGGCGCACGTCTGATGACTACATCTACGTCGCCTCTGAGGTCGGTGTTCTCGGCGATGTGCTGTCCAACGCGTCCAACGTCGTCTCCAAGGGCCGTCTTGGTCCGGGTATGATGATCTATGCCGATTTGGAGACTGGTGAATTCAAGGAGAACACGGAAATCGCCAAGGAAGTGTCCGCGCGTCTCCCGTACGGTGACTGGATGAAGTCCATCGACCGTGTCAACGGTATCAAGCCGGTTGGCGACACGCAATTGGATCCAATCCAGCTTATTGAGTCCCAAGCTCGTGCTGGTTACGCTGCTGAAGACATTACGATGATCATCGAATCGATGGCGTCAGACGCCATCGAGCCGACCTGGTCCATGGGTGATGACACTCCGATGCCGGTCTTGTCTGGCCGTCCGCGCTTGTTGTACGATTACTTCAAGCAACGTTTCGCCCAAGTCACGAACCCGG
>Ga0208130_1001803_pt1 | contig 10164 bp, 9 predicted proteins | sample ETNtaG_31_FD_185771 | JGI IMG/M metagenome (GOLD analysis project Ga0208130, IMG submission 185771) | Marine microbial and viral communities from oxygen minimum zone, Eastern Pacific Ocean - ETNP201310SV78 (SPAdes) (version 2) | ecosystem: Environmental > Aquatic > Marine > Oceanic ...
TGAAAGAATGCGAAACATTGTCTGTCTGTTGGAGCCAGCCTTGCCCTTAAATCATCCCATGAATTTATTTCATGAACAGCCTCATATTCTATAATTTTTTCAAGGACATTTGCTGGAGTTTCCCAATCAATCTTTTCCAATACTAAAAAAGAAGGATTGAACCAATATTTAAATAGATTCAATAACCCAGAATCAAAAATCTTTAATTCCGGATTATTTAATAATTGAATTCTTTCTCTCAACTTTACCAATCTGTAGGTACCATTTGTTGTTGCATTTAATCGTCTAAATAATTCAACCCATTTCGGTTCAGACGAATTATTTATTTTTATTAAGTTTTCTTCATTCTTTTCAGATGAATAATTTTTTACATCCTGTGCAAGCTTTTTAGTATCAATATCATAATTAGATAATAGATTTTTAAGGAATTTATTTAAGTTATTATCATCCTGGGCTTCAATAAGATTTAATAAATGCTCAGCATAAACCAAAGATGAAACTTCTCCAGAGGTAGACATTACAGAATCAACAGCTTTATTAATATCATTATGAAGCTTACCAAAACTCTTTGAGCCAAGACGGTTTAAGCGACGCGTACCCTTCACTAAAGAAGATAAAATGTTTTGCAAGAGACTCATATTAACCAACTCATGATATTGCTTGTTTGATTTGTGTAATATATGCACCTATTCTATCAAATTCTTTAGTCTGTGAATCATCTTCTATCATTTGTACAATTGATGACCCGATAATAACCCCATCTGAGCAGTCTGCTAATAATTTTGCATCTTCTTCAGATTTAATACCAAACCCTGCTAATACTGGGACGGAAGCATGTTTTTTTATTTCATCTATATTTGTATTAATTTCTTTAACATCCAAATTTGAAGATCCTGTAACACCTCTTAGAGTTACATAATAAATAAATCCTGAGCTATTTTTTGCAATTGATTGGATTCTATCTTTTTTAGTTGTTGGAGATATTAATGAAATAGTATTTATAGTTTCATTTGTAATACCATAATCTGCTAAATTTAATTCTCCAGGGATATCAACAACAAGAATTGAATCAATTGCATTGTTTTGATTTTCTTCAATTAATTTTTTATGTGAAAGAAAAGTATTTAAATAACCCATTAAAACTAATGGGGTCTCATTATCATGGTCTCTAAATTTATTAACAATATCATAAATAGTTTTTAACGATACATCATTTGCTAACGCTCTATCATGTGCTTTTTGAATAATCGGCCCCTCTGCTATTGGGTCAGTAAAAGGAACGCCTATTTCAATTATATCTGCGCCAGAATCAACCAATAGCTTTATAAGCTCAACAGTTGTTTCTATATCTGGATCTCCAGCTACTAAATATGCTACTAAAGCTTTTTTATTTTCTTCTTTTAAATCGGTTAACTTTTTTGTGAGTCTATTCAAAATTTTATTCCATCTATTTCAGCAACAGTATTGATATCTTTATCACCTCTTCCGGAAACATTAACAATAATATTTGCTGATGAGTCAAAATCTTTCATTAGCACATCTAAATATGCAAATGCATGTGCTGTTTCAAGTGCAGGTATTATTCCTTCAAGCTCCGAAACTTCATGAAATGCTTTTAATGCTGCTTTATCAGTTACAGCAACATATTCTGCCCTACCAGAGTCTTTGAGTAATGAATGTTCTGGTCCTACCCCAGGGTAATCAAGTCCAGCAGAAACTGATTTTGTAGCTTTGACTTGCCCAGAATCATTTTGCATTAGATAACTTAATGCTCCATGCAATACTCCAGGGGTTCCATCATTTAATGGAGCAGCATGCTCACCAGTCTCAACACCCTCTCCTCCTGCCTCTACTCCAATTAATCTAGTTTCTTTTATGTCAATAAAAGGATAAAAAATACCCATTGCATTAGAACCGCCACCAACACAAGCAACAATTGCATTAGGCATATCATTAAATAAATCTTTAGATTGAGATACAACCTCTTCTCCAACCACTGAATTAAAATCTCTAACTATCATTGGATAAGGATGCGGTCCTGTAACACTTCCTATAATGTAATAAGTATTATCAACATTTGTAACCCAATCTCTTAAAGCTTCATTTAATGCATCTTTTAAAGTTGCAGAACCAGATTCAACTGAATGAACTTGTGCTCCTAAAAGCTTCATTCTATAAACATTAAGAGACTGCCTTTGCACATCTTCAGCCCCCATATATATATGACATTCAAGACCAAGTCTTGCTGCTACTGTTGCTGTAGCCACTCCATGTTGTCCAGCCCCAGTCTCAGCAATTATTCTTTCCTTTCCCATATATTTAGCTAACAGAATTTGTCCTATAGTATTATTTATTTTATGTGCGCCTGTATGATTAAGGTCTTCTCTTTTTAACCAAATTGATCCTGTTCCATAGTGATTGGTTAGTCTTTCTGCAAAATATAAAGGAGATGGTCGGCCTACAAATTCAGATAGATCTTTATAAAATTGTTCTTTGAATTCTGGCTTGTCTTTAAAATTATTATAAGTTTTTTCAAGTTCCTCTAATGCATGCATAAGAGTTTCTGGAACAAACTTTCCACCATATTCTCCAAAGAAACCATCTTTATCTGGCCAATTATGTTTATTAGATGTCATTATTAAAATTTCTGTAAGACTTGCTTTATTAAACCTAAATCTTTTACCCCAGGAGATGTTTCAACTCCTGAGTTAATGTCAATGCACCAAGGATTAACACTAATAGCATTATCAACATTTTCAATATTTATTCCACCTGAGATAATAATTTTTTTATCATTTTTATTTATATTTTTAAGAAGACTCCAATCAAATACAGAACCAGTTCCCCCATATAGACCTTTTGTATAATTCTCAAATAAAATTGCAGACGCATCTGGATAATCAGATGCTATATTTATGCTATTAGAATCTTTAACTCTAATCACTTTCCAAAAATCCTTATTAAAGGATTTACAAAAATCATTACTCTCATTTCCATGGAATTGTAAAATTGGATTCTGAAAATTAGATGAAGTTTGTTGAATAAATTCTTGGGAAGCATCGACATAAACACATACCGCTCTTTTGTTTTTTAAATTAATTCCATTCACTATATTTAAAAAATTATTTGAAACGTTTCTTGGGCTTTTTTCAAAAAATATAAACCCTATAAAATCTATTGCTTCTAATTCAATTAACTGATTTAAAATATTTAAATCTTTGATGCCGCAAATTTTAATTAGAGGTTTCATTAGCTCTTTAGCCTATCAAATAAATTATGTTCTAAACTTTCAATGTTTAAATTCTCCTTATAGCTGGGCCCTAAGAAAAAAAGCCCTGACGGTGGAAGAGTTTTACCAGCATAAGATCTATCTTCTTTTTTAAGAATATCCATGACCGATAATTTATTCTCTTGTTTCGCAATATCTATTAGCGTGCCAACCATAATTCTTACCATATTTTGTAAAAAAGCATTGGCAGCTATTGTAACTATAATAAAATTATCTATAGTTTTCATATCAACAAAGGTTACTTTTTTGATCGGGTTCTTAGAATTACAACTTGAACTTCTAAAAGAGGTGAAATTATGTTCTCCTAAAAACATTTTTAATTGAATCTGCATTTCATCTAAATCAATTTCATTAGTAATCCAATGGGAAAATTTATCAAAAAATAATGGTTTATTAGTTGAATTATAAATTACGTAGGCATATCTCCTTTCTAATGCAGAAAATCTTGAATTAAAATCTGTTGGGACATGGAAAATATTCTTTACTGCAATGGATTTAGGCAAATTTGAATTAATGCCTCTAATCCAACTATTATCATCTCTTTTAATTTCAGTTTCAAAATCAAATACTTGTGAAATAGCATGAACGCCTGCATCAGTTCTTCCAGAATAATTTATTTTTATATCTGTAGCTGTTATTTCTTTAATAGCTTTTTCTAAATGTTCTTGAATAGTAATTGCATTTTTTTGAAGCTGGAATCCTGAAAAGTCAGTGCCATCATATTCGAGTGTAAAAGCAAGCCTCACAATTAATCTATTTTATTTAGTAAATTTACTGAAGCGGTTTTTATTTGTTCATTCTCACTTTCTTTTATTAATTGATTCAGAATTTTTTTAGCATTCTCTTGATCGTTCATTTCAAAATATGTAACTGCTAAATCAAATTGCTGTTGATCAAAATCATTTTCAATACTCAGGCCTGCAGGTATGCTAGATAATAAAGAATTGTCATCTTGTGCTTCCTCAAAATCATATTGTATATCTTTAGCATTTCTAATATTTCGCAAATATATAAATATTAAAGCTAATAAAATTCCAGATATTACAGAGATTAAAGATATAAAAATTAAATCAAATATCCCAAAATTATTTTGGTTTTCAGTTTCCTGAGATTCTTCTATTGCATTAATAAATTCATTAGCTACCTCATTCTCAATACCTACAGAAATCTGTTTAGTGTTTTTCTCAATAATATCTGCTGGATTTTCAAATTCATCAATAGAGATAGAGCTAATATCTTCCTCTTTTATTTCAATATCATTGGCTTGATTTACATCCACCTCAACTTCGGGAGCTGTTAGCACTAATAGCGACCTTGAGGCTGAAGAAAAATTTTGTGAGAATGATTGATTCATAGACAAAATAGACTCTTTTGCAAATTCATATGAAACCTCTTCAATTTCAGATATCTTTGGAATGGACAGATCTACATCATTTCTTATGAGGTTTATATTTTCATTTATAAATGCATCTTTATTTCCTAAATATAAGGACCACATAACCTGATATATTGAAATATCCTTATTCTCACCTTTTATCTTCTTTGACATACTCCAGGCAGTGGTAATTTCTTCTGCTCTAATAATCTCAGGTTCTGGAATAGAAATTTCTTCTTTGATAATTGGAATTTCTGCTATTTCATTTTGTTTAGGAATTGTTCTTTTTATAGGTGTTTTTCTTAAAGGTTTTTGCTGAACTTCTTCTCGATAAAAGTTTCTTAACTTTGTTGGTAGAAAAATAAATATATCTTTTATAAATTCATCTTTTATCAAAATCTTGAAGCTAAAATAATCCTCTTGATAATTTTCTGATAAAACAATTTTGTATGTTTGATAATCTACAAAATCTTCAATTAGCGTGTAAGCAATATCTTGTTCGTTAAGAGGAGTATCTTTTTTATACTCATTTAAAAATATATCGCCATCTTTTATATTTCCATTTTGAATTTTAAATTCAATTATCCTTTGATCTTGTGCATTTAGTTTGATTTTAGGTGAGGATAGAAATATATCTGCATAAACATTAATAGAAATGCATAAAAAGAAAAAAGATATATAGGATCTCAACACAATTTATTATTTTTTATAAGCTTTTCAAGGATTTGAACAGCATTAAGTGCTGCCCCTTTTCCATAAACATTATCAGCAACTATCCATAAAGATATCCAATTTTCATTATTTATAATTTGAGATCTTATTCTCCCTACATAAACTTCTTCAGTATCATTAGCATTTTCAAGCGGGGTTGGGTATTCCAATTTTTTTGGATTATCTATTACTGTTAAACCCTCCGAGGTTGCTAAAAGTTGAAGTATGTCATCTTTTGCAGCTTTATTTTTTGTTCTTAAGAAGACTGCCTCAGAGTGTCCATTTACAACTGGGACCCGGACGCAGGTTGCTTGCACTTCAATATTTTGGTCAAGAATTTTCTTTGTTTCCCAGGCTACCTTCATTTCTTCTTTTGTGAAATCATTATCTAAGAAAATATCGCATTGTGGTATTACATTAAATGCAATATTTTTAGGATATATATTTGGCTCCATAGACTGGTCTTTGGTTTGATTATAAAGCTCATCTATAGCGTCTTTTCCTGTTCCTGATACTGCCTGATAAGTAGCTATATTTAAAAAGTCGATACCATATTCTTTATGAATAGGATCTAATACCATCAACAATTGAGATACTGAGCAGTTAGGATTCGCTATAAGTGATGGTTTTTTAATATCTTCAAGAAAACTGCCATTTATTTCTGGAATAATAAGTGGAATATTTTCTTCATATCTGAATTCAGAAGATAAATCAATTACGTAAACACCCTGATTAACAAAACTTTTAGCATATTCTTTGGCGACCTTTGAGCCAGCAGAAAATATTGCCAGATTAACTTTTGAACAATCGAATGAAGATAAATCTTCAATCTGATAATTTGTGTTATTTAAAGTTACTTCTTGGCCTACGGATGCAGAGCCAAGGGGATAAAAATTTTCTATATTAATATTTTTCTTTTCTAGCAAGGAAATAATTTTATTTCCTACAACCCCAGAAGCCCCAACTAATGCTAAATCTATTGCTTTATCCATTTTGTATTATATCTATAATTTTTTGTGCAACTTCAGAGGTTTTTAGATAATTCTCATCAACTGCAATATCTTTTGTTCTATATCCAGACTGGATAAATAATTTAATTGCAGTATCAATTTTATCAGAAATACTTTCTTGATTTAGAGAGTATCTTAATGCCATAGAAAGAGACGAAATCATTGCCAATGGATTAGCTATATTTTGTCCTGCTATATCTGGTGCGCTACCATGACAAGGCTCATACATTCCTTTAAAAGAACTGTCTAATGATGCAGATGGCAACATCCCGATTGAACCAGTCAAAGTTGCAGCTATGTCAGATAAAATATCCCCAAAAAGATTACTAGCAACAATTACATCAAATTGGTTTGGATCTAGAACTAATTGCATTGCAGCATTGTCTGCTAGTTGATGTGTAAGTTGAACATCAGGATATTCAGATGCCATTTCGGTAACTATAGATCTCCAAAATTTTGAAACTTCAAGGACATTTGCTTTTTCAACAGAACATAATTTACCGTCTCTTTTTTGAGCAGATTCAAATGCTACTTTTGCAATACGCCTAATCTCATCTTCGTTGTAAACCATAGTGTTAAAAGCATAATTAGGCTCTTTATCTGAAACAATGCCTCTTGGTTCACCAAAATAGATACCACCGGTAAGCTCTCTCACAATTAAAATATCAAGATTATTAATTATTTCTTTTTTTAATGGTGAGGCTTCTGATAATTCATTAAATAAAAATGCAGGTCTTAAATTTGCAAAAAGATTTAATTCTTTTCTAAGAGTTAATAATGCATTTTCAGGTCGATCTTCCCAATCTAAATTATCCCACTCAGTGCCGCCAACTGCCCCAAACAGTATTGCATCTGATTCTTTAGCTGCATTAAGAACTTCTTTTGGTAGAGGTGATCCACATTCATTGTATGCCGTTCCGCCTACATTCATTGATTTTACTGAAAAATCAAGGCCATATTCTTTTATAAGAAAATCTAAGACCTCAACAGCAGAGGCTGTTACTTCTTGACCAACACCATCACCCGGTAAGATTAAAATATTCTTACTCATTTGCATAAATCCATGGTCTTGTTATTTTTCTATTTTTTTCAAAATTAGAAATCTTGTCTTTTTCTTTTAAAGTAATATCAATATCGTCTAATCCATATATGATTCGTTCGATTAGATGATCATCTACCTCAAAATTAATTTCATCCTGATTGTTTAAAAAAATTATTCTTTTTTGGAGATCTATTGATAATTCAACAACTTCTTTTTTTACTAAACTAAAAAGTTTTTCAATTTGATTTTTTTCTAAATAGATTGGCAGGACTCCATTCTTAAAACAATTATTGTAAAAAATATCTCCAAATGAGGATGCTATAACCGCTTTGATGCCAAAGTCTCTTAAGGCCCATACAGCATGCTCTCTAGAAGAACCACATCCAAAGTTGTCTCTTGTTAGAAGAATTTTAGACTCACTAAATGGTTTGTTATTGAGAATAAAATCTTTATTTATATCTCGTTCTTCTTTTTTAACTCCTAGCTTTCCATCATCTTTATATCTCCAACCATCAAATAAATAATCTTCATAACCAAACTTCTTTATTGATTTTAAATATTCTGTTGGGATTATTTGATCTGTATCTATATTATCTCTATCGATATAACTAACGATTCCATTAATAATTAATCCCTCGCTATTAGATTTCATGATGGCTCTCCAACTGTTCCGTTTATTGCGGTATATGCTGCCATAATAGGACTCATTAAATGAGTGCGTCCTAGATAACCCTGTCTGCCTTCAAAATTTCTATTAGATGTAGATGCACATCTTTCATAAGGCTTTAATTGATCTGGGTTCATCCCTAAGCACATCGAACAGCCTGGATCTCTCCATATAAAACCAGCTTCTTTGAATACCTCATCCAAACCTTCCATTTCGGCTTGTTCTTTAACCATCCCAGAACCTGGCACTACTATAGCTTCAGTAATATTGTCAGCAACAGTCTTACCTTTTACTATTTCAGCTGCTTGTCTTAAATCTTCAATTCTAGAATTTGTGCATGAACCTATAAAAACTTTATCAAAAACTAAATCTGATAATTTTGATTGATCTTGAATACCCATATAATTTCTTGCGAGCTCTATATTTTTTTTATTATCTTCAGAAGCATTCATAGGAGTTGGAATTTCATCGTCATAATTTACAACCATTTCAGGTGAAGTTCCCCATGTTACTTGTGGCTTAATTTTAGATATATCAACAATAATCTCATTATCAAAACTGGCTCCTTCATCAGTATTTAAGTTTTTCCAATAATCTTCAGCCTTTTCTAGACTTTCTTTATCTAAGAAAGATTTCTCTCTAACATAATTTATTGTTGTTTCATCAGGAGCAATCAACCCAACCTTAGCGCCTGCTTCAATTGCCATATTACAAATAGTCATTCTGCTCTCGATAGAAATTGCCTCAATATAACTACCAGCAAATTCTATTGCATAACCTGTTCCACCAGCTGTTCCAATTAATCCAATAAAATATAAAACGATATCCTTTGATGAAACATTCTCAGCTGGAGTTCCTTCAAATCTAACAAGCATATTTTTAAGCTTGGATACTTTTAAACATTGGGTAGCAAGAACATGTTCCACTTCTGATGTACCAATACCCATTGCCAAACAGCCTAACGCACCGTGAGTAGATGTATGAGAATCACCACATACTATTGTCATACCAGGCAAGGTATAACCTAACTCTGGCCCTATTACATGAACAATACCTTGTTTTGATGATTTAATATCAAATTGTTTGATGCCGAAGGTATTACAGTTTTTATCAAGCTCAACAACCTGTATCTTTGAAATTTCATCCTTAATTTTTTCAGAGTTAAAGTCATTGCCCCGTATTGTAGGAACATTATGATCTGGTGTGGCTATATTTGCTTCAAGCCTCCAAGGTTTTAAGTTTTTTTTTGATAATCCCTCAAATGCTTGAGGAGATGTTACCTCGTGTAAATAATGTCTATCTATATATAAGAGTGACTCTCCCGATCCGAGTTGGGTGACGTGGTGCTCCTCCCAGAGTTTGTCGTACAAAGTCTTCATTATATTTATTCACTAAATGGTAGTTTTTGTTCAATATCAGCACATTGTGCTTTATTTATTAATAAATGATCTGCTAATACAAGACTTACCATGGCCTCAGCAATAGGCACTGCTCTAATACCAACACATGGGTCATGTCTTCCGGTAACTTCTATATCAACCTCTTTACCATCTTTATTTACAGTTTTTCCTTTTGTTTTAATACTAGAAGTTGGTTTGATAATAAAACTTAAACTAATATCATCACCATTAGAAATTCCTCCTAAAATTCCACCCGAATTATTAGAAGAATATCCCGATGAAGTAATTTCATCTCTTGCTTCAGAGCCTTTTAGATTTAAGAGGTCGTCTGCATTACCAATTGATACAGACTTAACTGCATTAATTGTCATAATTGCTTTAGCAAGATTAGCATCTAGCTTCTCAAAAACTGGATCGCCAAGTCCAACTGGACAATTTTTAACAATAACACCTAATTTTGCACCAACAGAATTACCCTCCTCAATTAAATCGTTAAACATTGAATCCAAATCAGCTAATTTTGATTCATCACAAAAGAAATATTTATTATTTATATCTTTATGATTGATTGCGTCAGCCTTCACTTTTCCTATTTCAGAAACAAATCCATTCACTGATACTCCTTCTTTTTGAAGTATCTTTTTAGCAATTGCTCCAGCAGCAACCCAAT
>Ga0208130_1001807_pt1 | contig 10141 bp, 9 predicted proteins | sample ETNtaG_31_FD_185771 | JGI IMG/M metagenome (GOLD analysis project Ga0208130, IMG submission 185771) | Marine microbial and viral communities from oxygen minimum zone, Eastern Pacific Ocean - ETNP201310SV78 (SPAdes) (version 2) | ecosystem: Environmental > Aquatic > Marine > Oceanic ...
GCTGATTAATGGTAGTGAGCGATGTGCCCCGTAATGAGAGGAGAGAAACCCCAACATGAGTCAAGAATCGATTGAAGCGGCCGTTTTTCGCCGACTGTTATCGCACCTCGATGGTCGCAAAGACTTGCAGAACATAGACCTCATGAATTTGGCCGGCTTTTGCCGCAATTGCCTGTCCAAGTGGTATGCGGAAGCTGCCTCTGAGGACGGGGTCACACTGGATAAAGAGGCCGCCCGCGAGATTGTGTACGGCATGCCGTATGACGAATGGAAGGCGCAATATCAGACCGAGGCGACGCCTGAGCAGGCGGCGCAATTTGCTGCACAGCAGGCGGATTCAGCCGGGCAGTGACTCGAGAACGTCGGCGACCGACACGACGTCAGCATATTTGGCATTGAGGTCGTAAAGGTTGGCCTCGTGCGCCTGCTCGTCCCGGTCCCCACAGGCGTCCTGTGGCACCAAGACGCGGTAGTTATTCTGTAACCCGTCCACAGCGGTTGCGCGCACACAGCCGCTAGTGGTGAGCCCGGTGACCACCACTGAGTCCACGCCTTTTGCTTTCAGCCAGTCATCGAGTTCGGTGCCGTGGAAGCCACTGGCATGACGTTTCTCTAACTGAAGATCTGAAGGAAGAACGGGTAACCGCGGATCAAACTTGACCCATTCTGAGTCGGGGGTCAGGAGATTGAGCGCCGGCACCCTCGCTCGGAAGACGGACGCCTGCTCCTCGTTATGGTAGATCACGGTAGTCAGGACAACGGGCAGATCTGCCTGATGGAAGGCATTCATCAGCTCAACATTGGCGGACACCACGGCGTTCGCCTCAGAGCCCAATGGACATTCCGGGTCGGTAAACCCCACCACGACGTCGACAATAATCAACGCGGGTTTTTGGCCCATCCCGCCGTCGATTCTGTCCAATGCTTTTCGGTCTGACATGACTGGCGTCCAGTTCACCCTAATCGGTACTATCTGCATCATGAGCCATCTGAAACACCAGTGCCAGAGTCGGCACACTGTCATTGCGTGAGACACTCGCCTGATGAATGACGCGCAGCCGATAGCGGTTGATGTCAGCGCATTGATCGATGCCGATTGGCCAGAGTGGCAATCAGCGCTCGAGGATATCCGCCGCGAATATGGTGACGAGGGTGTCCGGGCGTTACTCCGGCGGTTACAGGAATACAGCATCGATCAGGGCGTCACGCTCTCCGATGCGTTACTGAACACCCCTTACATCAACACGCTTTCTCCTGATGAGCAGCCGCCGTATCCCGGTGATCTGGAGCTCGAGAAACGCATCGAAAACATCATTCGCTGGAACGCGGCCGCCATGATCCTGCGGGCGCAGGACGAGGGTGCCGGTTTAGGCGGGCATATTGCAACCTACGCCTCAGCTGCCACGGCCATGGAGACGGCCTTCCATCATATTTTCAGCGCCGAGGGTCGGGGAGACCTGGTCCTTCCCCAGCCGCATGCCGCGCCAGGTATCTATGCGAGGGCCTATCTGGAAGGCCGGCTGACCGAGCAGCAGTTGCGTAATTTCCGGCGTGAGCTGGGAGAGGGCGGGGGTTTGCCCTCCTACCCGCATCCTCGCTCCATGCCCGAATTTTGGCAGGTCCCCAACGCATCCATGGGCCTGTCCGTGCCCATGTCGATCTATATCGCGCGGTTCGCCAAGTACCTGCAGCATCGCGGATTGCTGGCAGCCGATGACGCGCGGATCTGGTGCTTTATCGGCGACGGTGAGGCCGACGAGCCTGAGGTGCTGGGCACCATCAACATCGCCGCCCGTGAACGGCTCGATAATTTGGTGATTGTCGTCAACTGCAATCTGCAGCGCCTCGACGGACCGGTCCGCGGTAACGGCAAGATCATTCAGGAGCTGGAGCGGGCGTTTCGCGGCGCTGACTGGCAGGTCCTGAAGGTGATCTGGGGCAGTGGTTGGGACGCGCTGCTCGCCTCGGATCACGAGGGGGTGTTGCGGCATCGCATGGAGGAGTGCCTCGACGGCGACTATCAGCGCTACTCGATACTTCCTGGAGACGAACAGCGTGAGCATTGGGTGCACGGTGACCCCCGGCTGGAACAACTCATGAATACCCTCACCGATTTCGAGGTCGCGCAAATCAAGCGAGGCGGCCAAGATCCCAAAAAGCTCTATGCCGCGTATCGTCGGGCCCGTGAGAGCGAGGATCGCCCTACCGTCATTCTTGTGAAAACCGTCAAGGGCGATGGCATGGGCTCGGCCTTGCAGGGCCGCAATACCGCGCATCAAAAGAAAGACCTGAGCCGTGAGGAGCGCATCGCCTGCGCTCGTAGCTGGGGTATACCCCTCGATGATGAGGCGATTGCTCGGGCCGATTTTTACCGTCCTGAGGAAGACAGCGACGAGCTCAAATACCTGCGCGCGCGCCGGGAGGCACTGGGCGGCTACTTACCGCGTCGCGAGGTGCCCGCCGCCAGCCTAAAGGCGCCGGATACGGCGATCTTCACGACTTTCGATGCGGGCAGCGAGTCACGCAGCTTGTCTACCACCACTGCCATGGTGCGCTTGCTGACCAAACTGCTGAAAGATCCTGAAGTGGGTGAGTTTATTGTGCCGATTGTGCCGGATGAAGCGCGTACCTTTGGTATGGACGCACTGTTCAAGGTGGCGGGTATTTACTCGCCCGACGGTCAGCGTTATACGCCGGTTGATGCAGAGGCGTTGAATAGCTATCGGGAGGCCATCGACGGACAGATTCTGCAAGAGGGTATTTGCGAGGCGGGCGCGATCGCCTCGTTCATTGCCGCGGGTACCGCTTACGCTACCTTCGCAGTACCTACTATCCCGTTCTACATCTTCTACTCGATGTTTGGCTTCCAGCGTGTGGGCGATATGATCTGGGCGTCTGCCGATATGATGGCTCGCGGCTTTCTGTTGGGAGGCACGGCGGGTCGCACTACATTGAACGGTGAGGGACTCCAACATCAGGATGGGCATTCTCCAATTCTCGCCAGTACCGTACCCTCGGTGCGTACCTATGATCCTGCCTTTGCCTGGGAATTGGCAATTCTCGTCTGCTTCGGCATACAGCGCATGTTTGTGGAAGATCACGACGAGCTCTTTTACCTGATGATGTACAACGAGTCGCTGCCCATGCCGGCGCGACCGGATCATGTCGCTCTCGACGATGGCGTGGTGCGGGGCGGATATCTGCTGGAGCCCGCCGCGGGGGACGGACCGCGTGTCAATCTTCTTGGCTCCGGCACGATTCTGTTTGAAGTCATGCAGGCTGCGGATACCCTTAGGGATGAGGGGTATGCAGTCGCCGTATACAGCATCACGAGCTACGTGGAATTGGCCCGCGATGCTGAGCGAGCGGAGCAGGAAGGTGCTGTTGATACAGCATGGTTGGACACGATTTTCCCTGAGACCGATGTGCCGACTGTGGCCGCGACGGATTATGTCCGTGCCTTGCCTCGCATGATCGCCAGTTGGATAAACGGACCGTTTACCGCTTTGGGCACCGACGGCTTTGGCAAGAGTGAGCGGCGCTCGGATCTCCGCGCCCACTTCAAGGTCGACGCCGCTTCCATTGCAGACGCCGCCCGCAGATTGGCGTCGAGCTAGGTCAGCACATAAGCCTTGAGTGGTGGCGCTTATCCAGTGGCGCTACACTTGGCGCCGCCGGGTGCAGTTCGCGGAGGTTCCTGCCCCCTCGTAGAAGGAGATAACCATGGCTGAGAAGGTGATTATCAAAGAGGTTGCGGCCCGCGATGGGCTCCAGGCGCAGCCCAAGCACCTCACTGTTGAGCAGCGGATCGCGCTGTTGGGTGCCCTCGCCGAGACCGGCGTACCTGAGCTCGAAATCGGTTCCTTCGTATCGCCAAAAGCCGTGCCGCAGATGGCGGGCACGGACGAAATCGCCGCCAATTTGCCTTCGGCACAGCTTGCCTACAGTGCGCTGGTGCCCAACATGAAGGGCTACGAGCTTGCGGTCATGGCGGGAATTCGCAGCCATGCTATCGCGCTGGCTGCCACCGAAGAGATGAATCAGAACAACATCCGCAAAAGCCTTGAGGACACCTTCGTCATGGGGGAGGAGATTCTGGATCGTGCGGCAGTAGAGGGCGTCGACATCCACGCCTATCTCGCCGTGGCGTTTGAGTGCCCCTATGAGGGAGCGGTTGAGGAGTCGCTCGTACTGGAGCAGGTAGACCGTTTGATGCAACACCAACCGGCGCGATTGATGATCGCCGATACCATTGGTGCCGCTAACCCTGCTGCCGTGCATTCCATGATGCACAAGCTGGTTGATCGATATGGCCCCGAGCGGTTGGGATGCCACTTTCACGATACCCGCGCCATGGGTCTGGCCAACGTTTACGCAGCACTTCAGGCGGGTGTTCGTCAGTTCGATGCTTCGGCAGGGGGGTTAGGGGGTTGCCCCTTTGCGCCCGGCGCCAAAGGCAATGTGGCCACCGAAGATGTGGTCATGCTGTGCGAGTCGATTGGCTACGATACCGGGCTCGATATGCCCAAGTTGCTGGAGGCCGTTACGCTTTTGAGCGAGATGATCGGCGCGCCTCAGGGCGGACGAGCCCACACCTGGTTATCCAAGCAGTGCGCTTGAGGTAAACGGTGCGCGTTAGTGAGGCCATCGTCGGCCGGCAAAGTATCCGCGCGTTTCTTCCCGATAAACCCGTGAGCGACGAGCAAATTCAGTCGCTGTTGGGCGTTGCAGGGCGTGCACCCTCGGGATCCAATATTCAACCCTGGCATGTCTATGTGGTGCGGGGAGAGACCAAGGCCCGCATCACTAAAGCCTGCGAGGCGCGTTATCTGTCGGGTGATGAGGGTGAATACGAGTACCATTATTACCCCCGCGCATGGCGTGAGCCCTATATCGGCAGGCGTCGCCAAACGGGCTTCGGCCTCTACGGCTTATTGGGCATCGATAGGAAGGACACCGAAGCGGTGCAGGGGTATCGCGTCCAGAACTATCAGTTTTTCGGCGCGACGGTAGGGCTTTTTTTCACTATCGACCGGGACATGGAGCAGGGCAGCTGGCTCGACTACGGCATGTTTTTACAGTCGTTTATGTTGGCGGCCCGGGAAGCGGGCATGGAGAGCTGTGCGCAAGCCGCGTTTTGCTCCTATCACGACAGCGTTATGCCCATTCTGGGGGCCCCCGATGAGCAGATGTTGGTCTGCGGCATGTCGCTCGGTTACGCGGACCCCGACGCGCTGGTGAATAGCTACCGCACCGAGCGGCTGGATGCCGCGGAGTTCATGACGGTACTGGATTGATCAGCTGGCCCGCGCCACCATTTGCTTTGCAATGATCATGCGCTGTATCTCATTGGTGCCCTCACCAATACACAGCAGCGGCGCATCCCGGTAGAAGCGTTCGATCTCGTATTCAGGCGAGTAGCTGTAACCACCAAAGACCCGCATGGCATCTAGGCTGTTCTGCACCGCTGCCTCCGAGGCGAAGAATTTGGCCTGTCCCGCCTCCAAGTCGCACCGTTCATGGCGATCAAACTTGTCCGCGGCTTGATGCACTAATAATTCGGCCGCAGCCGCGCGGGTCGACATCTCGGCCAGCTTTAACTGAATTGCCTGGTGCTCAGCAATCGCCTTGCCAAAGGTTTTTCGATCCATCGCGTAGTGCAGCGCCATATTGGTCGCACCTTTTGCCATCCCCGCGCCGCGCGCCGCAATGTTGATGCGCCCCAGCTCGAGGCCACCGGCAACCTGTTGGAAGCCTTTGCCTTCTTCCCCGCCGACCAAATTGTCTGCGGAGACCCGGAAATCTTCAAAAATCAGTTCGGCGCTATCGATCGACCGGTAGCCCAGTTTCTTGAGCTTCTTGCCGACGCTAAAACCCTCTCCCTTCTCGCAGATGAACAGGCTCATTCCGCGGTGCGGCGGCGAGGCGCTTGGGTCGGTCTTGGTCAGTACAGCGAGACAATTGCCCTTGATGCCGTTAGAGATCCAGGTTTTGGTGCCATTCAGCACATAGTGATCGCCGTCTTTTTTGGCAACGAGGCGAATACCTTGCAGGTCCGACCCCGCATCGGGCTCGGTGAGGCCAATACCGCCGCGCAGTTCTCCGGTGGCGAACTTCGGCAGAAATTGCTCCTTCTGCGCCTGCGTGCCGGCACGCTCCACACAGCTCGCCATGATCAGATGTGAATTGAAGATGCCTGAGGGCGCCATCCAGACCTCGCAAATCCGCGAGACGATCCGCGCGTAGGTCGAGGCATTGAGCCCCAGGCCGCCATACTCTTCGGAGATCGTGGCACCGAAAAGCCCGAGCTCTTTCATCTGCTCCACCAGATCAGATGGGTATTCGTCCGCCTGGTCGAACTCGCGCGCGATCGGGCGCAGTTCCTGTTCGACCCATTTATCGATGGTGGCCAGAATCTGTTGCTCGACCGAAGCATCGTGACTCATCGTGTTTCTCCTGCAGAACCGGGTTAAGCGGGGTTACGCTTGGGAATAAGAATCTGCCGCTCAAAGACGCAGACTTCGGTGTCGTCCTGGTTGATACCGCGGGTCAGCACGCTGACGATGCCGGCATTGGGCCGCGAGCGTGACTCACGCTTGTCCAGCACTTCCGTGTTGGCGTAAAGGGTATCGCCTGGAAAAACGGGGGCGGGCAACTTAATTTCTTTCCAGCCCAAATTGGCGATGGCGGCCTCACTCACGTCCGATACGCTCATCCCCACGATAATCGCCACCGTGAGCGGGCTCGCGACCAATGGCCGACCAAATTCAGTCTCTGCGGCGTACTCCTCATCGAAATGGAGTGGATGGGTGTTCATGGTTAGCAAGGTGAACCAGGCATTGTCGTGTTGCGAGATCGTCCTTCCTGGCAGGTGGTGATAGATATCCCCCACCGTGAAGTCCTCAAAGTGACGGCCACTTTGGTGAGCGTAGCGCGCCTTCGCAGTGGTTTTGGCCATGATGAAATACCTTTTGAGAGCGACAGGGCGGGTTGTGGTCACCCGATAACCATCTAAAATGTCTGGACAAATCAAGTCTGGGGGGTTCGGACCTGCCATGCAAGTTGAGCAAGTAAAAAAGCGGGCCTATGACGGCGTGCAGGGCTCGTCCAAAGTGCCGTTGTACCGGCAGATTTCGGACACGCTGCTTGCTGGTATCCGAGAGGGGAAGTTTCCCGTCGGCACTTTTTTACCCGGCGAACTGGAGCTGATCGACCGCTTCGACGCCAGTCGGCACACGATCCGCGAGGCATTGCGCGTGCTTGAGGACATGGGTCTGGTAAAGCGACAGCGGGGCCGAGGCACGCTGGTGCTGTCCACCGAGGCCTCTCCTGCGTTCGTGCAAATGGTGCGTTCACCATCCGAGCTCTTCAGTTACCCGGAGAGCAGTGTTTTTCGATTGCTCTCCGATGAGCGCGTTATGGCGGACAAGGCCTTAGCTAGAGAGCTCGGCTGTCAGGTTGGAGACGAGTGGGTGCAGATTTCGGGCTTGCGGACGCTGGGCGATGACGGCATGCCGATTTGTCTGGCTAATGTGTATGTCATCCCCGAGTACGGCTCTATCGCCCAGCGGTTGGGTGGGAGTTCACGTCCTGTTTACGAGATGATCGCTGAAACCTTCAAGGAGTCGATCGAGAACATTACGATTCGCCTCACCGCGGGCGTCCTGTCAGAGCAAAAGGCAGCGATACTTGGTGTCGAGCCGGGCTCCCCTTCGCTCAGCGTCAGTCGATTCTATCAGGGCAGGGGAGGGCGAATTTTTGAAGCGTCCATTTCTGAGCATCCTGCCAGTAACTTTAGCTATACCTTCGAGTTCACGCGTGGTTGGCAGACAGCCGATCATTGGTCTTGGAACAACTGATATGAACCCTGAAGATTTCACGCCCATCCGCAGTTTTCTGTTTACGCCCGCGAACCATCCCCGGCGTGTTGAAAAGGTGTTTGAAGTGGGCGCCGACGCGGTCATTCTAGACTTGGAAGATGCTGTGGCGATCAGTGAAAAGCCCGCAGCGCGCCAGTGTGTGGTGGATGCTTTCACCGCCCGCCCCAACAGCGGCACGCGGCACTACGTCCGGGTGAACAGTATCGATACGCCTTACTGCGCTGAAGATATCAAAGCCACCGTCGGGCCATGGCTCGATGGTGTGGTGTTGCCGAAGGTGGAGTCGCGGGCCTGTCTCAATCAGTTGGAAAACCTGTTGGCTGCTGCCGAAACGGCTCAAGGCATGGCAGTGGGCAGCTTGGACCTGATGCCCATTATCGAGACGGCGGCAGGTGTTGAGGGATCAAGGAAGATTGCCACTGCCGATAGTCGCATCAAGCGCATGGCATTTGGCGGCGGGGACTACACACTGGATCTGAATTACGAATGGCACGCGGATGAATCGGTGCTGGCATATGCGCGAGCGAAGCTGTCTCACGCGGCTAGGCTCGGTAACCTCGAGCCTCCGATTGACACGGTGGTGTTGCAGATCAAAGACGACGAGCGGTTTTTGCAATCCGCCCAGCACGGAAAGCAGTTCGGCTTTGGCGGCAAACTCTGTATCCACCCCGCCCAGATCCCTTTAACACATCAGGTATTTACGCCCTCCGACGAGGAGATTGCCCACGCCCGGGCCGTGGTGGCGGCGTTCGAAGCCGCCGAGGCAGAGGGCTCTGCCTCCATCCAGTTAGACGGTTATTTCATTGATTACCCGATTGTTTATAAAAGTCAGCGTATTCTGGCGCTGGCGGACTCATTATTGAGCTGACAGGTCATTAGCCGGCTCTGCGGTCGGCATCTACGAGCGGTTGGTGTATCATGTCCGGACATTTCCGGAGTTCCTAATGCAGGCATCACCGCTCTCTCATCAAAGCGCACCGTTGAGCCGCGCGATCGCTGATCGCGTCGTTGCGTTGCAGCAAGATCATGTTCCGCAAGACCTGTGGGACTACCTCAAACTGTGTCTGGCAGACGCCGTTGGGATCGCCTTCGCGTCACGCGCTTACGATTTTGCGCACACCTCTCTGGACTCGCTGAAATTGCTGGATAGCAACGGCGTATCGACCATTATTGGCCAGTCCGAAACAGTGTCGCTGCGCGATGCCGCTTTGATGAACGGATTGCTGGTGCATGGGTTGGACTACGACGACACACATCTGGCGTCGGTCGTCCATTGCTCAGCCAGCGCTTTCCCCGCAGCACTGGCGCTGGCTGAGCAGCGCTGCCGGACTGGTGCAGAGCTCCTCCTTGCTACCTTGATGGCGATCGAGGTCGACGCCATGTTGGGTACGCAAGCGGGTGGCGTATTCCAGCAGGTGGGCTTCCACCCCACGGGTGTTGTTGGCGTATTTGGCGCGACCGTTGCCGCTGCGCGCATGATGGGGGCCGACAGCGAGGCGGTGGTGCGCGCACAGGGTGTGGCGCTCAGTTTGAGTAGTGGCAGCATGGCTTTCTTGGACGATGGCAGTTGGACCAAGCGACTACATCCCGGATGGGCAGCCTCCGCAGCTTTGCAAGCCGCGGCGTTGGGGGTTTCTGGGTTTCAGGGGCCGGCCGAGGCATATGGAGGGCGCTTCGGTTTTTACGCGCTCTACGCGCCGGGCACCTCGGTGGACACTGAGACCGTGTCCTCCCAGCTATTCCACGACTGGGCACTGCGCACCGTCGCCATCAAGCCCTACCCTATTTGTCACTTTAATCACGCACCTGTAGACGCCGCACTGGCGTTGCGAGAGCAGCACGGTTTGACGCCAGATAAGATCGCGTCGGTCACTATCGGTCTTGATGAACGCCAGTTTGGTGTGGTGGTAGATCCGATTGATGCAAAGCGAGCGCCTCAAAGTGAGTACGACGCGAAATTTAGTGTGCCGTATGCAGTAGCCACCGCGCTATGCAAAGGGCGCTTTACACTGGCTGACCTCGAAGACGCTGCGAGAGTGGATGCCGAGGTGCTGTCGCTCGCTCAGCGTATAGCGTGCGCCCATGATGAGCGATCACGTTACCCTGATGCTTTCTCGGGCGGCGTTAAACTCACCTTAGCCGACGGCACCGAGCTGGAGCACTTCGAAGCGGTGAATCGCGGCGCGGAGGGGCAGCTGCTCTCCGCTGAGCAAGTGAAGGCCAAATTCCTCGATAACTGTGCGCTGACTATTCCAGCGGAC
>Ga0208130_1001817_pt1 | contig 10116 bp, 7 predicted proteins | sample ETNtaG_31_FD_185771 | JGI IMG/M metagenome (GOLD analysis project Ga0208130, IMG submission 185771) | Marine microbial and viral communities from oxygen minimum zone, Eastern Pacific Ocean - ETNP201310SV78 (SPAdes) (version 2) | ecosystem: Environmental > Aquatic > Marine > Oceanic ...
ATGCTCCTCGATCACAGTTTTTGATATACTTTTTATGTCAATTAGTTCACTTTTTTTCCTAATTCTTTTTTTTATAATTTCGATTATTGTTTTATCCTTGATAATCCATTTTCTAGGGAGGTTTTTCTTCATTGCCTCAAGTTCACGCCATTCTGAGAATAATTTGAAGGTTCTTTTTTCATGTCCATGCATTGAACTAGGGCTCTTCAATTTATTAGGTATAGTTTCCTTATTCACTCTGTACAAGTTTTTTGAATTTAATTTCTCAAAATCTTCCTCTGCCCATTTCAATCTGTCCTGTTCTTGGAGTTTCTTATAAAGTTTTGAATGTATCTCGAGTAAAAATTGAACATCCTCTGCAGCATATTCAATCATTTCATTGGTCAATGGCCTTTTTTCCCAATTGGCTCTTGTATGAGCCTTTTTGAGTTTTTTTCCACAAAGTTTTTCGACAAGTAATTTGTAGCTGATTTGATGAGGATATCCTAGGATACTGGCAGCTATCTGCGTATCAAAAATTTTTTTTGGCAGTATATTCGCAGTTTGAAAAAGTATCTCTAGATCTTGTCTCGCAGAATGAAATACACAATATGAATTTGATAAAGACTTCCAAAATTTTTCTAAATGCACTGTAGACAATGTATCGATACAATATATTGAGTCTATTGTCGCAACTTGAACTAAACAGAGTTTTGCAAAATATGTTTTCTCTCTCATGAATTCTGTATCAATCGCCACAGGGTTTTGATTAAAGAGTGCATCACTTACAATGTCTATTGTTCCAGTGTCAATTAATTCAGATGAGATCATTTTTTGAGTTACCTCTATATGGCTATGGCAGAATTATCTTGGTTTATGGTTAAATTGATCTTAAACACTCAAACATAAAGACAGTTATGGTCAGATTGATACAAAATTTTTTGGACATAATTCTACTTAGGAAAGGTCCAGACATTATTCCGTCGTCGTGGCTAATATTCTTTTTCTCAACTTTTCTTCTGGCATTATCATCTTTTGGTGTAATTGTTCTGATAGATAATAACATTGATCAAAATCCTGCGGTTAATCTTATTGCTTATGCAGGAGGTCTGATTTTTTATCTTTTTGTAATACATATTTATGGATACTCAAATCGTGCGCTTCAATCTTTGACTGCTATTATTGCTTGCGGATCTCTTATAACAATTGGATTTGTCTTTGAGTATGTATTCATGGCGCCATTTATTGGTATCAACTTTGCATCAATCATTGCAGGTTTGATTATGCTATGGTCTATTCCGGTTGAGGGGCACATAATTGCTTGCGCAATCAATAAAAAGAGAATTTTTGGAATCATAATCTCAATTAGCGCTCTTTTTGTGCAACTTCTCATTCAGTTGCAAATCTCTAATCAAGGCTGATCATGCATATTCATATCTTGGGCATATGTGGAACATTCATGACTGGAATAGCCACCTTAGCTCAATCATTGGGTCATGAAGTAACAGGAAGTGATACAAATTTCTATCCACCGATGAGTGATCATCTTGAAAATATGAAGATTGAAGTAACTAAACATTATCGATCGTCTCAATTAAAAAATAAGCCTGATCAGGTTATTGTCGGTAATATTATGACTCGTGGTCATGAGGTAATTGAGAGCTTGCTCGATAGTAATATTCCATTTACATCCGGTCCCCAATGGCTATATGAAAATATACTAAGGGAAAAATATGTTATAGCTGTTACTGGGACTCATGGTAAAACAACAACAACATCTATGTTATCTTGGATTCTCGAGGATAATAATTATTGCCCTAGTTTTCTTATAGGGGGTGCTCCAAGAGATTTTGACTCTTCAGCCAGGCTAACAGCCTCTAAATTCTTTGTAATTGAAGGTGATGAATATGACAGTGCATTTTTTGATAAAAGACCGAAGTTTATTCATTACCACCCAAAGATTTGCATAATAAATAATATAGAATTTGATCATGCCGATATTTACAAAGACCTCAAAGAAATTATTTTCCAGTTTCATCAATTAATCAGACTTGTGCCAAGCAATGGAAAAATCATTTATAACGGTAATGACAAAAATACAGCTGATCTGATTGATTTTGGACATTGGTGCAATACAGAATCTTATGGTTCACACTCAGATTCTGAATGGAAAGCGGATTTCGGAAGTAGAGATAATATTGAGATTTATCATAATGATTTTGATCACTATAGTTCAGATTGGTTATTAAAAGGTTCATACAATAAGGAGAATGCGCTCAGCGCCATCATAGCAGCAAACACAATAGGTATATCTCCAGATAAATCATTAGATTCACTTAAACGGTTTTCTGGTGTTAAGAGAAGATTTGAGTTGCTTGGAAACTTTAATGGGTTAGTTATATATGATGATTTTGCTCACCATCCTACCTCAATAAAGAAAACACTTGATGATATTGCTGAGCTCTACCCAGATAAGATCATATCTGTATCAATAGAGCTGCGTTCCAATACAATGAGACGAGGCATTCATAATGATCATTTGTTGAGATTTATGAAGCCTTTAAAACATGTAACGTTTCTTTCATCTTCTGAGATTGCTTCAAAAATTAGTAGTCATAATGATTTTGATGATAAAACAATGCATGTTTTTGACTCACCTAATAATTTGGCATCACATTTATTATCTGAGTTTAGCTCAGACGTTGTGCATGTATTTTTGAGTAATGGTGATTTTATGGGTGCCAAAGAACAGGTTATGTCCAGATTGAGAAAAAAATAAATTTTTTAGATAGTTTTTTTTGATATCTTTTTAAAGACTTTTTCAACCGCTGATAGAGTAGAATCAATCTCTCTCTCCGTATGCTCTGAAGACATGAAACCAGCTTCAAATGGTGACGGTGCGAAGTAGATATTCTCTTCAAGCATCGAGTGAAAAAATTCTTTGAATAGAGATATTTCTGAATTAGCAATATCGTTATAGTTTTTTATTGGACCATTTTTTGTGAAGGAAAATCCAAACATTCCACCCTCAAAAACTACCTCAAAGGGTATTTTGTTTTTATTTGCAATTTTTTTCATTTCCAACATAAGTTTTTCTGACTGAAGATGTAATTTTTCAAAGAAATTAGGTTTTTCAATATGTTCTAATGTCGTATAACCTGCATTCATAGCAATTGGATTTCCAGATAATGTTCCTGCTTGATAAACAGGCCCCTCTGGTGATAAATAAGACATTATTTTATCTCTTCCACCAAATGCGGCTGCAGGCAATCCTCCTCCAATAATTTTTCCAAGTGCGGTGATATCAGGCTCAATGTTATAGATTGATTGTGCTCCACCTTTCGCAACCCTAAATCCTGTCATCACCTCATCAAAAATTAATAGTGACCCGTGTCGTTTGCTAATATCTTGCAAATCTTCAAGAAAGCCTGGAATTGGTTTAATCATATTCATATTCCCAGCAATTGGCTCAACAATAGTACATGCGATTTGATCTCCATAGGATTTATAGATTTTTTTTAGAGCATCATGATCATTAAAAGGAATAATTAATGTGTTTTTTGCTAGAGACTCTGGTATCCCTGGAGAACTTGGTGCTCCATGCGTTAGGGCCCCTGAACCAGCCTTAATAAGAAGGGAGTCAACATGCCCATGATAGCAGCCCTCAAATTTAACAATGAGATCCCTACCCGTGTAGCCTCGAGCTAACCTAATTGCACTCATAGTTGCTTCAGTGCCCGTGCTTACCATTCTTAATTTTTCGATAGAAGGGATAAAATCTTTCACTTTCCTCGCAAGTTTTGTCTCTATTGTTGTTGGCGCTCCAAAGCTTAATCCATTCTCAATTGCTTTTTTTATAGAGTTTAATACTGGTGGGAAAGAATGCCCGAGTATCATCGGGCCCCATGATCCCACATAATCAATTAGCTCACGATCACCCTCAGTTCTTATATAAGCACCTTTTGCAGACTTAAAAAAAAGCGGCTCACCTCCTACTCCAGAAAATGATCTGGCGGGAGAATTCACACCACCAGCTATTACTTTTTTTGCTTCTGAAAATAGATTCATTGATTTATCTTTTTTATTGGAATTCATAGCAGTCATTTATCGTCTAACCATACAACTTCTGTTTTAATAGTGCCGTCTTCAAATAATTCAATCCTTCTGTATGCAGGAGGGCGCATATCCATTTTGAAGTTTTTTTCTTTTGGCTTGAACTGTCTGCAGGTCGATGGTGTTCCATATATTTCAATATTATTTTGATTAATAAAATAATTCTGATGAATGTGCCCAAAAAAAATTCCTTTTATGTGATCATATTCTTTGATTATTCTAAAAAAATCTTTTTTATTCTTTAATCCAATTTTATCAATCCAATCGCTACCAATTTTGACTGGTTGATGATGCAAGCAAATTATTACATTTTTTGATGTGTTCTCCTGAAGGAGATACTGCATTTTCTCCAGTTCACCGGGGCTCAATAAACCCTCGGGTGATGATTTAACAGCGCTGTCCAGACCAATTAGGATCCAATTTTTAATGATTAGTAATCTATCACTAAATTCAGATGGCAAATGTTTTATTAAATTCTTACTATCATCATGATTACCAGGAACACACAAAGCCGGTAATCTCAGCTCCTTAATCTTTTTGTATGCTCTATCGTATGTTATTTTAGTGCCATCATTAGATATGTCCCCAGTAGCAATTAAGGCATCTGGCATCCAATCAGAAGTATCAATATGCTCAATGACTTGATTGAAAGTTTGATTGGGATTCTTTTCTCTAAAAAGAGCATTTTTACAGCTCAATAAGTGCATATCTGTGATGTGCACTATATTTGCTGTTTTTGAATTCACTTGCAGTTCCTATCTGCAGGCTTTAATTCCATTCAGACAAGTCAAGTTATCAGTAGCGATAATATTCTGGTTTAAATGGACCTTCTTCTTCTACTCCAATGTAGTCAGCCTGCTCTTTTGTAAGTTTTGTCATAACACCACCAAAACCTTCAACCATATATTTTGCTACTTCCTCGTCTAGATGCTTCGGCAATATTTCTACCTTGAGCAATTCTTTTTGAGTTTCAGCGTCTTTGGATGCAAACCCACGTTTGTAGAGTTCGATTTGAGCAAGAACTTGGTTCGCGAACGATCCGTCCATTATTCTGCTGGGATGTCCTGTCGCATTACCTAGATTCACAAGACGACCTTCAGCTAGCAAAAGAAGATGATCATTTTTGTCTTCACTGCGATAGATTTTATGAACCTGTTCTTTAATCTCTTCCCATTGCCAATTTTCTCTCATGTAATTCGTATCAATTTCATTGTCGAAGTGACCTATGTTGCATACAACAGAACCGCTTTTGAGGGCATCCAATACTTCTGAGCTACATACATTATAGTTACCAGTGCTGGTGACCAGCATATCTGTATTGGCCAATAATTCTTTATTTGCCCCATTTGAAACTTCACCATTCTCATATATTGAGACAACCTCAAAACCATCAAGACAGGCTTGCATCGCACAAATTGGATCAATTTCGGTTATTTTTACTATCATGCCCTCTTGACGAAGAGATTGTGCTGACCCTTTTCCTACGTCACCATAACCTACTACCACAGCTCTTTTACCGGATAGAAGGTGGTCGGTGGCTCGCTTTACGGCATCATTTAAGCTGTGACGGCAACCATACTTATTATCGCATTTTGATTTTGTTACCGAATCATTTACATTTATGGCGGGTATTTTAAGTTCGCCAGCTTCGAGCATTTCATAGAGTCTATGCACCCCAGTTGTAGTTTCTTCAGTCACACCATGCACAGATTTTAGTACATCTGGATACTTCTTATGCAATAATGCGGTTAAATCTCCACCGTCATCAAGTATCATGTTTGCATCCCACGGAGAGCCATTCTTGTTAACCTGTTGTTCCAGACACCATTCATATTCTTCTTCTGTTTCACCTTTCCAAGCAAAGACAGGCGTGCCGTTAGCAGCAATTGCTGCAGCAGCATGATCTTGGGTCGAGAATATATTACAAGACGTCCATCTCACTTCAGCACCCAATGACTCAAGAGTTTCAATTAAGACTGCAGTTTGAATCGTCATGTGAATACAACCTAATATTTTGGCTCCAGCAAGTGGTTGCTCTGAGCGATATTTTTCACGAAGAGCAATCAGTGCCGGCATCTCTGATTCAGCAATTGTAATCTCTTTTCTACCCCAATCAGCAAGACTGATATCAGCAACCTTATAGTCATTTTCTTTTTTTGATATGTCGATGGCCTGGTTCGCCATGTTATTCTCCTGTTAAAATATTTAAGCGAATAATACTATTTAGTGATTATTTAATCATTTTAAAGTGTATGTATAAATTATTTTTTTAATTTTTCAGCTCTATCCGTTTTTTCCCAACTGAGTTCAATGTCAGTTCTTCCAAAATGACCGTAGGCAGCTGTTTGTTGATAAATTGGACGTTTTAAATCCAGCATTTCGATAATACTTTTGGGTCTCAAGTCAAATTCTTCTTCAACTAATTTGACAATAACCTCTTTCGCAACTTTTTCACTGTTGAATGTTTCCACGAAGATTGAGGTAGGTTTTGCAACACCAATCGCATAGGATACTTGAATTTCACAAAAATCGGCTAAACCTGCCGCAACTATATTCTTTGCAACATATCTGGATGCATAAGCTGCAGACCTATCAACTTTGGATGGGTCTTTTCCAGAAAAGGCACCACCTCCATGTCTCGCCATTCCTCCATAAGTATCCACAATGATTTTCCTTCCGGTGAGTCCGCAATCTCCTACAGGACCTCCTATAACGAATTTCCCTGTAGGATTGATGAAAATATCCGTTTTATTTGTCAACCATTCTGAGGGAACAATTGGACGAATGATTTTTTCCATAACTTGCGATTCTATTTCGCTATGAGTTACATCGTCATCATGTTGGGTAGACAAAACAACCGCAGACAGCCCTTCAATCTTTTTTCCATCATTAGAATAAATAACACTGACTTGGCTCTTTGCGTCCGGTCTTAACCAGGATATTTCACCGCTTTTCATTACGTCAGCCTGTTGCTTAACAAGTCGATGAGATAAATCTATGGGTAAAGGCATGAGTGATTCTGTCTCTTTACACGCGTAACCAAACATCAGACCTTGGTCACCAGCTCCTTGTTCTTGATCTACACCTTCACCTTCCGTCACACCTTGAGATATATCAGGTGATTGTTCAGAAATTAGATTTGTAAATTCACAATTGTCTCCATTGAATCCATATTCGTCTGAATCATATCCGATATCTTTAATTGTTTTTCTGACAACAGGCTCAAGATCAGGGCTTCCCTTGGAAGTGATCTCACCGGCAATGAAAACCATGTTGTTCTTTATCATAGTTTCGCATGCAACCCTGCTGTCAGGGTCTTCGGCAAGATAGGCGTCCAAGACAGCATCAGATATTTGATCGCAGACTTTATCAGGATGACCTGCAGAAACAGATTCTGATGTAAAAAGATAAGTGTTACTCATAATCACCTCAATTAATTTTCATTGTTTGAATTTTCTATCGTGAATTATTCTATAAAACAATCTATACTCTCATTTCGCAAATAATGATTTTTTGGTAAAAATTATTCTTGCGACGTTTACCCTAAACAAGGAAAATGAATACATAAATTATTCACAATCCCTGATATTAAATTACGAGTCGAGCAATTTCCATGATAAACGAGAAAAATATTACCCAAAAGGATAAAAATTCTCGTAAAAAAATGGCGAATGCAATCAGAGCTCTTAGCATGGATGCAGTTCAAAAGGCCAATTCGGGTCATCCAGGAATGCCAATGGGTATGGCTGACATCGCTGAAGTTCTCTGGAATGATTTCATGCGACATAATCCAAAAAATCCGGAGTGGGCAGACAGAGATCGCTTCGTTCTGTCTAACGGACATGGTTCAATGTTGTTATACAGTCTGCTCCATTTGACAGGATATCCGTTAAGTATAGAGCAAATAAAAAATTTCAGACAATTCAATCAAGTCACCGCAGGCCATCCTGAGAGGGAGCCAGACATCGGTATTGAGACAACTACTGGTCCGCTTGGTCAAGGCATCACGAATGCTATTGGTATGGCAATGGCAGAAAAAATATTAGCTGCCGCATTTAATAAACCAGATTACGAAATAGTTAATCACCGTACCTGGGTTTTTACTGGCGATGGCTGTCTAATGGAGGGCATTTCTCACGAAGCTTGTTCCCTGGCAGGAACATGGAATCTCGGAAAGCTGATCTGTATTTATGATGATAATGGAATTTCAATTGATGGAGAAATTGACGGATGGTTTACTGATGATACAGCAGCCCGCTTTAAGTCTTATGGTTGGCAGGTAATAGATAAAGTTGATGGGCATGATGCTGACGCTATTTCATCGGCAATAGACGAGGCAGTAAAGAATACAAATAATCCCACACTAATTTGCTGTAAAACTCAAATTGGTTTTGGATCACCAAATAAAGCGGGGACTGCAAGCAGTCATGGTGCGCCATTAGGTGAAGATGAGATTGAAAAAACAAAAGAAAAGCTTGGCTGGAAGCATGAGGCATTTGAGATTCCTCAGGATATAAGAGAAATGTGGGACGGCTCAAAAAAAGGAGAAAAGCTTGAAAAATCATGGGAAGACTTGTTTGCTGATTATTCAAAGCATTACCCTGACCTCGCAGAGGAATTTAATAGAAGAATAAACAGAAATCTACCAGAAAATTGGGAAGAGATATCAAAAAATGCAATTAATGAAATCAATCATCAAGCCATCGATTTAGCAACAAGACAGTCTTCTCATCTGTCTCTCAATAAGTTGGGAGATTCTTTACCAGAGATGATAGGTGGCTCTGCAGATCTTACCGGATCAAATCTTACGAAGCATGATGCTTCAGTCGTAATAGATGAGACTAATTCGGACGGCAACTACATATATTATGGTGTTAGAGAATTTGGAATGGCAGCAATTGGTAATGGAATGATATTGCATGGTGGAGTAATTCCTTATTCAGGAACATTTCTAACATTTTCAGATTATTCACGAAATGCCCTCAGAATGGCAGCACTTATGGAGATACAAAATATTTTTGTATTCACACATGACTCTATTGGTTTGGGTGAAGATGGTCCAACACATCAACCAATAGAACATGTTAGCAGCTTGAGAATCATGCCTAATATGAATGTTTGGAGACCTTGCGATGCAGTCGAAACAATAACATCATGGTGTCATGCTATAGAAAATCAAAGTGGACCTACAAGCCTGATTCTCACACGTCAAAAACTTAATCATCAGCAAAGATCTGAGGAACAAGTTCAGGCAATAAAGAAAGGCGGATACATTCTAAAAGACAGTAAAAATACTCCAGAGATTATTCTTATAGCCACTGGTTCGGAAGTATCAGTTGCGATGGAGTCAGCAAAGATGCTTGACTCCGACGGAATTGATGTCAGGGTTGTTTCAATGCCATGCAACAATATATTTAATCAACAGCCTGACAGTTACAGATCAGCAGTACTGCCAAAATCAGTAAAATCTCGATTAGCAATAGAGGCGGGCATTACGAATTTTTGGTGGCAATATGTTGGATCGGAAGGAGATGTAATCGGAATAGACGAATTTGGGTTGTCGGCTCCTGCAAATGAGTTATTCGAATATTTTGGATTCACAGTAAAGAACATTACAGAGAGAGCGAGATCGCTCATTGAAAAAAACAGTTAATCACAATTTTTTGAATGATGATAAATTAGGTATCAGGAGATACAAATGACCGTTAGAGTTGCAGTGAATGGCTTTGGACGAATTGGCAGAAATGTTGTTAGAGCATTGTATGAATCCTCAAAAAGAGCAGAGATGGAAATTGTTGCCATCAATGGTCGGGGATCGCCAGAGCAAATAACACACCTTTTCAAATATGATAGTGCGCATGGCAAGTTTCCTCATGAAGTACGTTGCGATGGAAAATCATTGGTCATCGACGATAAAGATAAAATTAAATTTATCTATGATCGAGATCCGACTAAGCTACCATGGAATGATCTCAATGTTGATGTTGTTTTGGAATGTACTGGTTTCTTTTTAGATAAAAATTC
>Ga0208130_1001819_pt1 | contig 10104 bp, 6 predicted proteins | sample ETNtaG_31_FD_185771 | JGI IMG/M metagenome (GOLD analysis project Ga0208130, IMG submission 185771) | Marine microbial and viral communities from oxygen minimum zone, Eastern Pacific Ocean - ETNP201310SV78 (SPAdes) (version 2) | ecosystem: Environmental > Aquatic > Marine > Oceanic ...
AGCGATACTCATGCAGGCCCCCTGTTACGACCGCACGGCACGTTCAGAGACGTGGCCCCAATTTTGTAAATAGGGGCTATCCGAGCGGGTGTCAGACAATTTATACTAATAATCTGTCAAATGTCATTGATGGTTATACCATGGCTAAGCCGCTGACGCCTGCTTTGGACGCGGAACAATTTGCCTTTTCACTCAACGGGGGCGTGACCCTCCGTGGCTATCGGGGGGAAGTGGCAGACGGGACACCGCTGGTGCTGTTGCACAGTATCAACGCGGCGCCCAGTGCGATGGAAATGCGTCCCCTGTTTGAGTATTACCGCGACAAGCGTCCGGTGTGGGTCCCGGATCTGCCCGGTTTTGGCATTTCGGATCGACCCGATGTGGCCTACAGCGCGGGTCTCTATGCACGGTGGCTGGCAGAGTGGCTCGAGAGTCTTGAGCAACCGGCCGATGTGGTGACGTTGTCGCTTACCGGCGAGTTCATGGCGCGGGCGATTCTGGAGCAGGGTGCCAAGGTGCGCAGCCTGTCACTCATTTCTCCAACCGGTATGGGAGTACGCATGCCACCTACGGCGCCGAATGGTTCCCGTGTGGATCGTTTCCTTTCTTCGCCCTGGGTGGGTCGACCGCTATTTCGCCTGCTAACCAGTAGGCCGAGCATCCGTTGGTTTCTGGGTCAGGCGTTTGTCGGCACGACGCCGGAGCACATGGTGCGTTATGCGCTGGAGACGACGAGTCAGCCCGGTGCGCACTATGCGCCGATCAAGTTTTTGACATTCAGTTTGTTCACCGAGCAGGCGGTGTCGCGTCTGTATAGCCGACTCAAACTGCCGTGTTTGGTGCTCTACGATCGTGACCCCAACATCGGCTTTGAGCGCTTGCGGGAACTCACCGAGGTTCACAGTTACTGGGCAGCCAAGCAACTTTCGCCCAGCCTCGGTCTACCCCACTGGGAGCTCACGGCCGAGACCATCGAGGCGTTAGAGGATTTCTGGAAACCGCCGGAGCGGGGTGCGATGCGCTCAGGTGGTATCGCGGATCACGGCGCTTGCCGCGAGTCGGCCTGACAGGGTCGCCATTGGTACGCCGGGCCCGGGGTGGACGCTTCCTCCGGACAGGTACAACCCTCGTAGACGACTTCGGGCGCCCGGTCGGGTGAAGCTCGACCAAATCCCGTGCGAGGCGCCACCGTAAAGGGATCCGCCGCTACCCGGGAATCGGCCATGCCAATCGTTTGGGGTGGTACTGACACAGTCGCTATCTCGGAAGCTGAGGTTCAGGCCGCAACGCTCCAGTACTGCAAGGGCATTATCCCGCGTGCGGGTGACGTCATCCTCGGACCAGCTCTGCTGATCTCCGTCTGCAGGCGCGTTGACCAGTATCAGCAGGCGCTCTGACCCATTCAGCGAGCCGTTTGGGCCCCGGTCCTGGGCGCAGAGATATACCGTCGGCTTCGAAGGCACATTGCGCTCTTCGAAAATGGTGTTGAACTCGCTGGGGTAGTCCGACTCGAAGAAGACGTTGTGATGATCGAGATCAAAGCCCGAGCTGCTGCCTTTGATGCACCAGGTCAGCGCGGATAGCCCGCGTTGCGCTACTTTTCGCGGTTTGACGGCCCGTATTGTCTCACTGCCCAGCTGCCCGGTGGCAAGCGCGTTGGTGTCGCCATTAAAGACGACGACATCAGCGGGTAGGGAGGTGCCGTCCTCAAGGCGAACGCCGCAGGCCTTTCCGCCTTTCACTAGCACCTCGCTGACGTGGGTGTTGAGATGTAAATCGATGCCCAGTTCCCGGCCGAGCTCGGCCATGGCGGCGGCGAGTCGATGCATGCCGCCATCCACCAGCCAAACGCCTTCGAGCTCCACGTGTGCGATCAGCATGAGCGTGGCAGGCGTGCTGAGTGGCGAGGAGCCCACATAGGTCGCATAGCGGGCAAACAGCTGCCGCAGACGCTCATCGGAAAAAAAGTCACCCAAGGCGCGCCACAAGTTGGGCGCGGGTTTGGCTGCCATCAGTGAGCTGGGGTGATGTCGACGCAGGACGCGACCGACCAGCGTCACCGGGTCGGGCTTGGAGGCGGTCATGAACGTTTCAGAGAGCGTCTGATGAATACGGGCACTCTGTGAGTAGAAGCGCTCAAAGCCCACAGCGTTGTCTGCGCCCGCGAAATCCTCAATCGATTGGCGGGAGCGCTGTGCATTGGGATACAAGTCGAGCACGCCGCCGTGACTCCAGGCGTGGCGGGCGATAATGGGGCTCTCCAACAGTGTCAGCCGATCGCTCAGGCAGGCACCCGCGTCGGCGAACAGTTGCTCGAAGATCGAACGCATGGTTAGCACGGTAGGCCCACCGTCGACCTCCCGGTCATCGACCGCGCGGGTGTGCATCTTGCCGCCCGGGGCGTCTCCGCGCTCAAGGAGCGTGACCCGGAAGCCAGCGCGCGCCAGATCGATACTGGCCGCCAAACCACCCGCACCGGCGCCGATCACAATGGCATGCTTGGCGCTCATGGGACGCCCAACTTGCTACGTAGCGGGCGCGTGACAACGCGCTGGTGATAAATGATCAACGTCAGCCCGACAATGAGCGGCACTGCCCAGAGACCGGGCTGCAGTGCCAGCTCAGGAATGATTCGTACAGCGCCGAAAGCGAAAAACGCGGTGTACACCGAGATGCCCGCGCCGACGAGGCATTTGATGTGCTCCTTGATGCGGTCAGTCGGCAGAGGCTGGGGCTTGTAGATAAACCATAGATTGGTGGCCACGGTGGCAAAGCCGACCATGGAAATGCCCATCATCATCGGCTCTGCGGCCATCACGCCGCGCACAAAGCAGTTGGTCGAGACAATCGTTAGCAGCGCCTGCGAGAGCAGATTGTGCCAGACGCGATTGCGCACATGATCGCGACCGTTGCGCATACTGAGCCAGCCCTGCCAGGCCAGGTTGACCGTCAGGGTGGCGAGGTACAGCATCATCCAGCCAAAGATATTGGTAATGGCTTGCGGGTTGGCAAAGATCGGGTGCGTCGCCAGGTGTGGGTGCGTACCGGTGGGGTCAGATAAGGTGGTGAGGCTAATCGCGATGGCAGTGAAGCCGGTAGCAATCATAGATTGCACGAAAAGGGTGCCGGCGCGGCGATGCAGCGCACCCCCTTTTTTGCCGGCGATCGGAACCCACACCACGATGAGGCCGACTGTACCGGTGGCAATGTGCAGCCCGACCAGCCACTCGAACAGTGTGTGGGTCGACACCATCAGATCCCCCCTCCATACTGCGTGGATCGAGTCGGGACTGTGAGATGAGCGCACCGGAGCTGTATATCCCACCCAAGCCGCTGTCGTTGTGGTCGGTGGTCGCCCTTGCCCGCGTACTGTGGAAAGGCGACGGCAATCTGCTCGAGCTCCTGCCCGCGGCTGCCTATCACTTTGACGTCGGCAACCTGGGTTACTCCCGGCGCTCGACGGTGCTCTTTAACGAACCCGACGCGGTGCGCGAAATCATGCGCGATGCTGAGGGGGTGTTCCCCAAGAGTGACCTGATGGTCAGTGCGCTGGAGCATCTGATTGGTGACAGTATTTTTGTGACCGACGGCGAGCGCTGGAAGCGGCAGCGCACGATGATTGATCCCGCCTTCTCGCATATGCGCATCAGCCACGCATTTGGCGCGATGAAGGCGGCCGTCGACGATCACCTGCTGACGCTTGACGAAAAGGCCGCGTCTGGCGAAGCGTTCTCCCTCGACCTCGCCATGAGCCATCTCACGGCGGACATCATTTGCCGCACCGTGTTCTCGACGCCGCTGCAGACCGGTGTGGCCGTGGACGTATTCGAGGACTTCACGCTGTTTGAGCGCTCCGCGGTGCAGGTCGACGTGTTGCGGCTGATCTTCAAGCCTGCGTGGAGCGATATTCCGCAGCCGCCGGAGGTGCTGGCAGCCTGCGAGCGTATTCGCCGACATTTGGGGACGTTGGTTGATTCGCATCTCGATAATCCCGAGGCGTTTGATGACATCGCCAGTAGCGTCATCGCTGCGCGCGACGAGGAGACCGGTGAATCGTTCTCCCGCGAAGAGTTGATTGATCAGCTGGGTGTCTTTTTTCTGGCCGGCCACGAGACCACGGCGAGCGCGCTGACCTGGGCGTTTTATATATTGGCGGACCAACCCCACTGGCTCGCCCGGCTGCGCGAGGAGATTGCCACCGTCGTCGGCGACGCGTCGATGAGCTTTGAGCACACCCGACAGTTGCCGTTGACCAAGGCGTTTTTCAAAGAGACATTGCGGTTGTATCCGCCGATTACCTTCATGCCGCGGGTGGCACTGCGTGAGGCCATGGTGGGCGGTCGGCGTCTGCGTAAAGGAGCGCTGGTGATGATCGCGCCGTGGACGCTGCAGCGACACAGTAAATGGTGGCCAGATCCCCACGCCTTCAAGCCCGAGCGATTTCTGCCCGAGCAGGAAGCGGCATTGGTGCAGGGTGCTTACATTCCCTTCGGTCAGGGTCCTCACACCTGCGTAGGCGCCGGTTTTGCGCAAACAGAAAGCGTACTCATTTTGGCTGAGTTTGTGCGCCGCTTCGATTGGCTGCTGGAGCCCGGCCAAACCGTGCGACCCGCTGCGCGCATGACCACTCGGCCCGCTAATCAGGTCATGCTTCACGTTCGCCCCCAAGGGCCTCAGGGCTTGGCGCGTTGATTTGCTGCCCAGCTTCGAACCAATGCCAAGCAATGTCGTATTGGCTGGCGTCGCCGATGGGAATGCGCTCGCGAACCGATTTCCAGATAAATTCCCAGCATAGGGGCGTCATAAGAAGGAAGGGGAGTGGGTCCTGCCAGGACCACACCACATCGCGCGAAGCCAATAGATCTCTCCAACAGCGCAGTAGCTCAGGTATGCGCATTTGAAGTAAAAACTTGTATGCCTCCGTGAGAGTTGAGTAGCTCCACTGCGCGCGCTTACCTGCAGGGATGATGGAGGCAGGCGTTGACGTTTCACCCATAACCGCGGCGCCCAGCCAGGCCTCGTTAAAAAAATGGATGCCGCTACTGGCGCGCGGATTGCACTCGATACCCCATGGGATACCACCACGGTCCAAAATAAAATCAAAGCTTATGAACCCTGTGGTGTCGGTGTCGGCCACAAACTGTTCAATCCACTGCTGCACCGAGAACGGTGTAGGCGCACTTTTAAAGCCCACCGCAACAGTGCCGCTATGTGTGGTGCCGCGGTAGCTCGACGTGGCCATCACCCGTCCGCTTGTTACCCAGCTGAGCGTGTACAGGTGTGTGCCGTCGACCTTACGTTGTACCAGCAGATCGTTAGAGGGCAGAGGCAATTTGCTGCCAGGTGGAATAAATGAGACGTCGGTGCCTGAACAGCCCCTGCGAGGCTTCAAGACGCATTCGGTTTGGCTGACTAATCCCCGGGCCTCGGGGTCGGCAGTAGTGAACACAGATGGCGCAGTCACACCCCTGTCAATTGCGTGACTCACGAAGGCGAGCTTGTCATGCCATTTTGTGATCCATGAAGCCGAGGGCCCCACATAGCGGACGTGTTCTGGTAGCTTCGGAGCAAGATTTGCAACATGGCAGACTTCTTCCGACACCGGTATCAGGTCAGTCACCTGCTCCTCATCGATAATGTCGAGAATATCGGTCTCCCACGCGCGGATATCGATATTAGGGGCGGTCACTTGATAATTTTTGGAGACCGATCGGCTCACCGAGCAGAGCTGGCGCTTGAGTGGATCGGCGACCAGAACACGAACACCATGGCGGTGAAGGCTTCGGGCCAGTGTCAACGCCTTGGGGAATCGCCCAACTGTAAGAAGTGCCGTTCTGTCCACCGTTTTAAGCCAATACTGCCCCTTTGTATCAATATGTTTACTGTATTTGTGTCTAATAATCTATACATAACTTTGCACAGGTCTCAGGCAGTCACCTAATGCATGGCTTCACCCCCGCTATTCCGGCTCGAGGCGGTGCTTTTTATCACTTGGGTTGCACCCGGATAGGCAGGTCGCAAGGCTAAAGTCGCGGATCACGGTCCAGCTATCTCACCCAGGTTCGCTCTCACCTGGCCCGGCAACTGAGACAGTCGCGCCTCAAGCACGTAACACTACCAATGTGCGGGGTTCGGTTTTTGTCTTGATGCATCCGACACTGACTCAGGCAGAGTCCTGTCATCCTTTAGTGGGGTGCGGTATCTTGCCGCCCCCTTCGATCTTGAAGAAATGAGACCAGACTATGAATGCCAAAGCTGAGTTGCCCGGTTACGCCCATTACCCGAACTTGTTCTCACCGTTAGACCTCGGGCATACGCAGCTCCGCAACCGCTGCATCATGGGTTCGATGCACACTGGCCTCGAGGAGCAGCCAGATGGCTTCGAGCGGATGGCAGCGTTTTATGCCGAGCGCGCCGCCGGTGGTGTTGGCATGATCATTACCGGCGGTATCTCGCCCAATGAAGAGGGTGGTCTGGTCGTCAAAGGTGAGGACGGCAAGCCATTGGCCGCTGCATCCAAACTGAATACGGAAGAAGAGGCTGCCGGTCACCGAATTGTCACGGACGCCGTTCACGCGGCCGCACCCGACTGCAAGATCTGTCTGCAGATTCTGCACATGGGCGCGCTGGCTTATAACGAAGCCGCCGTGGCGCCCTCACCGGTTCGCTCCCGCATCGGTGCGTTCTCGCCAAACGAACTGGACGAGGCGGGCATCGAAAAACAGATTGCTGATCACGCCCACTGTGCAAAGCTGGCGCAGCAGGCCGGGTACGACGGCGTCGAAATCATCGGTTCTGCCGGCTATCTGCTGTCGACGTTTCTGGTAGAAAAGACCAACCAGCGGACCGATCAGTGGGGGGGTAGCTACGAGAACCGCATGCGCTTCCCGGTCGAAGTAGTGCGTCGTGTGCGTGAGGCCGTGGGTTCCGATTGCATCGTGATTTTCCGCATTGCAGCGATGGACATGCTGGAGGGCGGCATGAGCTGGGATGAGATCGCGCTACTTTCAAAAGCCATTGAGGCAGCCGGCGCGTCGATGATTTCCACCCATTTCACCTGGCATGAGTCCCGAGTGCCGACCATTGCCACCATGGTGCCACGCCGTGCGTTTACCGGCGTGACCAAGCGCGTGCGCAACGAAGTGTCTATTCCGGTGATTACCTCTAACCGCATCAACATGCCTGATGTTGCCGAGGCGGTATTGGTCGATGGCGACGCTGATCTAGTCTCCATGGCAAGGCCCATGCTGGCTGATGCCGAGTTGATGAAGAAGGCGGCGGAGGGTCGCGAGCACGAGATCAACACCTGTATCGCCTGTAATCAGGCGTGTCTGGACCATACCTTTGCGATGAAGACCACTTCGTGTCTGGTCAATCCGCGGGCGTGTCACGAGACCATGATCAAGTGGGGTCCTGCGGCGGAAACCAAGAATATTGCGGTTGTGGGTGCCGGCCCTGCCGGGCTGGCCTACGCCACGGTGGCGGCGGAGCGTGGGCATGCCGTCACCCTATTCGATGCGGCCGATGAGGTGGGCGGGCAATTCAACCTGGCCAAGCAGGTGCCGGGTAAGGAAGAGTTTCACGAGACCCTGCGTTACTACCGCGCGATGCTTGAGAAGTATGCCGTGACCGTCAATCTCGGTGAGCGTGTTGATGCCGCGCAACTCGCCGCGGCCGAGTTCGATCACGTGGTGGTCGCGACTGGCATCAACCCGCGTGTGCCGGATATTCCAGGCATCGATCACGAGAAGGTGGTGGGTTACATCGACGCGATTAAAGGCAACAAGCCGATCGGTAAAAAAGTCGCCGTGGTGGGTGCCGGCGGGATTGGCTTTGACGTGACCGAGCTCATTACTCACGAGGGCACCAGCTCGGCGCTGGATATTGATCTATTCGCGAAGGAGTGGGGCGTCGACTTCGGAAACCATCCCCGCGGTGGTGTTACGGGGGTAGAGCCCGTGGTGAACAAGGCCGATCGCGAAGTATGGCTGATGCAGCGCAAAGACACCCCGGTCGGGCGAGGACTGGGCAAGACCACAGGCTGGACCAAGCGGCTTTTGTTGAATCGCCGTGGCGTCAATATGGTTAACGCGGTGGAGTATGTGCGCGTCGACGATGCGGGTCTCCACGTACTGATTGGTGGCCAGCCCAAGACCTTCGACGTCGACACGGTGATTATTTGTGCCGGGCAGGAGCCCGAGCGTAGCTTGTATGACGCCTTGGAGGCCGAAGGTTTGTCGGTGGAGCTGGTCGGCGGCGCTTATGAGGCCGCTGAGCTCGATGCCAAGACGGCGATCAATCAGGCGACACAGCTCGCTGCGGCGGTCTGATCCCGCTAGCCCTGGCTCACCAGATAGCCCGCTGGCGACAGCCTGACTTACTACATTCGTGCGTGACAGTGGGGCCTTGTGCTGGCACTCTGCGCGCCGATATTGCGAATGCGAATTGGATAGAGAGGTAGAGCACCCATGGCCCGTTGGGAATGCATCGTCTGCGGACTGATTTACGACGAGAAAGAAGGCTGGCCCGAGGACGGCATTGCGCCCGGTACCAAGTGGGAAGACGTGCCCGATGACTGGACTTGCCCGGACTGCGGTGTGGGTAAAGAAGATTTCGAGTTGATCCCCGGCTCTGAGGATGAGGACACGCCGGCCGACGAGGCGGACTCGGAGAGCACTACCGATACCAGCGCCCGTTCAGTCGTGGTCATTGGTTCCGGATTGGCTGGCTATGGCCTGGTCCGCGAGCTGCGCCGCAAAGATGAGTCCGTTGCGATAACTGTACTGACGTCCGACGGGGGCGAGGGCTACTCGAAACCGATGATCTCTACCGGCTACACCAAGGACCTCAGCGCCGATAAGCTGGCGGCGCAGAGTGCCGAGGAGTTGGCGGAACAGTTGAATGTGACCGTGCGCACCCGCACCCGGGTTGCGAGTGTCGATACCCAAACACAAACGGTGCACCTAGAGGGCGGCGAGACGCTGCCTTACAGCGAGTTGGTGTTGGCACTGGGGGCCGAGCTGATTCGACCGCCTATTGGCGGCGATGCAGCTGGGGACGTGCTCGGCGTGAATGACCTCGACGACTACCGACGCTTTCAGGATCTGCTGGCCGCCAAGGGCGCCAAGAAAGTGGCCATCATCGGCGCCGGACTCATCGGCTGTGAGTTCACCAACGATCTCTTGAATGGTGGTTTCACTGTTGAGGCAGTGGATCCCATGGGTTGGTGCTTGCCGACATTGTTGCCTGAGCAGTCCGGGCGGGCAGTGCAGGCAGCCCTTGAAGAGAAGGGCGCCACCTTCCATTTTGGCCCGCTCGCCACTGAGGTGAACAGCGCGGGCGATGGTTATGCTGTCACCTTGAATAACGGTGACACCATCGAAGCGGACGCGGTCCTGTGTGCGGTCGGTGTGAGACCTCGCACCACATTGGCCAGTGATGCGGGCATTGAGGTGAATCGCGGCATCGTTACAGATCGGCAGCTGCGCACCAACGCACCCAACGTCTATGCGATGGGCGATTGCGCCGAGGTGGCCGGACACGTGCTGGTGTACGTGGCACCGCTAATGGCAGCGGCGCGGGCATTGGCCGCAACGCTGGCGGGTGAGACGACTGATGTCAGCTATCCCGCGATGCCGGTAGCGATCAAAACACCAGCCTGTCCCGTGGTGGTCTCCCCGCCCGCTAAAGACGCCGAAGGCGAGTGGCACTTTGAGGGCGATGCGCCCGATATCAAGGCGTTGTTCAGATCCGGCGCAGGCGAGCTTTTGGGCTTTGCGCTCACCGGTCAAGCGGTGAAGGAGCGCATGGCACTTGCCAAGGAATTACCCGCGATTCTAGGCTGAGTTTGCCTCAGGCTGCGGCTTCAGCCGGCCAGAAGCGCTTCCAATTTTTCCTGATCGGCAACAAAACGCCGGATGCCGTCGCTGAGTTTTTCAGAGACCATCGGGTCCTGATTATTGGCCAACAGAAAATCGCTTTGGTTGAGCGCTGCCGGTGGGGGAGAGCGGTCGCCGCTGTCCGAGAGGCGTTGCGGTAGGTCGTTCTCGTCGGCTTCTAACTGCTGTAGCAGATCGGGGCTGATAGTCAGGCGATCACATCCGG
>Ga0208130_1001821_pt1 | contig 10102 bp, 3 predicted proteins | sample ETNtaG_31_FD_185771 | JGI IMG/M metagenome (GOLD analysis project Ga0208130, IMG submission 185771) | Marine microbial and viral communities from oxygen minimum zone, Eastern Pacific Ocean - ETNP201310SV78 (SPAdes) (version 2) | ecosystem: Environmental > Aquatic > Marine > Oceanic ...
TGGGGCGAACGGGACGGTGTGCGCGTTGAATCCCGAGGAGGAGACGTCGCATCGCGTGGCGGCGAGCGGGTACGGAGAGATCACGTCGTTGGCGTGGACGAGGATGCGAACGAGCGATGGAGACGTGAAACGCGTGTTAGCGGTGGGGAGTCGAGAGCGGCGGGTGACGCTGTGGTCGTTGGAGGATGGGAAATTGATCAACACGCACGCGTTGATGTTACCGAAACCGACGGCGTCGCTGAGCGAGGCGCAGCGAGGTCGCGTTTGGGTCGCCGTGTCGTGGGTGAACGCGCGCGACGACGACGGGGACGACGACGGAGACGACGACGGGGACGGCATCGCGAGACTCGTCACGTCCGGTCAGGGTGGTGATTTGCTCTTTTGGCATTTTCCTCTCGCGTTTGGCGAAGGAGTCCAGGAGGTCAGGGACGCGAAGACGTTCGGACCGAGACACGTCGCGCACACGCGCACCATCTTCACGATTTCGACCGGTGCGGATGTGTGTTGGAGCACGAGTTTAGATAGAAAAGTCGCGTGTTGGGATTTGGAGACGAGAGAACAGAGATGGTCGTTCAACGCGCTCGGAGGCTACGTGTACGATTTGGCCATCGACGCGGAGGACCCGTTCGCGGTGGCGATCGCGTGTGGCGACGGAACGGTGCACGGCTGGGATTTATCGCCCACGGTGTCTCAAGAAGTGACGGAATCGCTGCTCTGGAAGGGTCTGCCGAACACGAAAGTGACCGCAATCGCGCGGCAACCCGGAACCGACATCGTCGCATTCGGTCTCGATGACGGTCGAGTAGGATGTTTCGACGCATCGAGCGGCAAGTTTGCGTGTTATCCAGAATGCCACGGAGCGTCTGTGAAACGCGTGGCGTGGTTCTGTATGCGCGGTGAAGAGGAAGACGAACCCGCACCAGCTCTCACGAGTCTCGGCGCAGACGGAACGTTGTGGCGATGGATGGAAATATTTGATCCTGCGACTTGCGATACGAAAAAGTCTGGGATCGCAGACCCACGAAAGTACGGTAAATATCTTGACATGGGGAAGATGTGTGCCGTCGGTGACTCGGATTCGAGAGAAACGATCGAAACGTTCGATTACTCACCCAATCACGGACGATTGCTATGCGGTTGGTCGAGCGGAGAGATTAGTACTCACGAATTGAGTGAAGAGAAATGGCGATGTCGCGAGCACAGCAAAAGCACTTCTTGTGTGTTATGGCATCCAGCGTGCGATGATGCGTCGAGTGTGTACGCGTCGTGGTTTGCGACGGCGTCGACGAGTGGATCTGTCCTACTGCACGCGGACAGAGGCGTCGTGACGTGCGCTCTTCCTCGCGCGGCTGTTTACAACTTGGCGTGGTCTCCACGCAAGGATACGGCGATTTTAGCGTGTGCTCTTCACAGAAGCGTCAAGATTTGGCAAATACAGCAGGTTTCAAATGAATTTTGCCCGACTATCTTGGCGGTGTTGCGCGGGCACTCAGGGAAAGTGTTCACCGTCAAATTCGCCGTTCATGATAATGAGACCATTTTGAGTGGTGGGGACGACAAAACGTTCCGAGTGTGGAAATACACGGATGATGAACACGTGTCTCGAGAGCAAGCAAAAGATACCGATGAAGATTCGAAAACAGTCGATGAAGCTCCTGTTGTGAAAAAGACATCACCATCGAAGCAACCATCCTCCAAACCGAAGAAGGGAAAATCGTCAGGCATTACCGGCGCTTTATTCAAGCCTCTACCAGATGAAAATACGACGGATGGCAAGCGACTCGGTCAAATGTCAACGTTGCGTCTCGCCCGTCGCGTGTATAGAGGTGAAGAAAAGCCTCTGACTCGGGACGAGTTGACATACGGTCCGAGCGGTGTTGCCTTGTACGATACTTCTGCATCAGCCATGGCGTTACTCATGAACGAGGCAGACGAAGCATTGGGTGATGGAACGAATAGCAAAAGCGTCCATCGATCGATTGCGTTGCACATTTACCGAGGAGATTACGCTCACGCCGCATCTATCGCATTAAAAGCGAACGAATCCCCGATACCTCACGAAATCATGTCTCTCTTCATCGGCGGTGGTTATGAAGTTTGGTCAGCAGTCGCGAAGGCGCAGTGCGACCGACTGGTCGTCGCGGGTGAGATTCAACAGGCAGCAATGTTGAGACTATCCTTGCACGATGTACCTGGCGCCATCGCGACCCTCAGACAAGGTGGATTGATACGAGACGCAGCCGCGCTCGCCGCGGCGCGACTCCTGCCAACGGATGCGCTCCTTATCCAAACACGCCGCGAGCTTGCCGCTGCCGAAGAAACGCGCGGTGGTATGGAGGCTGCCGCAAAGGCACACCTTTGTATCGGTGCTCCGGCTTCTGCGGTGCGTGCCCTCACTCGAACGACATCGGGTGGTGCCCTCGCGGCGGCGAAACTCGCCATTGCGTGCAACCTGACTGGACCACAGGAGCGGCAAACAGTCGCTCGCGCGGCGATTGAACTCGCGAAAACTGACAATTTCGAAGATGCTGTGGATCTGATCAAAGAACTTTCCGATCTGTGCGAGCGCGAACGTTGTTCCGTTGACATTCTCGCGACTTTGTCGGCGACGGCGGCTGACGAGGACGTCGTCGCAGAACTTGTTCGACGTCTCGACTTGATCAAGGCGTCGTAGCGGTATTAGGTAGTACCCCATAGATTTTAGTTACAAATGCATTCATCTATCTTTGACGCTCCCGCGTCGTCGAGATCCAACGGAATCCGCACTCGTCGCGTTCGCGTTCGAGAAGCCCCTCTTGGGGATTGATTGATTGATTAACTGTCTCACGCGGTCTATAATCTCCACTCGCGCGCGCGGAGTCGACGCGGGGTCGTCCTAGCTCTCGAGACGCGCGTGGAAAGGAGGTTTCGACAGGAAGTCGCGCTCGCAGGTTCGCGACCGGCGCCGTCCGGGGACGGCGAGCCTCCGAGGACGAGATGACGCTGACCTCGTCGAGGAACGCTGTCGCGGAGCTTCTCGACCCCGATCTCGTCGCCAGGGCGTCGACGCGCGACGCGGCGCTTTATCACGCGTTCGTCGATCAACTTGAGTCGCTGTATGCGCGCACCGCGCGCGACGGGACGTGGACAGAGACGGGGGCCGCCGCGAGGTGCCTAAAAGTCATCACCAAGTTCCCCGTCGAAAAGGCAGACGTCGAGCGAACGCTTCGGCTTGCGGAGGCGTTCTCGCGCGGATGTCTTTCGGTCGACGCCGAGTGCGCGCACGACTGGTGTGTCGGCATGACGACGTTGATCGATCGATTCGACAACGACACGAAGGGCATGACGTTAGACTGGGAACCGATGTTTGCTTGCGTCGAGACGTTTTTGCGGGGAAACGCGACGTCATACTCTGGCTTCGGCGCCATCAGCACGATGCGGTCAAGGTATGTGAAACTCGTGCGCAGATGTAGACGATTTTTTCGTGATGGCGCGGCGAGAGAGATTTGGATGCGCGTAGCCGCGAAGTGTCAAGCGGTTGAACAACACTCTTGTTTTGAAGGTTTAGGATTGTTACATTTGTTCATACCGTGCATGAAGATGGCTGAGGGTGGCGAGGATGCAAAGTTTTTCATAGAAATGATGCGGGGAGAGTGGGGATCGCTTTCACGCAGCATGGATGTGAATACGTTTTGGGTGACAAGTTGGATGTCAATGTTTGCGCAATTAGCAAAACACGACATAAAGGGAGAAATTGGATGGGGGGAAGTGTGCGGGGATATTTACGCTACCGCCTTACGTATTTTGGAACTTCCCATCGGAGGTGTCGAGGGACGTTGCTCATTCGGTCGAAACGTCAGTCATAGAGTTGTGCTGACGTTTAAATCACATCTAGAAACGCCGCGACGTGTACGCATCATGGCGAAGCTTTTGATTTACAGGGCCATGCACGACAGCGCAGTCATCGGGAATATTGAGAAGATTATAGATTACATTGAGCACTTTTACCATCCGAGCAGTGGTGGCTCCTACACCACCAACTTGGCACACTTCATGAGGTACATGATCAAATACACCACAAAGTTTTTGTCGTACGATGACAGAACAGCGCCTCCTGAGGTTGTAACTCGAATGATGGCGGCGTTCACGCGTATGACGGACAAGGCAGTATTTTCGAAGTCCTCTGATCTGAGATTACACGCCTCCATTGGTATCGGGCGCTTGGCGTACATAGATCCAGAACGGACGCTGCCGAGTGTCATGTCCCGATTTGAGGAAGCTCTATCACACGAAACAGCCACTCGTCAACTTGTTCCGGCGATGAATTGTCTCGCCATTTGCATCCGACAGATGATGCTACTTCCCTTGAACACCGTATTCCAAGACGCGAGCGAAGCATACGTCAATGTCAATGAATTTCTCGCATCTGCGCTCACCGCTACTTTGCCAGGAATTGATGTCAACGATTCCTCAAAAACTTGTGCAACGCTGAGATTGTTTTGTATGGTGATTACGAATTTGCCGGTATTGATAGATGTAGGAGAGCCAGGTGCAATCTCACACGTGCCGTTGGCTTGGTCAGAATGGACCGTACAATTTCTTACACGATTATTCATCATGTTTGAAAACTTGCAACCGGATACGCACGGCAGCAAGTCTGAAGCTGCTGACGCTTTCAAAGGTGGTGCACGAGGAGCTTCTGGGTTTTTACTTTCATCGTCTTCCATGTATGTACCTCTTCTTCGACTGCTTTTCGAGAGGCTTGATCCGACGGTGCGTGTCATGGCGATTAAAAGAGTGGCATCCTTTGTTCGCGAAAACATGCTGCCAAATGTGTGTGAGGAGGTCGCTACGCTAGTGGTAGCCACCTTGCAGGCTGATCATGAACTCGTGGTGAAAGACATACTACAACCGATAATGGTTAATCTCCGTGAAGATCTCGTCGCGAACGAACTCTCAACGACGGCGGAGGCGCGGATTTTTTGGAACTCGGGCATCCTGATGAAGTGTGTTCGCGCAAATCGTGAAGCGGCACTCGCAGTGCTCGATGACTTTAGAGACATCTCTAGGCGCATGTTTGCTTTGAGCGAAATTTCGCACAATTTCGATCTGGCTGTTTACGCCGAAGACATGGTCTGTGCGCTGGTGAAAGGTTTGTCAGAAGTCACAATTGAAAACGACGCCGCGGAAGAGGTGACCGGAGATTCCATCACCACCTGGACGTCTATGAAATGGGCCGTCGACGATACCGGCGGTGTCTGCGGCTCGCAGCACTTGACGTCGGGCTTCAAGTGGCAATTTCCGGATGATCGTGCCTTGAAAGCTCTTCGAGAACTGGTGGAAGAATTCTTGGTGATCCCCTCGAAAGCTCTCATCGAGACGCATACCGAAGACACCATGGATTGTGACGATACTTCATCGACGAAGGATCGCATCCGCACGAAAGTTTGCATGATATTCGCAACTTTGGATGGTCTTCGCGAAAAAATGTGCGAATTTTCGGATGAAGAGACGCAAGTGATGCTCACGGGATATTCTCCTATCTTCACGGACTTGGAACCTCGAGTGTTGGCGGCGAAAGCTCTCGTCGCGGCAATTCAAAAAACAAGCGCCGATGATACCGAAACGTTGGGATTGATTAGTTCATCCGCTTCAGTCGTCGTGAACCCCGCGGGTAAAACTTACAGGACGAGCACGCAGATGATATCGGCGTTGAATTCGAATGCATACTACTTCACGCAGCCTCGAAGAAACGGGACTGAAGCGAGGTACCCGAGGTGGTTCATAGCGGCAAAAGTTCTTCGCTCTTTGGTGCTAAGAAACGGTATCGTTATGTACTTCTCTGGTTCTTCTTTACCATTTAACGTGGTTGGCCCGACTGGAAATCCAAGTCGCGATGCTCTCGTGGCTCATCTCAACAACCTCGCTCTGAGCAAATACGCCATAGTGCGCAAGTCGGCTCTTCGCGTGATTGAATCACTATCTGAAAGATATCCACGAGATGTCGCACCACTCGTGCACAGATCGATTCAGGCGCTCGCAAAGAGTGAGGAGGATGAAGACGGTTGCATCGCGGCGTGTGAAAGTGTGCAAGCTCACGGCGCTCTGTTGGAAATGCTGAGAAACGAAGAGTTGTTCGTACCTCTTGTGGTAGCGATTCTCGGAAGCGAACATCACGGAACTGAAAAGGCGCAGAGTGCGATAGGCTCACTCTTCTTGCATTTCGCTCTTCTTTTCACTCGTGGTTTGTTTTGTCCGCGACCGAGGTCTAGCATAGTGGCCCTCAAGCAACGTCTTCTCGACACGCTACAATCAAACGCGCGATTGCATTGGAGCTACGAGATGATGACAAACGCGATGACGGTATTCTTCTTAGATTCACAGGATGACGAGGAATTCATATCGAGTGTGAGTGAACACTTCATGAAGAGCGTGCTCGGGGACTTGAAAGTCGTGCGGTTCCCCGCCATGTGCGCGCTCTTGATGATGAGTCGCTATGAAAATTTTGCGTCGAAGTGCGCACCTGTTGTCAAAAACGTGCTCACCAGCAGTCCAGATCACGCGTGCGAACGCTTGCTCGCCCACTTTTCCATCGCTCATTCGTCCGTCGAAAGTGGAGAGACGCATAGACGAACGAACGGTAAAGCGGACGTTTTGATGCAAGCGGCTGAGTCTTTGTACGGTTTTGCTAATGAAATGTCAGGCTCTGAATGGCCGACGTCTCGAGCAAGTGAATTCTTACCCACTTCTGGAGCGTTCATAGTCGCGGTCGCTCGATTTTGGATGATGCTTACGAAATTAGCACCGATGGAAATCGCGTCTGGTCTCCGCAGCGTGATCAGCAAATCCTCTGACGCCCATTATAGGAGCATGCGCTGCGCGATTTCAGAAGCACTCGCTGGAGCGTTGGCGTCGCGATGCGTGCTTGACGAAGATCGTCAGTGGATGCAAGAGACATTTTTGAAATACGCTCTGGACGCACCGAGCGAACAGAGAGAGGAGTGGTTGAGAGGAATCGCGTATTGTACGGATAGTGGCGACGGCAACAAATCGGACTCGCTTTTACGACATCTGAGTTCCGTACAGATGAGCACTGTCGCGCAAATTGCGCGAAGTCTTGAGCTCGCGCGCGTCTGCATCGCGCAACTCGGTGAAGGCCAGAGCTTGGATGCGAAATTGGCGTTGATCGAACTTCTCTCCGATCCAAACACTACGCCACTGGCGCATGACAGTCGGATCGTGCGTGAAGCCGCCGCTCAACTCACGGCGACGCTGCTCGCCGATTGCAGCCAAGGTCTTCAAGACGCTCGCGCGAAGCTCATCACTCTTCTGACGGATGATCTTGAAAGCATGACGACTCGAGCTCTCGCGTCCGATCCGGCGCATCCCGATTCGGTGATGACGCCCTCTCGAAACGCGCTCGAAGGTATATTTTACACGTTTTTGGAGCTCGTGCGTCGCGGCGACGTTTCAAAGACGATTCGCAGCGTCCCCATCGTCCTCAGAGCCGCCTTACGCACGGCTGAGACGAAAGACAAAGATTTCTCGCTGGTTGCAAAACTCACGGGTGCGTACTTGAAATACCTGTATTTCGAACGCGAAGAACTCAAAGTGCTCGTGGAAATGCTTCAAGCAACCATGACGGATGAAAATTGGCACACGCGCGCGGCGACGCTTCGATACGTTCAATCCCTGGTGTATCATCACGCGTTTACAATCGGATCAGAGCTCTTCGCTTCTCTTCGCGAGAGCGTCATCGAGCGTTTGAGAGATAAGCAGCTAGAAGTCGCGCAGTTGGCGTCGCACACTCTGATGATCTTCTTCAAAGGTGTCGGCGCGAACGACGAGTTTGCCATTCGAGATCGATTTCTCAAAATCGCGGCGATGCGATTACCGTCGAATCCGACATCCGACGAGATCATGTGCAAACACGCCGCCGTGCTCGGATTGTCCGCGTGTGTTCTTTCAAACCCGCACGAGGTGCCCGAATGGATGCCCACGGTGATGGAAGCTCTCGGATTTGCGTCTTTGGAGCCGTCGCCGATTAAGCAAACCACGCAGCGCACGTTTGCGGAATTCAAAAAGACACATCAAGACACCTGGACGCAGACGCGCGCGGCGTTCACGCACGAACAATGGGAAAATGTCACGCTCGGGTTAGAACTTGCGCCGAGTTACATAATATAGTTGTGGTAGATCGCATAGTTTACTTCCGTCGCGCCGCCGCCTCCGATGCCGACGTCGCCGCGTCTCTCGCCACGCTGGAAGATGACGACCGCAGTAGAGAGCGCGCGCCATGAACGAACGAGATCCAAACATGAAAGAAGGATATTCGTACTGCGCCGCGCGCGGTTCCTCCCAAGCGCAACAGCAGGAACAATACGCACACGCGGACGCGCAGACACCGCACGTCTATGGAGACCACGCAGACTTCCATCCCACGCAACAACAACCGTCCCGGATTGCGTGCTGTCTCTCGTGCCGAAACTGCTACTTTCACCAGACGGACGAGAATCAAACGCTCTGTCCCGCGTGTTCGAACGACGCGACGCAGTTCGAGTCTCGACAGAGATTGATCCTGTGTCCCACGTGGTACGTCAATGATTTTCGCCCGTGATATTTTCACTCATCGTTCGCGCGCAGTCGCGCCATCTTAACGCGTCCTGATGGATCGTACGCGGCCGCCATCTGCGGTCGGTGTCAATCCGTACTCACGTTTCCGATGCAAGATACAGGAAGATCGACGCAATCGCCCGCGGGATCGAACCCGTATCAGTGTCCTCCGCCCGGGTTTGGATATAATCAAGGCGCTCCGGCGATGCACCAACACGTCATCGCCGTCACGTGTCCGACGTGTCAAGTCATCGTGCAAGCGCCGCTCGGAGTGCCGATGTGTAAATGCGGTAACTGTGGTCAACTCATGCGCGTGCCGACGTCGATGGTGTGAGATATACAGACAAGTAATCAATGATCTTTGATGGAGAGTGTTTTAAAAACTTGTATTCTTCAGTCGCCGCGCATCGGCGAATATCTGATAATCTGTCGCAGCTAAGCGGACGAAATACTCGGCGCTCAAGTTCCTGATCGACGCCGGCGATCGATTTTGTGCGTTAAATTGTCGCTTTTTCATTACACTCAAGTCCTGGCTATGTGATCTCTCTACCGTACTGTATGATGAATATAAATTTTGCTTTATCCGTGCAAATCGGCGCCGAACGATCGAACAACTCCAAAGCGTCGGCGAAGTTCATCTCATCGTTCATTCGGTAGAGAACGTCCTTGAACGTTCTTGAATTCAACCGTCTCCTCGTCGCTTCCTATTTTCCCTCATCGCTCTCCAACGTCTCTTTTGCGATTCAAGCCAAGACGCTCGATCGGAGAACCAGAGCGCCCGGTATTGCGTCGCCTCTTGCGCTCTCGAGTACTTCGACGCCTCGAGCGGATCTTTCGTGCCAAAAGCGCGATCGCGCGCCGCTCGCATCGCATTCGCGCGATGTTCGCGCTCGCTCGCGGAGGACGACGTCGCGATCGACGACGTCGGCGTTTTCTTCTTCTTTTTCTTGCTGGGTGCCGATAATCGAAACGCGGTCAAAACAGACCGCATCTGCGCCTCGTATCCTCGAAGACCTCCGCGCGCCGCCTCTCCCGGTTTCACCGTCGAAGGCTCTCGCGCGCGCCGGACGTTCGACGCGGGCTCTGTTTCGAGCCAAGGCGTCAGTGGATCCATCTCTCGCGAGGCTCGATGTGACGCGTGAGTCGCATCGACGCGACGGCTCGAGTCGGTTCGCGGGGCGGCGACGACGTGAATAATAATGATGTGTGAAATATTTGGACAAGGGAGAGTCGACTACACTTTACGCACCGAGTGCGAGCGTGAGTTCGGCCTCGCACGCGAGCTCGTCGCCGACGAAGCACTGGCCCTTCATCTTGGCGATGCCGAAGCGCTTGTTGAGCTTGGTGAGGACAACCTTCATCACGAGGGTATCGCCCGGAACGACGGGGCGACGGAACTTGACGCCATCGATGCCGGCGAAGAAGAACTCCTTTTGGGTACCACCGGCGCCTGATAGTGCGAGAAGCGCGCGCGGTTAGTCAACTCGAATGCATAGCGCGGGATTTGCGT
>Ga0208130_1001822_pt1 | contig 10102 bp, 9 predicted proteins | sample ETNtaG_31_FD_185771 | JGI IMG/M metagenome (GOLD analysis project Ga0208130, IMG submission 185771) | Marine microbial and viral communities from oxygen minimum zone, Eastern Pacific Ocean - ETNP201310SV78 (SPAdes) (version 2) | ecosystem: Environmental > Aquatic > Marine > Oceanic ...
CTTGGTCTTGATGCAAAATATTCATCGGACTCTTTCGTTGAAGCCTTCTCTATGATCCCGAGAATCCGAACCTGGCGTTCCAGTGGCAACCATCCGAAAGTTAATGAAACATTAGGGCTGTTTTGAAATGAAGCGGCTTTATCACTTTGGTAGTTAGTGAAGAACATAAATCCTTCCTCATCAACCCTCCGTACTAATACGAAACGCGATGTTGGAAAATTATCTTCATTGATTCCAGAAATAACTGCTGCATCAGGTTCATGAATTCCTTCAGTAGTGGCATCTTGATGCCATTTTTTGAATTGCAGTATGGGGTTTGTGTCATGTGGGAAATCATCCGAATGCATTTTTTGTCCTAAGTTCACTACTTACCATCTTTGCACATACCTTTCGTAGCAAAGAAGTTGAATTACGTTGACCGAAAATTAGTATTGATTTTTAGCTACCCAAAACCTTTTAACTTGTTGTAACGTTTTTGGCTGTGGATATTAGAACCCTTCTTTTTGTTGCTATTGGTGGAATGGCAGGAGCAGCCTCACGGTGGGCGTTACTGGAGGTATGGCCGGACAATAGCTCATGGCCATGGCAAATTTTCATTATTAACATGGCCGGAAGTTCCATTCTTGGGTTGATAGTCTCAAAACCTTTTCAAAGGCTTTCACCTCGTTCAATCTCTGCGCTAGCGACAGGGTTATGTGGTTCCTTTACAACCTTTTCTGTGTTTTCCTTAGATCTAGCTGAGCTGCTGCGCAATAACCAGATATCCGTCGCTTTGACTTATTTAGGGTCCTCAATTATTGGAGGTTTGATTCTTTTCTCATTATCAAAATCGTCTTTTGATCGTATTGGGCTCACCAAATGAATTCTGCGCTTTTAAACTCCTTTGCCTTTGTTGAAGGAAATTCTTTTCTTTCTGTATTTCTTTTTTTATTCTTTGCTGGCTCTGGGGCATCAATACGGTGGCGTTTACAGAATCTACATCTCTGGGATAGTTGGATCAGTACAGTATTTGTGAATATTTTCTCTTCATTCTTTATCGGGTTCTTGGTTGCTGCTAACCCTGCGAGCGAGATTGTGACTGTTATAGGAGTTGGGTTTCTTGGTTCCTTATCAACATTTTCGACCGTTATTATGCAGACAGCGAAAACTATTGAAGACAGAAATCATGGGCTCACGGTATTGATTCTCGGGTCAAATATCGTTCTTGGAGTTTTATTTGCTTATATTGGATTAAGGTTTGGATGACGGGATTACATTGATGGAAGAACCTATTGATTTGATTGTCTGGTCGGACTTTCTTTGACCATGGTGTTATGTCGGGACCGTGCGTCTTGACGAAGTAAAGGACCACTTTGGGGACCAGATAAGTATTACGTGGAAAAGCTTCCTTCTTAAACCTGAGTCTAAGACTCCGGACAGAGAAAAGTTTATTAGGTATACACAAGGGTGGGAACGGATGGCTGCATTAGAACCCAAAACCTCTTTTGTTCCCTGGTCTACTTCAAGTAACCCGCCAACCGGAAGCCTTCCAGCTCAAGTTGCGCAGAAAATTATTTCGTCAGATGCACCCGAATACGCTGATGCTATGCATCATAAATTACTTGAGGCATATTTTGAGAAAAACCTTGATATTTCTGATTGGTCCGTCCTCGCCAATCTAGCGAACGAAGTAGGGTTCGGTGAGGCCAAGTTCAGTTCATTAGTTGAGACTCGGCGATTGGAACTCTCAAAAAGGGTGATTGATGAACATAATGAAGCAATTAGCCAAGGAATCACGTCAGTTCCTACAGTGGTGATTAATCATGTACTGCCAGTTCCTGGAGCTCAGGAAACTGAAACGTATATTACTTGGATCAGCCGACTCATTGAGAGAAAGAATCAGGTTTAACCGCTTCTTGTTTTGACAGTTTCTTTGAGTTCCCGCCTATCAATTTTGTCGGTTGTATTACGTGGAATGGATTCAACATAAATAACTTCCTCGGGTAACTTGTACTTTGCTAATTTGTCTAACCCGAAAGATCGCAAATCTTCAATCGTTATTGGTGAACATCCATCTTCTAAAACAATAACTGCCACTCCTATCTCTCCCATTATGTCATCTGGTCTAGGGATAATAACTACCTCAGCTATTGAAGGATGTTCAGAGAAGATTCCCTCTACCTCTAGTGGGTAAACGTTATAGCCGCCCCTAATGTACATTTCAGTGGTTCGACCAGCAAGGATGAAATATCCTTCAGGTGTTTGGTAGGCTAAGTCACCTGTTTTAAGCCATTGTTGATCAAATACTTTTGTTGTCTCTTCTGGGTCATTCCAATAGCAACTCATGACGGCGGGTGATGATATCCAAATCTCCCCAATTTCTCCGGTTGGTAGTTCTGCACCGGAAGGAGAACAGATTTTTGCCTCAACGCCTTCTCGTGGCCGTCCGATAGTATGTAAAGCCTCATAGTCATCTGCAGTTAACGAGGTTCCCAAACCTATTCCACCTGACTCAGTTGAACTGTATCGCACCGACCATGGGGCACCGAAAATTTCACGGCCTTTCTTAATTAGGTTTATTGATGCGTATGCCCCTCCGGTGACGATTGCTTTAACTGAGGTAAAGTCGAGATCTTCAATACCATCTTGCTTGAGCATTAATGCGACTTGAGGAGCGATCGCGCTCACAGATGACATCTTGTATTCATGAATTAACTGAAGTATTTCTTTTGCATTCCATTTATGAATGAGGTGGGTCGTACCTGCGGTAGCTAGTAGCCATGGCAACTTAGTCATTACTCCTACATGCGCAAACTCTGTACTTGCATATCGGTGGCCTCCTCCTCCCCAAGACCCTCCCGTGTCTAGTTCACTAATCGCTCTTAATTGTCTATTAGCAAACAGTGCCCCTTTAGGATTACCGGAGCTACCGGATGTAAAACAAATACACACTGGTCTATCCTCATCACCTTCTAGTGGTTGTGGAGACCCTCCGGTAACCCTATGGTTTTGAATCAGTTCTTCCTCATTGAGTGTGATTAGAGTTTTGCGATACTGGTCTCCAACCCCGTCATCATATCCCTTCGCTGTAATAAGTAGGTTTGGATCCAAAGTCCTAAGGGTTTTTGATCTTTCCCGTGATGTAAAGCGCGGATTTATTCCAGCAGTGATTGCACCAATTTTGGCTAATGCAAGATAGCTAACGATATATTCAATGCAACTTGGCAACGATAGACCTACAACCGACCCTTCCGATATTCCCTTGTTCGTTAACCAAACTGCCATTTCATCAGAAATGACATCAAGTTCCTTGTACGTGATCTCTTTACCGTTTGGGCTTATGTATGCAACATTCATTCCATGCGTGGCAGAAACTGATTTAATGACGCTGGGAAGCATGAGGTCAAGTTTCCCACTTGAAAGACCGTTTGGACAGCTAAAGCGATAAATCTTCACATTTTTTGCAGGTATTTTCAATTTGCATATGTGTAGGACGTAATGACCGATAGTCTCACAAGAGTGATTGATTTAAAAAAATTACGAGATAAAGAAAACTATAGATCCGGAGTGATTCGAAAAGGCGTTGAACCGGAACTGATAGACGACGTACTGCAACGTGAAGAAATTTGCCGTAAGTTACTCCAAGAAGTTGAGGAACTTCGTTCACAGCAAAATGCTGCATCGAAAGATATTGGAAGAGCCAGTGCTGAAGAACGTGATGCAAAGATAGCTGCAGCATCATCAATGAAAGAACTACTTCAGTCAAAGGAAGCTGAATATTCTTCTGCTGCTGACACATTGAATAACCTAGCCATTGCCCTCCCAAATCCAGCGAGTGAGAGATGCCCCGATGGAGGCGAAGAAGATTATGAAGTCATAGACATTACCGGAGACTGTAACCAAGCACCTCCGATGACTCATTCTGAGTACGGGGAATTCATGAACTGGGTTGAAACAGAAAAAGCTGCGGAGAATATGGGCAGCAGGTTCGCGTACCTAAAAAATGAAGCTGTGTTGCTTGAATTTGCATTGATCCAATACGTCATGTCAAAACTTGTTGGGAAAGGCTTCACTCCGGTAGTCACTCCAGTTCTCGTTAGGGAAGAAATGATGATTGATGCTGGATTTTTCCCTACAGATCGAAATCAAGTTTATGAACTCCCCAAGGATGATTTATTTTTGACAGGCACCAGCGAAGTTGCGCTAGCGGGTTTACATAGGGGCGATCTACTGGAAGAAAGTGGTTTGCCTGCTCGATATGTTGGCTATTCGTCCTGTTTTCGCCGAGAGGCTGGCACATACGGAAAAGATACATCAGGAATTTTTCGGGTTCACCAGTTTGATAAGGTCGAAATGTTCTCATTCTGTAGCCCGGAAGAGTCATGGAATGAACTTGAAATGCTCCGTGAAATAGAGCAGGAGATATTAAATGAACTGGGTCTTCCTCACCGAGTTATTCTTGTTGCGTCAGGTGACCTTGGTGCCCCTGCTGCATTGAAATACGACTGTGAAGTATGGCTTCCTTCCGAAGGTCAATATAGGGAACTTACAAGTTGTTCAAATTATCTTGACTTTTCCGCAAGGAGAATGAAAACCAGAATTAAGAGCGCCGAAGGGAATCAGTTAGCGCACACCTTGAACGGAACAGCATGCGCAATTGGAAGGACCTTGGTATTTTTGATGGAACATTGTCAACAGAATGATGGAAGTTTCGTGGTTCCAGATGTTCTTCGTCCGTTCTGCAATTTAGAGGTAATTCTCCAGAAGCAGTAGTCGTTATACTCTCTCAACAGGTTTTGTAGTCTCTGTAACGAGTGTCATTTCTGGTCGGTTTCGTCGACTCCACTGGAAGAAGCGTGTAGCTATCCAAACCCAAAGATATATTCCGCCGATGAGTTTCATAACAAGCCCGGCTAGTTGTTGATCTGTAGTTATGCCTATCCCCCATAGTCTCACGGAATGATCGTAAGCATCGTAAAGGGATCCGCCAGCAAAAGTTAAGAACCCTGCGGGCACTGTTGGGATAACTGACATCAGAAAGAGGTAAACCATTTGCGCTGGGTAAGTTCTCCGTAATTCGGGGACTGGACTCATAACTGGGATCCACATCCACAATGAGGAGACAAAAACAATTAGGTGAATGAAATAATGGAAAGGCCCGTTTTCTATTGAGTAGTTGACTGTGAAAGGCAGATGAGTGACGATGATTACGAAGTTGTAGATAAAGCCTGCCACAACGGGTCTGGTTAATTGTTGAATAATGACACCTGTTTTGCCCGAGGGTGATATGAGAAGCCTGCCGAGCCACTCAGGGAAGGCCAAGAGCAGTAAGGGAGGAACGACTAGCGATATGATCAGGTGTTGGAGCATATGTGCTGAGTACAGGTATTCTTCTGAGATGTCATGCATAGGCCAGTCTGAAGCGAACCACAAAAATGCAATTGCTGCTACAAACGCATATTTGTGTTTGCGTGTTATGACTGGTTCGTTACCTTTTACGGCATTCGGACCGACAACTCTGGTTGCGTACAAGGCTAGCAGCACAGAGCTTATGACTATGACCCAAACCTCAGGGTGAAATTGGTAGCGCCAAATGTCTGTGCTTGCGGAGAACATCACTTATAAGCCTGCCATGGTTTTCGTTGGAAGCAACAATTGATCGGGTGCTTGTGGCATATTTCACTACTTCTATAGTGATTTTAGTGATGCCCTCCATCGCCGCCTTTAAAGGAGAATCCCAACCAGAACCCTGCGACTCCTGGTGGAAGGAACAGGAATAGCACTTTGATGATGACGTTCCAGTCGGGGAGAAACCCGAGCGCAAATGCCATGATGAAATACACAGGCCATGCGATACACATACCCATGGTCATCATTTTTGTGAATACTGAATTGTCATCTTTGAGGTGCATGAATACGCCGGCAACAAGAAAAAATTTGACCACCATAAGGAATGAAAGTGTGGTTACAAGTAACCACTCGGGAGCTTTATGGACGGACTCGAAGTAGGTAAAAACTTCGATTGCGGTGAAGAACGCTAAAATAAGAGCTGTCTTGATGTAAACCCAGTCTTGTTTTACCCAGGATTCTTCTAGTTCTTTGTTTTCGATAGTAGTCATGGGTTTCCTATTGTGGGAATAAGTAGACGATGGTAAAGATAACGATCCATACCACATCAACAAAGTGCCAGTATAGACCGATAATTTCAAGGCGTTCTTCTTGAGCAGATGTTAGTTTCCCTCTCATTGACTGTATGTACATTGACATGAGGAAGATGATTCCAACGGTGACGTGCACGCCGTGGAAGCCAGTGAGAGTAAAGAACGCTGTTCCGAAGAGATTAGTTGTGTATCCCAATCCCTCACGGTAGAAGGCAGTAAATTCATAAACTTGGCCGCCTACGAAGATGGCGCCAAGGAGTGCTGTGGATAGAAGCCAGATCCTACTTCGTCGGATGTCATTGCGTCGTAGTGCTGTGATTGCTAATACGACAGTGAGGGAGCTCATCAGGAGAACGAACGAACTTACTGAAGTGAAGGGAATGTCGAACATTTCTTCAGGTCCAAGGTCGGTTGGTCCTATTCGGTCTTTGTAGAGCATGTAGGTTGAGATTAACGCTCCGAAGAGTAGGCAATCTGAACCTAGGAATACCCACATCCCCAGTTTGTCATGGGAGACCCCAAGGGTTGTTGTTTCACTCAATGGTCGTCTCCTCGCCTGAACTTGTGACTTCTGCTGATTCTAGTTCTGCGTGGCTCTCATCTTCATGATCGTCGTGGTGGTCATCAGCATTTGGGTCGTCGACCGGTTCAAAGACCCAGCCATATAGTCCTCCTAGGACGAAGAGTCCTCCTAGTACGCATAGCCATAGGCTGTAGATTAGGCCATATCCGATGATTGGGAGACCGGCAGCTGCTACTAATGGCCAGTAGGAAGGTGAGGGCAGATGGACGTTGGTGTTGCTTCCATCGTGAGCGACTTCTTCGGCTGTGGCTCTTCTTACAACTTGTCCTTCTTCGTTTTTGCCCCATTTACGGTGCCAGAATTCGTCTTGTTTTTCGACGTGTATTGTTTCGTCAAAGTTGTGTTCTGGTACTGGTGAGGCTGTCATCCATTCTAGGGATCTTGCATCCCATGGGTCGGGGCCGGGAGCTTGTGTTTTCCCAGCCTTGAAAGCCTTTCTGCTAGAAATCACATTCCATATGAACATTGCTGTTGCGATAGCTATCATGAATGCGCCGATAGTTGCTACTAAGTTCCAGAGGTCAAAACCCTGTCCTGAGGAGTAGGTTTGTATTCTTCTGCTCATTCCTTGGAGGCCTAATATGTGCATGGGGCCGAATGTTAGGTTGAAACCGATTACCATGACCCAAAAACTGGATTTTCCGATTTTCTCGGACAAGAAGTATCCGAATATTTTTGGCCACCAGAAGTAGAATCCACCAAAGAAACCTAGGATGATTCCTCCGAAGATTACGTAATGGAAATGTGCGACGATGTAGTAAGTGTCGGTTTGTTGTGAGTCAGCAGCGGCTAGAGAGTGTGTTACTCCAGAAAGGCCCCCGATTGTGAACATAGCTACCACTGCCGTTGCGTAAAGCATAGGCGTGGTAAAACGTATTCGTCCCCCCCACATTGTTGCGAGCCAATTAAGTATTTTTACACCTGTTGGTACGGCAATGAACATTGTTGAGACTGAGAAGGCTGCTACGGCAACTGGACCAACTCCTGAGGCGAACATGTGGTGTGCCCACACTCCCCATCCCATGAATCCAATTGCAATACCGGAGAAAACCATGAAGGGATAGCCGAATATGGGTTTTCTGCTGAATGTAGGAATGATCTCGGATATCACACCGAAGCTAGGAAGAATCAGAACGTACACTTCGGGATGTCCAAAGATCCAGAATAAGTGTTGCCAGAGCAGTGGGTCGGCTCCTTCAGCGACATTGAAGAAATTAGCACCGAATAGTCGATCAAAGGTTAGTAAGAACAGTGCGACTGAGATTACTGGCATTGCGAACAGTAGAAGCAGTTGGACTATGAAAAGCATCCATGTGAGGATGGGCATTTTCATGAGTGTCATTCCTGGTGCCCTCATGTTGAGAACAGTGACAATGAGGTTGATTGCGCCTACTAGAGAAGCGATTCCGGTAATTTGGAGGCCTATTGCAAAGAAGTCAATACCTTTGCTTGGAGAGAAGAGAACCCCTGTATTGGGTGAGTATGCAAACCATCCTCCATCAGGTGAGTTTTCCCACCATCCGCCAATGAACATGGAGGATAGGAGAAATAGTCCACCTCCTAGGAATACCCAAAAGCTGAAGGCGTTTAGTCTGGGGAAAGCAACGTCTCTTGCGCCTATTTGTAAGGGAATTAAGTAGTTTGCGAATGCTGCTCCTAGCGGGATGGCTGCTAGGAAAATCATGATTACCCCGTGCATGGTAAAGACTTGGTTGTATGTCTCTGCTGAAAGGATTGAGTTTCCGGGTCTACTGAGTTGTAGTCGCATGAAAAGGGCATATATCCCACCAATGATGAAGAATAGTAAGCCTGCTGCGCCGTACATTATTCCTATTTTTTTGTGGTCAACTGTGAATAACCAGTCTTTCCAGCCGTTTCCTCCTTGGGGTCGGGTGAAGGCTCCAAGAGGTTTATCTGCTGGTGGTTCTCCTTCTGCTGATTCGAGCTCGAGAGGGGTTTCTTCGCTTTCAACGATTGTCATCTTTTGGCTCCGGTTGGTGTGGGTATTTGTTTCATGGTTAGTTGAGTGTCATTAGGTAGTCGACAAGTAGGTCTATTTGTGCTTCGTTTAGGTTTAGGTTGGGCATACCTCTTGCTTGCCTAGGTTGTGCGTTTGGTTTTTCTTTAGGTGAGTTTCTTAACCATGCTTCAAGAGTGCCTCGGGCGTAATCATTTTGTGATAGATCTAGGTATCCGCCTCCGTCTGCTATTTCTTGTGCATTGGGGTAGAGCTCAAAGAATGATCCTGCGTAACTGCTTCGGGATGCAAAGTGTGTGAGGTTGGGGGCTGCTCCGCTGGTTAGATTTGCAGCTCCTGTGTATTTACCTTGGCTTAAAGTACCGTCGGAGTGGTTTCGGAATTCTTCGATGTTGCCGTACATTGCCATTGAGTCAGCTACGGTCTCTCCGTTCATTTCTCGTTCGGTGACGCCGTTGATTGCATGGCATCGTGCGCAGTTTGTGATGAACAGTTGTTCGCCTTCGTAGTTGGGGTCGTCCTCGGTAAGTGGGGTTCTAACTTTAATCTGGTTATCTACCCATGTTGAGAATTCCTCATGAGGTAATGCGATTGTGTACATGCGCATGTAAGCGTGGCTTAGTCCACAGAATTCTGTGCATTGACCGGCGAAGCGTCCCACTTCGTTGGATTGAATCACCCAGGGGGTTGTTCTGCCGGGAACAGCGTCTTTCTTTCCATTGAGCCGTGGGATCCAGAAACTGTGAATTACGTCTCGAGATGTTGTATAAATTCGAATGTCTTGGTTGACCGGTATGACTAACTCGTTTGCAGTTACTAAATCTGGCTGGTCCGCTCCCTCGATACCATCAAGGTAGTAGTGGTACTCCCACCACCATTGTTGTCCGACTACTAGTACTTCAGCATCTGGGTATGTTGATCCCTCTGGTGCTGCGTCCACGTCATCAAGATCTAATAAGAACCCAACGCTGAAGATTGCTATAGCTGCCATGAGGATGGTAGGTCCGATAGTCCAGCTGATTTCTGCTCCAAAGTGGCCGTGTACTTGTTCGGGGAATTCTTCGTCCGAATAGCCACCGTCAAAAGATTCTTCATTTTCTTTTGGTGCTTTGACTTTGTATTTCCAACCTATGTAGAGCACTGCTCCTTGGATGAAAACGAATACGACTCCAGCGATGATGAAAATTGGATTGATGAGGTCACTTATGCCTTCTGATTTTCTTCCTGCTGGGTCAAGTGTGTCTAGTGGGGCGTTGCTTGCACAACCACTTAGTGCGAGAAATGCAAGAGTTAGTAGGCCTATAGCCCATGTTAGGTTCCGTTTTGAGAGGGGATTCATCTGTGGTTCTTTCTGTGACCTACCCTTTAAGTTTTGCTTGATTTTGGGTTCATAGCCAAGTT
>Ga0208130_1001825_pt1 | contig 10096 bp, 7 predicted proteins | sample ETNtaG_31_FD_185771 | JGI IMG/M metagenome (GOLD analysis project Ga0208130, IMG submission 185771) | Marine microbial and viral communities from oxygen minimum zone, Eastern Pacific Ocean - ETNP201310SV78 (SPAdes) (version 2) | ecosystem: Environmental > Aquatic > Marine > Oceanic ...
TTCTGAACGCCCTATAATTCAAATAGCTTATGCAGTGAAAGATGTAAGGAAAGCAGCAAAATATTGGTCCCAAAAATTTAACATTGGGCCTTTCTTCATAAATGAACATATCAAAATATCCAATACACTTGTTAATAAGAAAAAAAGCGAGTTTGATCATTCATCAGCTTATGGGTGGAAAGAAAATATAATGATTGAATTGATATGTGATCATAGAATACAAGACCAACCAAAAAATAGTAACTCTAAAGGGATACACCATATTGCTTGGATTGCTCCAGATTTTGATAAAGAGAAAATAATTTTAGAAAATGAGGGCTGTGAAGAGGTTCTATCCGCTAATGCAGGACATAGAAATGGAATGAAATTCGCTTGGTTTTATCCTGGAGACGAAATTAATCATTTTTATGAAATATATGAAAAAAGTGAAGAAATTAGTAATTTTTATGATTTTCTATATGAACAATCTAAGAATTGGAACGGCGAAAATCCGGTCAGAAATGTTTCAGATATTAGCTGAAGTTTTTATTTACAAAATCTAAACCTTTTGACCCAGGACATAAATCCTTCTCTGATAAAGCATTAAGAGGTGTTTGATTGGAATTAATAGTATCATGTAAATCCATTTCATTTTTATCTAAATATATTAGACCCGTAACTACAGTTCCGTCAGCTTGATGGTTGTTTAGCATGCTTAATGAGTTAGATTTATCATAAGGATCATGATTCTTATCTAACTTATGTAAGACCATTCTTGAGCCATCATGAATCTCTACTTCTGTGGAAGTTCCCTCATCATACTGAATTTTAATTTCCTCTTTATCTGGAATAACATCCAAAAACCCTAATGCCTCATTATGCTCTCTAAAATATTGATAACTTTTTGTAGACTGAATGTGGTTGTTAAAAGTTACGCACGGAGAGATTACATCAATAAATGAGAAACCTTTATATTTTAAAGCTGCTGTCATAAGAGGAACTAATTGTTCTTTGTCGCCAGAAAAACTCCTTGCTACAAAACCTGCCCCAAGCTGAATAGCTAAAGCTGCTAAATCAATTGACTCAAAAAGATTATCTTCACCTTTTTTGCTTTTAGAATCTTTATCGTTAGTTGCAGAAAACTGCCCCTTAGTAAGACCATAGGTTCCATTATTATCAACAACATATAACATATTAAGACGACGTCTTATGATATGACAAAACTGCCCAAGTCCAATTGAGGCAGTATCGCCATCACCAGATACACCTAAATAAAATAGGTCTCGATTTGCTAAATTTGCGCCTGTTGCAACTGAAGGCATCCTTCCATGAACAGAGTTAAAACCATGAGATTTATTAAGAAAGTATGTTGGTGTTTTGGAGGAACAGCCAATCCCAGATAATTTTGCTAATTTGTGAGCAGGAATTGATAAATTAAAGCAGGCTTCAATAATTGCAGATGATACAGAGTCATGACCGCATCCCGCGCATAGAGTGGATAGAGCCCCCTCGTAATCTCTTCTTGTTAGACCAAGTTGATTTTTTGGTAGTCTTGGATGCTTAGCTGATGGTTTTTTTATATAGCTCATAATAACTTGCTCACGCTGCGGTTTTCTTTGTTTTAGAAGATTTTAACATCGCCTCATTTCCCTTTAAAAGATTTAAATATTCCTTAACTATATAATCTGCTGTTACAGGGCTACCATCAAAATTTAATATAGAATGAATATTTGAACTATTTTTATTTAATTCATTGATTAACAAGGATCTCATTTGAGCATCACGATTTTGCTCCATTACAATTATATGCTCATGATCATCAATAAACGAAGAGATCCCTCTACCAAATGGGAATGATCTTATTCTTAATAAATCAATATTATAGCCTTGAGATTCAAGAATATCATTTGCTTCATCTATAGCGCATGCAGTCGATCCAAAGTAAATTATACCAATACCGGTTTCCTCTTTAGCCTTTTTCTTAATTGACCGAGGGAGATACTTAAGAGATTTTTTAAATTTCTTTGTAATTCTCATCATGTTTTCAGCATTTATTCTCCCATCCTCAGTGTAACCTGCAAAAGCATCATGAGATGTTCCACGAGTAAAGTATGAACCTTTTGATTCATGTGTACCAGGAAGAGTTCTATAAGGGATACCATCTCCATCAACATCAAGATATCTTCCCCAATTTACAAGATCGTCTAAATTCTTTTTATTAAGTACTTTGCCTCTATTATATTTTGTTTTGTCATCCCACTTTAAAGGATCAACAACCCAATCATTCATACCTATATCAAGATCGCTCATTACAATAATTGGAGTTTGTAAAATTTCTGCAAGATCAAAAGATTGTGCAGCCATTTCAAAACATTCTTTTGGATCAGATGGAAATAATAAAATATGCTTTGTATCACCATGTGAAGCATATGCACATGATAGAATATCAGATTGCTGTGTTCTTGTCGGCATACCAGTAGATGGACCGCCTCTTTGAATATTGAATAAAACTAGAGGAATTTCAGCAAAATATGCTAAACCAAGAAATTCACTCATTAAGGAAACTCCAGGACCAGATGTAGCAGTAAATGCACGAGCACCATTCCAATTAGCTCCAATAGCCATTCCAACTGCAGATAACTCATCCTCTGCTTGAACAATCCCAGCGTTAATTTCATTTTTATCATTAACCCTAAAAATATTTACATACTTTTGAAAAGCTTCCACAAGAGATGTTGAAGGGGTAATAGGATACCATCCAGCAACAGTTGCACCACCATAAACACAGCCAAGGCCTGCAGCCTCATTCCCTTGAATTAATATTTTTTTCTTTGATGTTCTTATTTTTTTTACACTTATATCAAGATCGGTATCTAAATTATTTAGAGCATAATCTCTACCCAAGTGAAGTGCCTGAATATTTGGAGGGATTAATTTTGGTTTCTTCTCAAAATCTTCCTTAATTAGATTTTCTATAATTTTTATATCAATTTTTAATAAAACCGCTAATGCCCCTAAACAAACAATATTCTTAAATAATTGTCTTTGTCTTGGGTCGTCATAATTATCTGAACAAATTTTAGCCATTGGAATACCAATGTAATTAATATTTTTTCTTGAGAACTTGCGCTCCATTGTATTATCGTAAATTAGATATCCACCGGGAAGAATTTCTTTCATATCTGACTGATATGTTTGAGGATTTAAAGTAATAAAGCAGTCAATGCCATCTCGCCTTGCTGCATAACCATCCTTACTTATCCTAACCTCAAACCAAGTAGGGAGTCCTTGAATATTAGAAGGAAAAATATTTTTTGGAGTTACAGGAATACCCATTCGAAAAATAGATTTTGCAAACATTAAGTTTGCACTTGCGGAACCTGAACCATTCACATTAGCAAACTTAACTACAAAATCATTTATTTTGGTCATCCCGAGCAACCATCCTTAGATTGAGCACCCATATAGAAGAATTTTTGCATATCCCATGCTCCCGTGGGACAGCGTTCTGCACATAATCCACAATGCAAACACAAATCTTCATCTTTAACCATCACTCTTGATGTTGGAAGAACATCAGATACATATATGTCTTCTTCTGTATTTAATGCTGGTACTCTTAAGCTAGCCCTTAATTTATCCTCTTCATCATTATGAACAAAATTAATACAATCCTCTGGACATACATCAACACAAGCATCACATTCTATACATCGATTTTCTTCAAAAACTGTTTGAACATCGCAATTAAGACATCGACTAGCTTCTTGAAAAGCCATCTCATCGTCATAGCCTAGCTCTACTTCTAATTTTCTATTTTTTAAAGACTCTTTTAAGTCAGCATGGGGAACAGATAAACGCTCTACTTCATCATAACCATTGTCATAAGACCATTCATGAAGTCCCATTTTTGATGACTCAAGAAAAACATGTGGCGCTGGTCTATCTTTTAGATCCTTATCATTACAAAATAAATCTATTGAAATAGCAGCCTGATGAGCATGAGCAACAGCAGTGATAATATTTTCTGGCCCCCATGCAGCATCACCTCCAAAGAAAACTTTAGGCATTGTTGATTGCATTGTTTTTTTATCAACGATTGGCATATCCCATTCGCCAAATTCAATACCTAAATCTTTTTCCATCCATTCAAAAGCATTATCCTGACCAATGGCCATTAAAACATCATCACATTCAACCTCTACCAATGGTTCACCAGTTGGAATAAGCTTTCTTTTACCATTTGAATATTCTGCTGTAACTTTTTCAAACAGCATCCCTCTCAATTTTCCATCTTTAATAATAAATTCTTTTGGAACATGATTTTCATAAATAGGAATATTTTCCATTTCAGCTTCTTCAACTTCCCAGTCAGAGGCTTTCATATCAGCTTTTGGTGACCTTACATAAACACCTACTTCTTTTCCTCCTAATCTAACTGCAGTTCTGCAGCAATCCATGGCAGTATTCCCTCCTCCCAAGACTATTACTTTTTTTCCAATTTTAGATACATGTTCAAAAGCTACTGAAGCCAAGAAATCGATACCAATGTGAATATTTTTTGACGCTTCTTCTCTTCCAGGTATTTTTAAATCTTTACCTTTTGGAGCCCCTGTTCCAATAAATATTGCATCATGGCCAAGCTTTAAAAAATCTTTAAAACTTTTAACCTCATAATTATATTCAACCTCTAAACCCATATTAATAATTTGATTACACTCTTCATCTAAAACTTCTGCAGGTAATCGAAAGGAAGGAATATTTGTCCTCATTAACCCCCCAGGAATTGGGTCTCTCTCGTATGCTGTACATTCATAACCAAGAGGCAATAGATCTCTTGCAACAGCCAATGAAACAGGCCCTGCACCCAATAAAGCAATTTTTTTACCGTTAGTTTTTTTTGGAGGCCTTGGAATTAATTTTGCTATATCACCCTTATAATCAGCAGCTACTCTTTTCAGTCTACAAATAGCAACTGGTTCGTCTTCAACCCGAACCCTTCTACAAGCTGGCTCGCATGGTCTATCGCATGTTCTACCCAAAACACCTGGAAAAACATTAGACTCCCAATTAAGCATATATGCATCGGTGTAGTTTCCGGAGGCAATTAATCTAATATATTCAGGAACAGGGGTATGGGCTGGACAAGCCCATTGACAATCAACAACTTTGTGAAAGTATTCAGGATCCGAGATATCCGTCGGCTTCATAGACATTTTAATAGAGGCTCATTATCTAATATTAAATCCCAATAATTTATATTCGAATCAGTCCTTAATTAAGTACGAATCAGAAATTAAGATTCGCTGACTAATAAGTCAATCTATTAACTAAAAAATAGGGCAAAAAGATGACTTATTAACCTAAAACTTTTGCAGTTTCTGCCTCATAAGCTTTCATATCAAAATAATCTCTCCAATTACATATGAGACCATCTTTAAATTCCATAACTCCCATAACTAAAATATCCATCCATTGACCATTAATTTCAAATCTATCGGTTCTCTCAGTTAAAACAATGCCATCAGAATTTTCAGCAATATTATGTACAATCCACTCAATGTTTGATGCCATTTGAATAAACGCCTCTAAAGAGGGTCTAATCTCCTCTTTGCCTCGCTGAGGATCCATAGGAATATTGTGATAAAAACAATCATCTGTCATAGCATCCATAATTCCATCAATATCTCTATTATTCCAGTGTTCAATAAATTTCAAAGCTCTTGTTGTGTTATTCATTTTTTGTCCCCTAAAAATTAAAAGTTAATCATAATAAAATTTTCTCATATTTAATACGCAAATTTTTCTTCTGAACTTTTCCCATTGCATTAACTGGTAATTTATCAACCCAAATAAAAGATTTTGGTATTTTAAATTTAGCTAGTTTTCCATCTAATGCTTCGGAAACATCATTATCAGATAGTTCTATTTCATTGTTGTCTGCAACAAGGATTGCAATTGGAGCCTCACCTAAATCTGAGTGTTTAACTCCAATTATTGCGCTCTCTTTTATTCCTTGAATAGTATTCAAGATTATTTCAATTTCTTTTGGATAAACATTATACCCACCTGATATAATCATATCACTTGACCTACCTGATAAAGTTAATCTACCAATCTTATCAATCTGACCAATATCACCAGTTATAAAAAAACCGTCTTTTGTAAATTCTTCTTCTGTTTTTTCTTTCATTCTCCAATAGCCATTAAAAACATTAGGTCCTTTTACTTCAATAATACCCTTTTCATTCTCAGATAAAATTTTTCCTCCTTTCGAAGCCCTGATTTTAACTTTGGGAAGTGGAAAACCCACAGTACCTTCAATCCTATCACCATCAAGAGGGTTTGAGGTAATCATCCCTGTTTCAGTCATTCCATATCTCTCAAGTATCGAATGATTTGTTTTTTTCTTAAATTCTTTAAAGGTTTTCTCAGTTAATGGTGCAGAACCTGAAATAAATAAACGCATATTCTTATATGCCTCCTCACCAAATACCTCTTCATTAACTAGCCGATTATAATAAGTTGGAACACCCATCATAACTGTTGATTTAGAAAGATTTTTTACAACATCGTCAATATTAAATTTTTCTAAAAAAATTATTTTTGAAGCACTAAGTAATGCTGTATTCAATGCAACAAATAGACCATGAACATGAAAAATTGGTAATGCATGTAATAGAACATCTTCGCTAGTAAATCCCCATATTTCTCTTAAGGCGAGAGCATTTGATGATAAATTGCTATGAGTAATCATGGCACCCTTTGATTTACCAGTGGTACCAGATGTAAATAAAATAGCAGCAATATCTTGATCGTTACAATTTTCAAAAATATTTAATGGATCCATTGATAAAATTTCAATAAGAACTGGATCACTCTCACTTGTTCCAATTGTTTTAAAAAAAGGAACATCTAATTTAGAACAAATATTTTCGACATCACCATTTAATTTTGGTCTGCCAACAAATAGCATAGGCTCAATATTTTGAATAAAATACTCTACTTCATCATTAGTATAAGATGTATTTAAAGGTGTATAAATTACTCCCATCCTAAGACAACCTAAATACAATCCAATAGCAGATAATGATTTATCTATTTGGCAAATCATTCTGTCACCTTTTTTTAATCCTAAATCATTTAAAAAAGATGCAAAATGTGCTGATAAAATATCTAAATCTTTGAAGGATATTTTTTTATTATCTGGAATCTCTATACAAATCTTATCTAAATCTGATTTAAAATTTTCATATAAAATTTTATATAAATTTTGATTCATTTTAAAAAACCATTCAATTAATTAATTGGAATAACCAAACCTTCCTTTCTTGGGTCAGCTCCGCCTACATACCCATCATTTTTTTTTAATGCGATATGAAGTCCACTTCTTTTATTCTGAATTTTAACTGGGTGACCTAATAACTCTAATTCTGTTTTTAAATCTTCTAGCGAGGTATTTTTCTCTAATTCTGTATAATTACCTTTATTCATATAATGAGGAAGATTGACAATTTGAGATGGTTCTAAATTCCAATCAATAAGGCCTAAAACTGATTTAGTAACATAATTAATGATACTTGTTCCTCCAGGCGAACCTGTTAGTGCAAATAAATTATTATCTTTGAAAATAATTGTTGGGGTCATAGAAGACATAGGTCTTTTATTGGGCTCAACCCTATTTGCTATTTTTTTGCCATTTAATTCAGGTATCATTGAAAAGTCAGTTAATTCATTATTAAGTATAAAGCCACCCGCCATTAAATGACTTCCAAATGGGCCTTCAACAGTAGAAGTCATAGAAACTGCATTACCCTCTTTATCAATTATAACAAAATGACTTGTTGATGGCTTTGAAATATCCATATTTTTTTCAAATTCCTCCGCACCTGGAGGATTTCCATGCGTAATAGTTTTAGAATAACTATTTAGGCTAATTATTTTCCTTCTTTCATTTAAATAATTTTCGTTTAGTAAACCTTCAACTGGAACATTAATAAAATCAGAATCACCCATATAGTAAGCTCTATCGGCATAAGCAATCCTATTTACCTCAGAAAATAAATGAACCATTTCAATTGAATTAGGGTCCATTGATCTAACATCAAAATTTTCAAAAATTTTAAGCATCATTAACATTGTTAATCCTCCAGATGATGGAGGACCCATAGCACATACATCGTAGGATCTATATTTTCTACATAGTGGCTCTCGCCAAACAATTTGATAATTTTTTAAATCCTCAAAAGACATTTTTGAATCTTTGCTATTACTATTTAATGCATCAATAATTAACTTTGCAGTTTCACCTTCATAAAAATCATATGATCCATTTTTTGATAACCTTTTTAAAGTTTTCGAATATTCTATATTTTTTAATATGTGACCCACCGGAACAGGTTTTTTCAATCCTTCAGAGTTTTCAATAAAATAATATGAAGCTGCGGGTTCTATTTCCTTTAAAGGTTTTAGATAACCTAAAATTGAATTTAGAGCTGGCGATACAGGGAAACCATTTTCAGCTAAATCAATTGCATATTTAAAAAGCTCTTCCCAGGGAAGTTTGCCAAATTTTTTATGAGTTTCTTCTAATAATTTTATAATACCTGGAACACCTACAGACTGAGAGCCAACAACAGCATCGGGGTAAAATCTCTTCTTGTTACCATCGTTATCTAGAAATAAGTTCTCAGTTACTTTAGATGGTGCCTTTTCTCTTCCATCTATTGAGTAAAGCTTCGAAGCACCCTCATCCCAGTAAAGCATAAAAGCACCGCCACCAATTCCTGTGGCCTGGGGTTCAGTAAGGGTAAGTACTAATTGAACTGCAACTGTTGCATCAATAGCATTACCACCTCTATCAATAATATCCTTTGCAGCTTTAGAGGCATGCGGATTTGAGGTTGCTATTATACCTTGAGATGGAAGAGAGCTCTCGGCATAAGCAGATGTGAAAAAAATTAAGGATAAAATAGAAAAAACAATAAATCTCATAAAATCTCCAAACCAATTAATTTTTTCATACTATACAATTTTATTAGCTTTGTTTAGTTTCCTTATAATGATTAGTACAGGAAAAAAAAATTTAATTACAGATGTTGATGGGGTTTTAGTAGGAAACTCTCACAATGAAAAAGTATGTACCGGATGCACAGTCATTACTCCGATTGAGGGAAGTATTGCTTCAGCAGATGTTAGGGGTGGTGCGCCTGGAACAAGAGAAGTTGGCGCATTAAATCCCTACAACTTAGTTGATACTGTTGACTCAATTGTACTTTCAGGCGGATCTACATGGGGACTAGAGGCGGCTAGTAGTGTAGGAAATTATATTGGATCACAAGGAAGAGGTTACAAACCATCTAAAAATTCTAAACATGTTCCTATGATACCTGGGGCTATTCTATATGATCTTGCCAATGGTGGTGATAAAAACTGGAAAGATAATTCTCCTTATTACGACCTTGGAGTAGAAGCTGCAGAAAATTTATCTGAGGAAATTATTCTTGGAAATAGCGGTGCTGGTTATGGTGCTATGGCTGGTTCATTGAAAGGTGGTCTCGGAAGCGCATCTTTTGTTACAGGCGATGGATTACAGGTTGGAGGTTTATTTGCTGTAAATAGTTATGGATCAGTAGTTAATGATGAAACGGGTCAATTTTGGGCGGCAACGGATGAATGTAAAAAAGAATTTGGGGGAAAAGGAGCTCCTAATCAAGCCTCTTTAAATATCCTTGGCGGGACTTTAGCCAACAGATCTAAACCAAAACAAAATACAACAATAGGTGTTATTGCAACTAACGCAAAACTTGAGTCAAGGAGCGCAAAAAGAATAGCTATAATGTCACATTCAGGAATGTCACGAGCAATTAGACCAATTCATTCACCTGTTGACGGTGATGTAATATTTGTATTAAGCACTGGTACATTAAAAAAGGAATTATCTCTAAACGATATAAATATAATTGGAGAATTAGGAGCAAGGGTATGCTCAAGGTCAATAGCTAGAGGTGTTTATGAAGCAAAAAGCCTTGAAGATATGATATCCTGGAAAGAAAAATATGAATAATTCTTTCTTTGTAATTTTTAGTTTATAATGTTTGTGTTGCGCCGGTAGCTC
>Ga0208130_1001827_pt1 | contig 10094 bp, 14 predicted proteins | sample ETNtaG_31_FD_185771 | JGI IMG/M metagenome (GOLD analysis project Ga0208130, IMG submission 185771) | Marine microbial and viral communities from oxygen minimum zone, Eastern Pacific Ocean - ETNP201310SV78 (SPAdes) (version 2) | ecosystem: Environmental > Aquatic > Marine > Oceanic ...
GGCTTGCAATGCAAGCCTTTGTCGATCTCATAAAGCAGTGCGAATGCAAACAGCACCACCGCACCTCCGAGAAACATCCAGGTTTGCTTCCAGGAATGCGTCTCGTTGAATGTTTCGATATGGATCCAGGAGTCAGTCGTGTTCTTCTCGTTCATGCCGCGACTCTTTCTCGTTTAAGGATGGCTTCAGTCCACGTTGATGGCATCCAAGGGGCTGTTGTCTGTAGCCCCTTGGATGCCAGCGCTTTGAAGTCCGGCAATCGTTCTTCAGCTGTTGGTGTGGGGTGTCCCGCGTGTCCCCGGATACACAGGGCGCGCCAGCAGAGTGAGCGGTTTTGAGGCCTCAGATTTCTTCTGTTGCGTTGCGTTCTTGTCGATTGACGGCATAGCACCAAAAGCGGTTCTTTCAGGTGTAACCCAGGTCGACCCTTTCGCGCACCTTGGTGAAGCCCCTGGTTATTGCAACGCATCAAAAAGGGAGGCTTGTTCGTTGGCCTCCCCAGGATTTGAACCGACCTTGAAAGGCTCAGGCCACTGAAATGCTGTAAGGAGCGGCGGGATAGCTTGTCGGCATCGGATCAATGCTGCCGTTGGCCATAGCCTTTGCGCGTCGATACATCTGGCTATCAGTGGCGCCTTGCTTCTCCATGGCGGCAGCAATGACGGCCCAGTTGCGGATCTCGTAAGTCATTCGAACAAGCGAAGAAAGAACAGCGAAACCATCGCGAAATCCTGTTGTTGTCCGTGACGGAGATATCCGCACAGCTGCGGCTCGCGAAAAGCTCAACGGCTACCTAATGTCCCTTGCGAAAAATGGATACTGTTGCTGCTGCTACGTCAAGGCAGCATGAAAACTTGTAATAATCTCTTCATCATCTCGTGTGTCCCATGAACGAGCCTGTTGCCACCTTCTCGTACGACTTGAACGCTCTGAGGTTGGAATACAAGACAACCTGCGATGCACTGCGTCATTGGCCGGGCGGCGATCCCAACGAGCAGGATTTCCTTGAATGCAAGAAGCAGGAGATTTTCCGGGCCTTGGCCGAGCAGTCACTGCAGCTCACGGTTTAAGCACTTAGCACGTGTTGTGGCAGGAAGGAGTCGAAGCTCCTGGCTCGATCGCTGCTTGGGTCTGTTGCGATATTGAAGGCTCTTGCATTGCTTTCCGCGTTGGCCATCGTTCGGTTCACTCAATTGTGGTTACTGCAACATGTCCTCAGACGTTGTTGTTCAATGCATCGTTTTTTGATTGCTCTCACTGCTGCTTCTTGTCTTTGTGCTTCTCCGGTGATGGCCATTCCGGCCATGGATGATCTGGAGCTCAGATTGCAGGGTGAAGCCAAGGGTTGGCTTGATGCCACTTGCACCTATTACGGATTGGGTTGGCTCACTGCCGATCAGGGATCAAAGGCCTTGAAGCGTCTGATGTTGCTGCTGGCGGCGCACTACCTCGATCCAGAAGAAACAGAACGGGCGAAATCCGCGGCACTGTCGAGAGATCCGCAATGCAAGACCATCTGGCCTGAGTCATCTCCATGACGTCCGCTCAGGCTCAGTCCAGCTTCACCCCCACCTGGATGGAGATGTTGTTGTTGACCTTTGGACTGCGCAGTTCGTTGTAGATCGTTTGGCCGTTCAGGGATGTGAACAGGCGCTGATTGTTCATGGGGAAGACTTTCAGCGCGATCGAAAAGATGTTGTTGGTTGAGATTCCGTTCACGTACGCCCCGGTATAGGTATTGGTCAGCGTGAGGCTGGTGGCAGAGCTGGGCTTCCATTCCAGTTCAGCTCTCGCTGTTGTTGCTGCGAAGGTCTGTCCACAGACTGGATCTGCGTTGCATCCATCCCCTCCCCAGATTTGTTCAATGGAGGGACCGAGGGACACGGTGAGCCGTGTTTTTGAGGTCTTGATCAGGTCGTAACCGAGGCCAATTGAGCTTTCAAATGCGTCGGTTCCGCTGAAGTTCAGTGTGTCGTAGTTGAAGTGCGCACCTGCATAGGCGTGCAAACGACTGTTCAAGCTGCGGATGTAGCGCAGTTCAGCATCGCCTTCATTGGTGTCTGTTGAGTTGCTGGTCTCTCCCTCATCACGGGAGACTTCGTACTGGGCATTCACTTTCAACGAGACTTTGTCGGCGCCTGAGGTGTAGCTCGTGTCGAGCTGTGCTGTTCCCCCGGCGTCGAGATCGTTGTCGGTGTTGGATCCCGTCACTCCCCCGGAGAGACTCAGCTTCCATGGTTTCGGTTTGGGTTCGGGCATCAGCGCCGTTTTCGGGATGCTCAGCTTTCCCAGCACTGGGTGCTGCAGCACCGTTGTGGTGTCTGTGCTTTCGGAAGGGATCAGCTCCCCGTGCAGGGTGTCGCCGTTGCTCAGCTTGAGGGTGACCTGCTCGGCGACAGTCGCTGTGGCCCCAAGCAGGACAGCACCCGCAGCAATGATCGGGATTCGCCGCAACACAACCCTTCCGTCAATAGAGGCCAGATTTTTTCATAGAACCCTGTTGCTGTTGTTCAGGCCTGGACCACGGGTACATCGCTCAGTCGTGTGGTGGCTGCCCGGCCCAGCCGTTCCCGTCGCATGGACCAGCCGGAATGCAGGCCGCAGGCGGCCCACTGCACGGTGCCGCGTCCATAACGGCGGTTGAGCCCGTCGATGGTGTTCATCAGCGTGTCTCGCCGTTGCAGGTGTGCTGCACTGCAAGGCACCAGCAGGTGATGCTGCAGTTGTTCCGTGTCCTGCAGGTGCTCCATCAGCACCCCGGCCTTGGCAAGCTGACGGTGGGGCTGGAAGATCCGTTCCACCAGTGGCAGCGCGGCGTTCAGCAGCATCTGGGTGTCGTTGCTGGGCAGGTCCAGATGGGTGCTGGCGCTGCGGCTGTAGAAGCCAGGCGCGAACGGACTGGTGCGGGTGTACACGCTTAGAGAGGCGGCGCGTTGCTGCTGTTTGCGCAGCTTTTCCGCGGCACGCACCACGTAGGTCGCCACAGCTTCTTGCAGCTCCGCCAGAGACGTGATGGGTCGACTGAAGCTTCTGCTGACACAGGTTTCCTGCTTCGGGGATGGGGCCAGATCGAGGGGAAGACAGGCATGCCCCTGGAGTTCCCTCTGCAAGCGCAGGCCGACCACACCCGCTTTGGCCCGCAGGGGGCCGCTGGCCATGTCTCGCAGTTCCCTGGCGTTGCGCACACCACGCAGTCGGCACCAGGCAGCGAGTTTGCGACCGATTCCCCACACGTCTTCGATGGCGATCGTTTCCAGCCAATGGTCCCGATGGCTGCAGTGCCCGAGATCGAACAGGCCTGCATGGCTGGCCTCCACCTTGGCGAGACGGTTCGCCAGCTTCGCCTGGCCTTTGCTGGCTCCCAGGCCGATGGCGATTGGCAGTCCCAGATTGCGACGGACCAGGGCACGCAGCTGCCGGCCCCAGGGCCGTAGATCTACCGCCGCTGGACGACTGATGCGAGCGAAGGCTTCATCAATGGAATACACCTCCAGCTCCTCCACCTGACTCTCGAGAAGGCTCATCAGTCGCTGGCTCATGTCGGCGTAAAGGGCGTAGTTGGAACTGCGCACCACCACTCCGCACCGTTCCAGTGTCTGCTTGGCCTTGAAATACGGAGTGCCCATGGCAATGCCGAGTGCACGGGCTTCGGCGCTGCGGGCCACGATGCAGCCGTCGTTGTTGGAGAGCACCACCACGGGGCGGCCGATCAGGGCTGGATCCAGGCTCTGCTCGCAGGAGGCATAGAAGTTGTTGGCGTCGATGAGGGCGGTGACCTGAGCCATGGCGTTCAGAGGGGGTGAATCACATGGATGGCAACCCCCCAGATCTGCACGTCGTTGCAGGACCGCAGATCAAGAGGTGGATAGTTGGGATTGGCTGCTTCCAGGCGCAGCCGGCCGTGATGGCGGACCAAGCGCTTGAGGGTGAAGCCGCCATCGAGAACGGCCACCACCACGCGTCCGGGGTGGGGGTCAAGGCTGCGGTCCACAACCAGAAGGTCGCCGTCGTGAATGCCGTCACCGGTCATGGAGTCGCCGCTAACACGCAGGAAAAAGGTGCTGGTGGGATGCCGGATCAGTTGGTCGTTGAGGTCAATCCCCACATCCACGTAGTCCTCTGCCGGAGAAGGGAAGCCTGCGGCCACACGCTCTCCGGCCAGTAGCAGCTGCCTTGACGTTCGTTGGGGGCTTAGGGGTTGCGGTGGCTGGAGAAAGGAGCGATCGATCTCCATTGCCATGGGTTCAATAGGTCGACACGTACAGAATAGTACAGGCGTTCTATTCGGGCGGCTGGTGATTGGTTGCGCTCTGCGTTCAGGTTGGGGCGATGAGATCCGCCAGGCCTGAGGCGATTGCGGACTGGGCCTGGCTATCGAAATGGATGCCATCAAGGGGTGAGGGGCTGGCCACGGTCTGCACATCGAACGCCAGCACCTCCAGTTCGTCGGCGAGCTGGAGATAGCAGCTGGCTAATGCCTGGGATTTCGTGTCGGCGCCATCGAATCCCCAGGCCAGCGACTGTGCCGTGATCTTCACCAACGGCGGTGTCATCAGCACGATGTTGGGGGGCTGGTCGGGCCGCTCGCGCGGGCCACAGTTGAGCGCGCTGCGGATGTCATGCATCAGGATGCGGGCGCCATCAGCGATCTGCTCGGCGGACAGGTTGAGATAGTCCTTGCAGTCGTTGCAGCCCAGCGCCAGGATCACCATGTTGATGGGTTTGTGACTGTGCAACGACGTCATCAGGCCTGAGCGGCCGCTGCAGCTGTATTGCGCGCCATACCTGGCTGCGCCAATGGGATCGTCGAGCAGCCAGGTGCGGGAATTGAGACCGTCCTCAATCGTTCGCCAGGCCTGGCCGGACGCACGCTGGTTGAGCTGCTGCTCCAACTGATTTGGCCAGCGTGTGTCGTGGGGCAGTCGCCCACCACCGTCGGGGTTGAATCCCCAGGTGTTGGAGTCGCCGAAGCAGAGAATGGTCCTCGGCTCCTGAGCTGGTGCTGTCATGAACGGCAGGTTGTCTGCGCAAATCCAGTTCAGCCATGATCCGCATTCGGCGCCATCGCGGCCTTGACCGGAGAGGATGCGCTCACTGACGTTGTCGTGATGGCTGCTGCTCCATATCTCGTTGCCCTCGCCCTGATCGAGCAGGAGGGGAAGAGGGCTCTGCCGCTGGCCGGGCGTTCCCTCAGTGCAGAAGCCGCTGCTGCGGAGCAGCCCACGCAGGTGGCCCATTCGCTGGCCCTGGAATTGCTGCTGCGTTTGTGGCAGCGCAGTGATGAGGGGCCGTTACGTCGCGCCTGCGGCGTGGAGAGTCTGCTGCTGGTGGAATTGCCGATGGAGTGTCTGCCGGAAGACCTCCCCAGGCTCAAAGCCGACTGGCTCAACAGTGGCGACACCGAGGCCTTTCAGGCGAGTCTTCAAGCCATCTGTGGGCGCGCCTGGACCATGAGCATCGCCAAATTCGAAGCTGTCGCACTCAGCGCCTGGCCAGCCTGAACCTCGTGTTGGTGTTGGTTTTAGGCCCGGTGATAAGGACTCCCCTGCAGGATCGACTGGGCTCTGTAGAGCTGCTCAACCAGCAGCAATCGCGCCAGCTCATGGGGAAAGGTCAGGGGTGAAAGGCTCAGTTGCCAACGGGCCGAGCTCTTGAATGCATCGGTGAAGCCGTCAGCGCCACCGATCACAAAGGCCAGGCGCTCGGAGCCAAAGTCCCGTAAACGATCAGCGAAGTCCACCGAGGTCAGGGTGTTGCCCTGCTCCATCAGCAGCACCGGCAACTCATCGGGACGCAAGGCCTGACGGATCGCTTCGACCTCCTTGTCACGGCTGCTGTCTCGCAGTTCAGTGATGGTTAGCCCAGGCAGGCGCTTGAGGTAGAGCTCCACACCGTCCTGAACCCATCGCTTGCGCACTTTTCCGACCGCGATGATCCGGTATCGGGAGATGTTCATGGCACAGCGGCGTTACTCCGTCTCGTCGTCTTGTTCCTCGAGAAACATCTGCCCGAAAGCCACATACAGGCTGTCCTCTTCGCTGCCAGGCACCACATCACGGCGTTGAGGGCGGGTGTTCTTGCCCTTGCCGGTCGAGCGGGTGGGGACCGCTGTTTGGGAGGGCGAATCCTGCGTCAAGGGGGATGGCGCATTCAGCTTCTGGCGTCGCTCACTGTCGACCCGCTCTTCTGCATCTCGCAATCTCGCCATCAGATGCTCAGGGACGGTGCCGTCCTGGCTCACCTGCATCAGTTCATGAAACAGCGCTTTGGGGTCCTGCTCGGTTTCGACTCTGTGGCGCGGTCGGCTGGTTTTTGCAGAGCGTTGAGTTTCGGCTTCTGGTGCAGGGATGGGCTCAGGAAGCTGCCGTCCCAGTTGCCTGAGCCGCTCAAGACTGCGGGGATCGAAGCTCATGGGCAGCCGAGGGTGTCACGGGTGTCGCGGCCGGTCACAGGGTTGGTGCCATCAGCAGCGGCGCAGAGTGTTTTCAGTGCGTCACCGCGAAACGGCACGTTGGTGAAGTCGGCACCGGTGATCGTCACATTGATGAATCGGGTGTTGAAGGCAAAAGCATCCTCCAGAACGGCATCTGTGAGGTTGGTGCCATCAAGCACTGCTGAATCCAACGTGGCATCACGCAGATTGGTTCCTGTGAGGTTGGCGTCCTGAAGCTTGGCTCCGTAGAGACTGGCGCCCCGCAGATCGCTGCCAGAGAGATCAGCTTCTCGCAGGTTGGTGAGGTTGAAGGTCACCCCCTGCATCTCCCGGTTGGAGAAATCAGCACCGATCAGCACCTGTTTGGCGTAGTCCATCGCGGCCTGCACCGGCTGCAGAGGCAGACCAATGAGCAGGACGAGAGCAAGCAGGAAGGCCAGCAGATGTCGTTGCATCAGCGGATCAAAAGCGTGGTCCAAGCCTAGGGGGCCTGATTCCTGGCTTAAGGGGGGAACACTTCGAGAATCCAGGGAGACGAGTCTTGTGCGCTGTTGATGCGAAGAGCGATCCCGGTCGCTGGGCAGAACTTCGTGCTCTCAATCTGTTGAAACGCCGTGGCTGGCGTTGCCTGGCTGAGCGCTGGAGCTGTCGTTACGGGGAACTGGATCTGATGATGGTCAAATCGGGCCGCTCAGGTCTCCGTCTGCTGCTGGTGGAGGTCAAAGCCAGGCGTCGATGTGGTCTTGATGGCTGGGGAATAAGAGCTTTTGCCAGGTCCAAGCGCCGACGACTGGCTCGAACGCTTGCCTGTTGGCAGTCCTGTCATCCCTGGTGTGATCAGGGGCATCTCGAGGTGGTGCTAGCGCTGGTGCCGCTGCCACCCAGCTCCAGGCCTGTGCGCTGGATCAGGGTGCCGGAGCTCAGGATCTCTTGATCAGACCTTCAATCCGTTTCACAGCCAGCGGAAGACCCGTTGGAAGATCGCGGATCACCAGATCAGCCGAACGTCTCAGCGGATGGATGAACCGCCGCTCTCCCGGCAGCATCTGCATCACTGACTGACGCAAGACCGACAGGGGGGTTCGCTGGCGTTCGCGTACGTCACGGCGCAGGCGGCGAATCACCCTGATCGGCAGGGATGCGTTCAGATAAATCAGAAGATCAGGATCGAGATGATCCATCAGCAGTTGGGGGCCGAACGCACCCTCCAGGAGCACAACATCCCAGATCTCGTTGAAAGACTCCCAGCTGACGTCCCTGGTGCTCATGTCGTAACGGCGTCGATGCTGCAGACGGCGTTCGAGCAGGGCCTGAACATCGTCGATCAGTGCATCCCTGTCGATGGCATCGACCGTGTCGAATCCATAGATCGAATCCGGTGTCCAGTGCTCGCGGTAGTAATCGTCGGAGCCGATCACCACAGCAGCAATCCCACTTTGCGTGAGAGACGTTTTCAGCTCCGCGCTGAAGTGGGTCTTGCCTGCTGCAGAGGGGCCGGCGATGCAGATCAGCAGGGCAGATCTGTTCATCAACCGCGCCAGACCTGAACACCATCATCATCGCGTTCCGCGCCCTCTGCGCTGGTGCACAGTGAACCCATGGCCCGCATGACATGAGCTTCGCAGGACATACGGCCCGCAAACGATTTGGACAGCACTGGCTGCGGGATGAACGGGTTCTTGATCGGATTCTCGAGTCGGCAGAACTCGTGGAGAAGGACCGTGTTCTCGAGGTGGGACCAGGACGGGGTGCTCTGACCGAACGACTGCTCAGGAGCCCTGCCGCGTTGGTGCATGCGATCGAGCTGGACCGAGATCTGGTGTCAGGTCTGACCGAGCGCTATGGAGCCCAATCGCGGTTTTCACTCTGTGAGGGCGATGTTCTCAACGTTCCTCTGACACTTCCTGACGGTTCTCCGGCCTCCAAGGTGGTGGCGAATATTCCGTACAACATCACTGGCCCCTTGCTCGATCGGCTGATTGGTCGTCTGGATCGGCCCGTTGATCCGCCCTACGAGCGGCTCATCCTGCTCGTCCAGAAAGAGGTGGCAGAGCGCATTCGAGCCCGTGCCGGACACAGCAGTTTCAGTGCTCTCAGTGTGCGTTTGCAGCTTCTGGCCCGTTGCCAAACCGTTTGCCCTGTGCCGCCGCGTTGCTTTCAGCCGCCTCCGAAGGTTCAGTCCGAGGTGATCAGACTTGACCCCCTGCCGGCGGATCAGCGCCCAGATCCCGAGCTCTGCCGTGGGGTGGAACGATTGCTCAAACAGGCGTTTCTGGCTCGACGCAAGATGCTGCGTAACACCCTTGCCGGTGTCAAACCGCCGGATCAGCTTCAGGCGCTGGCACAGCAGGCCGGCATTGATCTGCAGCAGAGGCCTCAGGACGTGGCACCAGAACACTGGGTGGCCTTGGCCAGGGGCTTGCGTGAGGCGGAACCGTCTGCTCAGACCCTCGATCCCCGTTGAGCACTGGGATCTGCCCGTGGTCTAGCCTCCTCATTCCGGGCGGAGTCCGGTCAACTTCGCGGCGTCCTGTTCATGACGGCACCGGTCTGCGTCAGCGCTCCGGCCAAGATCAATCTGCATCTCGAGGTGCTGGGCCTGCGGGATGACGGGTTCCACGAACTCGTCATGGTGATGCAGAGCATTGATCTCGCCGATCAGCTCGAGTGTGAGAACACGGCGGATGGCAGTCTTTCACTCAGCTGTGATCAGCCCGAACTCAGTTGCGGAGACGACAACCTGATCATTCGGGCGGCCAGGCTGCTGCGTGAGCGATCCGGATTCGGGGAGTTGGGTGCACGGATGCATCTGCGCAAGCGCATTCCCATCGGCGCCGGTCTTGCCGGAGGCTCCAGTGATGGGGCAGCAGCACTGGTTGGCTTGAATACGCTCTGGGGCCTCGGTCTCGGGACCTCTCAGCTCGAGACGCTGGCTGCTGATCTCGGATCCGACATGCCGTTCTGCATTGCCGGCGGCACCCAGCTCTGTTTCGGACGCGGAGAACGGCTTGAGGTTCTGCCTGAAGTGTCTGCGCCGCTTGGCGTTCTGCTGGTGAAGGATCCATCCATCAGCGTGTCGACGCCGTGGGCCTATGGCGAATGCAAGCGAGAACGTTTTCATCTCTATCTCGAGGGTGAGGCAGCCTTTGAGCAACGTCGTGAGCTGCTTCGAACCTCTGCTTGGCTGAGGCCCCTACGAACCGAATTGCCTCCGCCTTTGCGGAACGACCTTCAGGCCGTTGTGGCTCCGCAGACGCCCTCGGTCCGCACTGCGCTGGCGCTCTTGAACGCATTGCCAGGGCAGTTGCGAGTGGCCATGAGTGGTTCCGGCCCGAGTTGCTTTGCTCTGTTTCCAGACTTCAGCGCTGCTGAACAAGCCCGTCTGCATGCTGCTGCGCAGTTTGAAGCGGAGGGCCTGCAATCCTGGAGTTGTTCCCTGCTCCCCTATGGCGTCAAGCTGGCGGCATGAGTGACAGCAACGCAGCCACAGCCAAACCCCGCAAAGGGCCCCTCAGTTTCCTGTCCGGATCGATCACCAGTCTGGTTCTGGCCTGGTTGAGTTTCGGCTTGAGCAAAAAAGTCGTGATTTATCTCTCGACGCACTCGTCAAATTTCAGCAGCACCACAGCGCAGAACATCGCGTCTGCCATGAAAACACTCT
>Ga0208130_1001835_pt1 | contig 10067 bp, 10 predicted proteins | sample ETNtaG_31_FD_185771 | JGI IMG/M metagenome (GOLD analysis project Ga0208130, IMG submission 185771) | Marine microbial and viral communities from oxygen minimum zone, Eastern Pacific Ocean - ETNP201310SV78 (SPAdes) (version 2) | ecosystem: Environmental > Aquatic > Marine > Oceanic ...
ATTCATTTTCGGTTTTTTTCCCCCCCATCCTTGAAGAATTCGGCTGGAGCCGGGGAAGCACTGCAGTGATGCTCTCGATCCATCTCCTTTTCTATGGGATCGTCTCTCCTTTCAGCGGAGCTTTGAGCGACCATTGGAAACCGAAAAAGACGATCATCCTCGGTGCTGTCATCCTTGGAATCTCCACTGCGGCCTGCGGCCTGGCAGAGGAACTTTGGCATTTTTATCTGATCTTCGGCTTCATCACCCCGATCGGGTTGGCATGTGTCGGCGCCCCGGTAGTGACACCCACCATCATCAACTGGTTTGCCAAATCCCGGGGTCTCGCTTACGGCATCGCCCAGATGGGAGGAGGATTGAGTTTTATCTACGCCATTTACGCGGAATCGATGATCTCACTCCTGGGTTGGCGCTATGCCTATCTCGTCTTGGGTTTGTCGATCATGATCCTGCTGATTCCCGTGATCCTTCTATTCTATGCAGGAGATCCCTCGGAAAAAAATCTCAAACCCTATGGTGCTGAAGAAGACGATGACACTGACTCAACCACTGATTCCAAGGCACAAACTGAGGAATGGACTCTGCGGAAAGCACTCAGAACCCATCAGTTATGGCTGATGGTAGCTTCGATGACCCTTTTTTGGGGACTGGGTTGTTACATGGTACTCGCCCATCAGGTCAAGTTTGCTCAGGACATCGGTTACAGCAGTATCTTTGCTGCCTCGATTTTTGGCCTTTACGGATTGAGTATGGTCGCCGGTCAACTCAGTGCCTCGATTTCTGACAAGATCGGACGTGAATGGGTGCTTGTCACCGGATGCATGCTTTCGATCCTTTCGGTTTTTGCCCTGACCCAGGTTCAAGATACATCCAGCAGTTGGCTGCTTTACGTGTATTCCCTGGGTTTTGGTTATGGTTCCGGGCTTCAGGCACCGATGATTTTTGTCGGGGCCTCCGATTTATTTGCAGGCAAACACTTCGGCGCAATCAACGGGATGATCCTCGCAGGCATGGGAATCGGCGGTTCTCTCGGACCATGGCTTGGAGGTTTTCTCCACGACCTGTTCGGGAGCTATCAGGCCGCTTTTGGAATCGCGATGCTCAGTTTCGCCCTTTCCGCACTGGCTTTTGTGATCGCTGCTCCCCGGCGAAGGATCGTTTTAAAACCTGCCTGATTCTGATAATATGATCCAAGCTTTCACTTCCTAAAAAACCGGATGACATGAAAATCGAACTGGCCTATGGAAAAAAGGGGTTGGAATTCGAGATGCCATCCCAGGCCAAACCCGTGGTCATCCGCAAACCTCCCTTCGAAATTCCTGAAGATTCCTCCCAGGTCATCCGAGATGCCCTGGAAAATCCAATCGGTATTCCTTCCCTCGAAGCACTTGCTTCCAAGGCCTCAAGTGCCTGTATCCTGATATGTGATATCACTCGACCTGTCCCCAACGGACTTTTTCTCAGACCTCTGGTGGAAAAACTGGTTGAAGGAGGAATCGCCTTGGAACACATCACCGTGCTGGTGGCAACAGGGCTTCATCGGCCCAACCTCGGAGATGAACTCAGGGAAGTGGTCGGAGATTCCTGGATCATGGAAAAGCTCAAAGTGGAGAATCATGACGCCCGAGACGATGAACAGCATCTGAATCTGGGAACCACCGGGAAACGAGGCACCCCGGTATTGCTGGACCGTCGTTTTGTTGAAGCTGATCTGAAAATCGCCACCGGACTGGTCGAACCGCATTTCATGGCGGGATATTCCGGCGGAAGGAAAGTGATAGCTCCCGGAGTGGCACATCACACAACGATCCGTACCTTTCACAATGCCCGCTTCATGGAAGACCCTCTGGCAACTTCCTGTAACCTTGAGCAGAACCCCTTGCATGAGGAACAACTGGAAATCTTGGGGATGCTGCAGGGACCGGTGCTTGGATTGAATACCGTGATCGACGAGCAGCGTCAATTGGCCTATGTGTCTTTCGGGGAAATCATCGAAAGCCACCTGGATGCCGTGAATTACGTTCGGGGAAAAGTGGAAATTCCCGTGGGACGTAAATTCCGCACCGTCGTCACCAGCGCGGCGGGTTACCCACTGGACAAAACCTATTATCAGACCGTCAAGGGGATGGTGACCCCTCTGGACATTTTGGAAGAAGGGGGCAGGCTGATCATCGCTTCCGAATGCTCCGAGGGATTTGGGTCAGATGCCTTCCGCAACGCCCAGAAAAGCCTAGTCGAACAGGGCCCGGATTCTTTTTTGGAAGGAATTTCCAGAAAACCGATGGCAGACATTGATGAATGGCAGACCGAAATGCAGCTCAAGCCGATGCGTGTGGGGAGCGTTCAGTTATATACCACCGGATTGAATGAGGATGAAAAAAGCATCACCGGCGTCGATTCCATTTCCAGCATCAGTCAGGCCATCAGCACCAGCATCGCGGAACAGGACAGTCCCGATGTCGCGGTCATTCCTGAGGGGCCGTACCTCGTCCCTTTTGTCCAATCTCCGATGTAGCTTCATTCTGCCTCGAACTGAGCAGAATGCGGATTGCAGCACAGGCAGCACCGTACCCGTTGTCAATATTACAGACCACCACTCCCGGCGCACAGGAGGACAAACAGGCTGAAAGCGCAGTTTCTCCGTTTCGGCTCGCACCGTATCCGGTGGAGGTGGGAAGGGCAATGATCGCTCCTGGGACCAAACCTCCAAGAACGGTCGGCAGCGCCGCATCCATTCCCGCAACAGCAATCACAACCGGATGCTTGCGGATCTCCTCGACCCTTTCCATCAACCTCCAGATTCCCGCCACTCCCACATCAAAAATCGCCTTGGCACCAAAACCATTGAATTCAAGCGTTCTCAAAGCTTCCCGTGCAACTCCGGCATCCGAAGTGCCTGCGGCAACAACCGCCACTTCCGGAGCATTTTGCTTCATGGGAGAAACGGGTTTTTTGAAAAAGGCAGTTTGGGAAACAGGATCATAATCCAGATCCGAACTGACCTCCTCACTCAGAGCAGAATGTTTTTCTGCAGAAAGTCTGGTCAGCAATAGAGGCGCATTGTTTTTCCGGGCTTCTTCCAGAATCGACTGAATCTGTTCCACAGATTTCTGTAGGCAAAAAATCGCTTCGGCCAATCCGATCCTATCGGTCCGGTCCCAGTCGAGCTTGATTTCGGAAGAACTGGAAGTCATGTCTGGAGTTCCGGAATCTTAAAGGCACTTCCACGTTGATAGGCACTGAAACGGACCTTGGAAGAGGGACGGTGCTGAAAACACTCGAGAACCCTCTCTTCAGTCTTTTTCTGGTCTTCCAAATCAAGACCGGAAAGCGTTAGAGGATCCATTTGGATCATGATCCCCTCTTCCAGCACCCTGCATCGAACGGTCTTGGGATTGAATTCAGACTGAATCCAGCTTTCCACGGAATCAATCGCTTCCAGGTCAGCACGTTCGATCCGAATCCCTGTTTCCACGCGGCTTGAAAGGCAGGGAGAGGAAGGCAGGCGCGACAGTTGCGGAAGACCTAATTCCGATGCCAGTGCCCGCACATCATCTTTATTAAATCCTGCCTCGACATAAGGATGGCGGACCTGATGATTTTGTGCTGCTTCCAGCCCCGGTCGAAAATCCTGAAGATCATCCGCGTTGGTTCCTGAAACCAGGATGCCGGAAGAAAGTCCCGAAAGGGTCTGGTAAAGATTCGTTTTACAGAAAAAACAACGGTTGAAAGGATTCGCACGGTATTGTTCATCCTCAAATTCTCCTGCATCGACCATTCGGATATCCCAACCCTCCGCTTCAGCCTGAGTTTCAACTCTCAAAGTTGCCGCCTTCGGTACCGCAGGCGAAAGCGCATGGACCAGCTTCACCTGTTGACGGCCCAGAAGACGGTGGGCAAAACTCCCAAGCGTCATCGAATCCACCCCACCCGAAACCGCAATCGTCAGCTCGCCATAATTTTTTATAATTTCAGCAAGCGGAAGAGAATGTTCTGTCGGATCAATCCCGGTTCGTTCCATAGTCTCTCAATACCTGGGTTTCCAAATATTTCCTGGTTTCCTCTCGTGTAGAAAAGCTTTTGAGCTGGGACAGGTCCTCCATTTCAGCCTTGGCCGTCAAACCGGAAGGCCTTCGGGCCAGTTTGACCCGAGAATCATCGATGGTGATCTCCGATCTTTCCAGAATCTTCCTCGATTCTTCACGATACCGGACACCCAGCGAAGTGGTCTCATTGAAAACCATCTCCATCACCGTTTCGGAAGCTTCAGGGCGCGCCAGGATCTGCACTGAAAATACGATCCGCCCCTTCTTTCCATAAACCGGCCATTGGGTCACATCCAAAACCCCTTCGGAATCACGGAGATGTTCAAGAGCCACTGCCAGGTCTTCCGAAGTCTGGTCATCCACTTCAAACCGGAGGACCGTAATCCGGTCTTCTTCCGGAGACGTTTCTTCAGGTCCAAAAACAAGAACCCGCAAAAGGTTGCTTTTGGTTTTCAGTTTCCTGCTTCCGAACCCCTGACCTGATGAAAGAAGTTTTCTTTTTACGGTCTCGGGCTTCTGGCTCAATCCACGGCTTTCTGTTAAGAACCTCAGGATTGCCGCACCCGTCGGGGTCACCCGTTCTCCGGTTTCACCATCATCATGAAAATCGAAGCCTTTCAGCAGTTCCACCACTGCGGGTGCAGGAAGCGGGAGTTTCCCGTGAGCGGTTTGGACTTCACCCCTGCCGAGGGGGAGGCTTCCCAAAAACCAGTTGGCCTCATGAAATGCATCCAGAATCACCGAGGCTGCCAGCACATCGACCATCGAATCCACCGCACCCACTTCATGAAAAACCACCTCTTCCACATCGATTCCATGAACCAGTGCTTCCGCTTCGGCTAAACACTTGAAAATCCCTAAGGCATTCTCACGAATCTCCTGCTTGATCCCTGACTGGATAAGCCTTTCACGAATTACTTTCCAGGGGGTATGATTCGAGGATTCTGAAGCCCCTTCGTCAACCAGAAAACGCTGTCCTTTAAGAACCCCATCGCTGAAAGCCTTCTTTTCAACCCGAAGTTCACCACCCACTCCCATTTCATCCACGGATTCTTTGATTGCAACCATCAACTCCGGATTGAGATCCAGAAACGCGGAAGCAAACATGTCTCCCGAAATTCCGCCAACCGCATCCAAATGGATGCTGAGACGATTTCCCTGAGACTGATCAGATTTCAATGATATGGATTCCATAGTATTTTTTGGAATAGCTTAAATCGGCATCCTTAGATGAAAAGACGAAACTTTGCCTTCCTGATTTGAAAATAAACTTCGGTGCCTTATCATTTCCAGAATTCTTCAAAACTTGAATAGAGAATCCTCATGAAAGAATTTCTCATCAAAAAAATCGAATTCACCCTTTTCGAAGTCTGCATTCCCGACATCGGTGCAGATCCATCGGGTTTCGGGGTTTGGTATGAACCCGGCCCTGGAACTCCGCAGAAACGGTTTGCCGTGAGGATTTTCACCGATGATGGCCCCGTCGGCGTTTACGTCCCTCCCCGTTCCCGTGCAACCGTGATCATGCCTGCCGCCATCGCTCTCGCACATTTTCTGATCCGGAAACCGGCTCTGGAACGTGAACGTCATTACCAGACCATGCGTCGTATCACCAAACACGTTGGTGAAGCAGGCATCGGTGCCTTGGATATCGCACTCTGGGATCTGGGCGGAAAGATCACTGGACAACCCATTTCCCAAATGCTTGGAGGACATCGTAGGAAACTTCCTTCCTACGCGAGCACCATTCCGGGGGATGAACACCCCAAGGGGTTGAGCAGTCCGGAGGCTTATGCGGATTTTGCCCAGCAATGCCTTGAAATGGGTTACAAGGGCTACAAGATGCACGGTTGGAAAGAAGGAAATCCTCAAAGGGAATCCGAGATGATCCGGTCTGTGGCAAAGCAGGTCGGAGGATCGATGGACATCATGTATGATGCCGCATGCCATCTCAAAACCCTCACCGACGCCATCCGTGTAGGCCGTGTCTGCGATGAGCATGAACTGCTCTGGTATGAGGATCCCTATGCCGACGGGGGACTCACCATTCGAGGGCATCGGGCCTTGAAAGAAAAAGTCCGAACCCCGGTCATGATTGGGGAACATGTCAGAAATCCCGAAATCCATACCGAACTACTCGTTTCCGGGGCAACCGATTTCGGCCGGGTTGACCCTGATTACGATGGAGGCATCACCGGAAGCTACAAAGCCGCCATGGCCGCAGAATCACTTGGTTATGATGTTGAGGTCCATTCATGCGGCCCTGCGATGCGCCAGTTGATGGCAGCCCTCTCCAGAAGCAACTACTACGAGATCAATCTCGTCCATCCTGTCGGCCCGAATCCCTGGCAATTGCCGGTTTACCTCAATGGCTACTCCGACGAACTGGACTGCATCGACCGCGAAGGGATGGTTGACGTTTCCCAATCTCCTGGACTGGGAGTGGACTATGACTGGGAGTGGATTGAGAAAAAGAGTTTGGAAAAAACAATCATAAATTAAAAAAGGATTTCAAAGATTTTGAATTATGATCTCAATGAACGCTCGCACCGCCGTCGACAGGGAGGACCTGCCCAGTGATCCAATTGGAATCTTCGGATGCGAAGAAAAGGGCCACGGTTGCCACCTGCTGCGGATGCCCCAAACCAAGCAGATGTTTTTCGATCATATCCTGGGTGGGACCTGAATCGTTGTCCTGTTCCATCAGTTTTTTGACCCTTTCAGTAAGGACCGCTCCCGGTGCAATGGCATTCACCCGGATGCCCTGGGCAGCGCACTGCAGGGCCAGGGCACGGGTGAGAGTGACGACTCCGCCTTTGGCTGCAGTGTAGGCATCAGCCCCAGGAGTGCCAATCATGGAGCGGATGGATGCGGTGTTGATGATCGAGCCTCCGCCACGTTGATTCATATAAGGAATCGCAAGACGGCAGCCCAGCAGGGGCCCGAATAGATTCAACCCGATGGCATGATCGAACTCATCCAGAGGCATCTTGAGGATATAATCATCCCGTGGCGTTGCTCCTCCCGCATTGTTGTATAGGACATCGATCCCTCCATAGGTATCCGCCACCGCCTCAAAGGCGCCTTTCATCGCTTCCGGATTGCTGACATCGATCCCGAAAAATTCCGCTTTTCCTCCATTCTTTCTGATTTCCTCACAGACTTCTTTTCCTCCGTCCAGATTGATGTCGATCAAGCCCAGCGACGCTCCTTCCTTGGCAAAAAGCAAAGCACTGGCTTTCCCGATTCCGGCAGAGGCTCCGGTGATGATCGCAATTTTGCCTTCAAGCCTTTTCATGGAATACTCCTTTTTTTTAAGAGAAATTATGAATGCGTCCTGTTATAAACCAATGGAAGCGATAGGTAAATCCATTGATGGAAGTTTCATCGAACAAGAATGCATTGAATCTCAAAAATCCATCATCCTGGAAAACTGACTGAAAACATGAATCCTCCGCTAAATCGCGACTTCAGCACTCCAATCAACCTTCCTGATTTTTCAGGGCTTGATCTGAATTTTGAAATCATTGATGCCCACCATCATCTTTTTGATCTGGACGAGGTGTATTATCCCTGGCTGACCGATGAACCGGAAAAACATTTTCTGTTGGGGAATTATGACGCTCTGAAAAGAAATTATTCCTGTGAGGATTACCGTAAAGACACAGAGAAACTGAAGATCGTCAAAACCGTCCATGTCGAAGCGGAAAGTAACCATCAGGCTCCGCTGCGGGAAACGGAATGGCTGAACCAGGTGATGGAACGTGAAGGAATGCCAAACGCGATCGTCGCCCACTCGTGGCTGCATCTTCCGGATTCCGAAAAAACCCTGGAACGCCAGGCGGGCTTTCATTCAGTCAAGGGCATCCGCAGCAAGCCCGTCACCTCATCAAATGCGGAAACCCGTGACTCGGTTCGTCAACTTCCGGGAAGCATTCATGATCCTGCCTGGAGAAAAGGATTGGGGCTCTTACGGAAATATGGATTTTCCTGGGATCTGAGGGTTCCTTTCTGGCATCTGGATGAAATCTCCGAAGTCTGTCGGCTGTATCCTGATCTGCCGATCGTGGTCGAGCATACCGGGCTTGCATGGGACCGCACTGAAGCCGGGCTGGAAGAATGGCGCAAAGGGATGAAAAAACTCGCCTCCCTGCCACACCTCTTTCTCAAGATTTCGGAACTCGGACTGGCGGGTTCTGCCTGGGATTACGATCTGAACCGAGTCATAGTCCGGGAAGCCCTGGAACTTTTCGGATTTGAACGGTCGATGTTCGGTTCAAACTTCCCCGTTGCTGGATTGAGAATCGGCTACTTTCAGCAGGTCTGCGCCATCACCCACATGATTCAGGACTGTTCCAAAAATGAGCGTGATTTGCTCTTTCACGATACGGCAAAACAATTCTACCGTTTGTAAATCGAAACTGATGCAGGCATGGTAGAAACAAAACCAACCTCAACCTAGGAGAGCTGTATGGCATGGATTCCCATGATTCCTGAAGATGAAGCCGAGGGAGAACTGAAAGAATGGTATGACCGGTTAAGAGACCCCTGGGGCGGTGTGGACGACATCATGCGCATCCACAGCATCAGCCTGCCCACCATGAAAGGGCATTACGAACTCTATAAATCGGCGATGACAGGCAATCCTGATTTATCGAGAAAAGAACGCGAGATGATCGCCATCGTGGTGTCCTCGATCAATCAATGCCATTACTGAATGGTGCATCACGGAGCGGGACTCCGTCAGATCACCAGGGATGGCGAATTCGTGAAAAAATTCATAGAGGATTACCAGTCTGTTTCACTCAGTTTAAGGGAAAGAGCGATGCTCGACTATGCTGCCAAACTGACCCGGGAGCCTTGGAACATGGTGGAGGATGATGTGAAAGCACTGAAGAAGGAGGGATTCACCGATGTGGGCATCCTTCATGTGAACCAGGTGGCAGGATATTATGCCTACGTCAACCGTTTGGCGGATGGACTCGGAGTGGAACTGGAAAGCTTCTGGGAAAACGAGGAGCCGGTTTTGTGACAATCAGGGGCCGGGGAAAATCCTTCAAGTTGGATCCCTAAAAATATTTTCCCTGTTCAATATAAATTTCCTCCTTGCCACATTGTGATCTCAGGCTTGGCTTTCATTTCTCTCATCTTCCTTTCTAATTCGGATCGACGTTTCAAAAGATCATTGAATTGTACATCACAACCGGTGATGGGTGAGGGATAATTTCCAATCTCCTGATTGACTTCTTTGAGTTCCTTCTGAATGGAATGAAGAAGTGAGTTCATATTCTGACCAACTAGGAATCTTTAAAGTTTAAAATCCATGTTTAGAGTCCCCAGCATGATCAGACAAGAGGGATCAGAATCAATTAAAATTATACCCGAATCTGAAGGTGACAAATCGCGGAAGTTCTTGCTGGTGAGTTATTTCACTGTTCGTAATTTCTTTGGATTTGGTGGACCCAAGAAGTGATTGATACTCTAAATTCATGGACATGTTATTCATGAAATTATAGTCAAATCCGATTAAAAAAATCAGTTTTGTGTCGTTGTCTGAAAATTGATATTCCTTCAAATCTCTATCCTGGTAATCTGCGCTGGCAAAATAACTTGCAATACCTCCACCTGCATACAAATCCCATCTTGTGAAATACCAATGATACTCAGTCCCCAAACCAAATTTGTGTAAAGATCCAGAAGTACGAATTTGAATTGATTCATCGTCTTCATTTGCCTCATCTTCATCATAATAATCCACACTTCCCAACGACAACCCATCATAAGAAAAAGAAAGTGATATTTTCCCGCGGATATAGAAGCGATATCCCAGGTTGAAACCTGTATAATTCAAACTTTTTACGAGTCGTGAATCAGTGGTTCCTGCTCTTTCAAAATTGATTGTACCGCTGGAAAATCCAATCAGTCCAAGTTGTTTTCGTTCATCATAGAACTTCTTGAAATAATTCTCCTTAAGCGCATTTTCTTGATTTTCCTCGGTCTTTTCTGAGGATTTGATTTCTT
>Ga0208130_1001839_pt1 | contig 10053 bp, 8 predicted proteins | sample ETNtaG_31_FD_185771 | JGI IMG/M metagenome (GOLD analysis project Ga0208130, IMG submission 185771) | Marine microbial and viral communities from oxygen minimum zone, Eastern Pacific Ocean - ETNP201310SV78 (SPAdes) (version 2) | ecosystem: Environmental > Aquatic > Marine > Oceanic ...
ATCTTTGGTATCCCTCTGAACCTGCTGATATCGCATTTAAATTCATCTTAGAGGGGGAAATCTATGATGCCTGTGAAGGCGATTGTAGCTAGTAAACTTGTCATAAAAATATTATTACACCTGCAAAAAGATTCCAAATAGAATGACAAATGATACTAGGCCAAACACTACCAGTTTTTATCCTAAGCCATGCATATAGAACCCCTCCAATACCTGTAAAAAGTATCGGAGATAAGTTCCAAAAATCATATGGCGACCAATGAATCAATCCGAATAAAGAACCAGTGATTAATATAGTAAAAATATCAGAGTGCTGGACTCTCATTTTGTCTAGTAAATAACCTCTGAAAAATAATTCTTCGACTATTGGAGCAGCGATTACAACATTAATAAAATATAATAATAGAATGATAATATTACTGTCAGAATTAGGGTCGACAAAATAGTCATCTAAACCTGATGATATTAAAATTCCAACAAAACCGGATATAATAAAATCTATGATTAATATGAAACTACATAAGAATAAAATTATGATCGGTCGTTGAAGAGTAGGTAATTTCAACAACTCCCGAAAATATTCAAATTTATCTTCAATTGTTAAAACTAATAACAATAATAAAAAGGATATAAGATAAACCAGTGTTGATTGGATTTCCCAAATAAGATCAATTTGAGAAATATTGAAATTCTCGAATGACTCAACCACTATAAATGTAGTAATCTTAAAAAATAAGAAAATACCTATGTAGACAGACAGTATTTTCATCCAAGTCTTTGTTTTACTTTCATCAGGCCAATAACCAATAATTGGTCCTTTCCTAGAAAATATGAAATTCTTAAAATCTGTATCCTGATTCATAGTTTCATTTTGAAGAACTCTGAAAATATTTGAACCTGAGAAATCCCATATTTCGTTAGGATAGGAATCGGTATTTCCCTCCTCGAAATTATTTGTGGGAACTGGCCCATATTTGTTCATTACTTTTTGCCCGGGTAAAATATAAAACATCAGATAAAAAGGTATTATAAAAATATAGTAAAGATATGAACTCAATAATGAACATATAATTGATATGAAAATACCCAGTAATAAGTACCAACCTGAAAAACCGATATCATGAGCTCTTCTTATCCATACCATAGTTGCAGGAATTAAGACAATCAAAAGTAGTAAAAGTAACAGAGTAAAGATGAGGAAGTAGCATGCTAAAAGAATTTTAGACTGAGATGGGACCGGTATTCTTATCACAATTTCTGTAAAAATTGTGAGAGGAATAATGAACCAATTATACTCAGATCTAGAGGCTCTACCATCCCAAGTAAACCATTTCTTGAAACATATTCTAATCGAATCTTGAAATGACATAATGTGTTTAGGTCTGCCATATCCAGAACTTTTGAGAATATTATTGCTATCATTGTTGGTTGGGGAAAAATCATCGTTAATGCCATTATTTGAATTAAAATGCGGTTCTATGAAATTATAGCTTATGTATACGACTGATGATGACATAATAGTGAATAAGACTAGAAATGCAATTAGATTGCCTAAAGAAAATAATATGCTAAGAATAAATGTTGATGCTAAAAGTAATATCGTTCCAATTGTTGGAAAATCACCAATAAAAGAACGACCAAAGGGTCCAATTGATTCATCAGTATTCACAGGATTATTCCTCTGAACCGTCTTCAACTATTTCTTGTTTTTTGGACTCTGCTTGAAGCGTGACTAACTCAAGATAAGCAGTTCTGGCTTTGAGGTACTTTTCCATTTCCTCAAGATAAGATTGTTTTTCTGCGGCATAAAGACTACCATCTCTAGCATTCTTATCCATCTTGAATAATATCCCGAAGAAGAACAATGTCAGGAACAATGGACCAAGCAACATTAGATAATTCTCATCCATATTGTATGAGTTTCCATAAACTTCAACTCCTGAACCTAAGATGATAGAAATCATGAACACTGCAGGCCACAGGATGAGATTTGCTAGTAGAAGAACCCATTCGTAAAGTTCGTATTCTGATCTGCGTGAAGGCCTACGTGGTTTAGAAACTGGTGCTTGATCCATATTTATACCAAACATCGCAGGTCTGGGTGTAAGATATGAGGTTTCTGCCGTAACTGATTTTTTAGATAATAAGGAAACATCAATAACTGAGTCTTGATATTGCTTAATTTTATTGTATCTAGAAAGTGGCATTGTTAACAAAATAGTAATGATTAGGAATGATAGTATCATAAATGATAGTTTGAACCAATCATGTGAAAAATCCTCAACCTCAATAATTCTAATTATGAATGTAATTAAAAAGACTGTTACTAAAATAAATACTGATTGGATTCTCTTTCTAAAGTACTGAAGAGAAGAAAATAGCAATGAAAGGAATACTAAGTCTGCAACATTATGTTGTAGAGAAAATTTACCAAATGAATCTTGTGAATCTACACTGGAAGAAATGGTACTGGCCAAAAACCAACCAAGGGAGGAAAATAGACGTAAGAGAGATTTACCAAAATCTCCTATTCCATCCACAAAAGTAGAAATGAAACCATTGGAAATAGAATCTTTGGATAAGTAAGCAATCCAAAGCGCTGATTGAAAAATAATTATTGCAGGAATTATGAATTGGAGATTAGAAAATACTTGTTTTACTGACCTAGAAATTTTTCTTCCTAAGCGTTCTAAGAAATCTATGATCTCCGGAGTTTTTTCTTGAATTACTCCAACTTCTTTGACTTGATTTTCTAATTCTAATTCATCATTATTGGATTCTACATTATCATTAGGATTTTTCATTTTTTCAGAATTAATAATCTTACCATTTATCGATGATTCGATCTTCTTAGAAAATCTGTCTACAGAATCTAAGAAGTTAGCGAACTTCGATTTGGAACGACTAACATCCTTTTTTCCTTCTTGGATAAATTCTCCTTCTTTCACTTGATTGTCTAATTTCAATACATCGTTGGCGGATTCTCCCACAGTTTCTATAGGATTTTCCATTTCTTCAGAATTAGTATTCCTACCATTTATCGATGATTCAATTTTCTTAGAAAATCTATCCACAGAATCTAAGAAGTTACCGAACTTTGATTCCGAAGGGCTATCATCCTGCCCCTCAGTCATAACCTACGCTGAACCTTTTCGTGTTTAACGATGGTGCCGGGAGCGGGACTTGAACCCGCGACCTTCGGATGTCTCAGACACTCAAAGCAGGCTGTTGCGCTCATGACTAGTTTCGTTAGAAATCATATTTCCACCAAAAATTACCCTATGAGTCCGACGCGCTACCAACTACGCCACCCCGGCAGTAAGTCTGTCGAGAGACAGTTACCATTTGAGTATAACCGTCGAACAAATGAGGTTTTTCGGGAACTTGTCTCATCAGTACCCTTGATGAGGAGTTCGTCTTCGGATGAACGTGGTCGACGTTGATACCGCCCTCAGAGCCAATGCTTACAACGACCGGAAACGTAAGTCAGGCGGAGAAAAGAAGGATGGGAAAATAACACCGAAAAAAATTGAAGATTTCGATCCTGCAGCTCATGCAGTAAAGGAAGTTGCAGACGCTTATTCAATGTGGTTGGTAATCTTATATGGAGCTACTGTCGCATTGGCAATCAGATATCTGTTGATGCCTGAAATGAGTGAACCAGGACCTATTTTATATCTTATACCATTATTATTATGCGCTACAATAATTCCGATTCATAAGATTGTAATACCTAGTAAATATAGTGATTTGTATACGAATGGAAACTGGTTTAGAGCTATCTTTCTATTCATTTTCACTTGGTTAGCATTTTCATTTATAGTCTCAAATCCTCCACTTGCAGACATTGCTCCGCCAACTCTTGCAGGAGGTATAGATGTCGAAGAGAATGATGCAATTGAAGATGTATCGTGGAAAAATGGCGTATATACTATTGATATGAATCAGGACACTGTCGATGTGGTTTTAGGTATGGCAGTAAGAGATAATGTAGATGCTGATTCTGTAGAAATTAATGCTGTAATTTATTATCGAGGAGATGTAATGCAAGAATTGGCTAATGGGACTGCCATTTCACACGTGGAAGAGATTGAAATGTTTGATTCGATTAGTAATTGGACTAGGGGAAAATCTGTTGCACCTCACAACAGTGATGTAGGTCTCGCTTGGGATCTAGGTACATTGGGGCCCGGAGAATATACTATCGAGATTACTATGACTGAGGATGGATATCCTTGGGAGAATACCACCGAATTAACTTATACAATCTCAATTGCACAGACTACTGTTCTTGATTAATTTTAGAACAAATCGAAGCAGTCATTGCATCTAATTGGAGTGACTCGCCTCCACCCTCAACCATTCTAAAATCAGTTTCAGCCATTATTTCTGTAACTTTAAGTTTCTGACTTTCATCAAAAAATGTAACATTTCCCAGTTCCCTGTGCAGTTGATTGACCAAATCTGTACCGGCTAGTCCAAACTTATCTAATAACTCTCTAAGTCTTCTTCTAGCTGGCTGGAAACCATCTTGCTGACAAGCCAAGAAAAATCCATGTAACTCTTCTGGAGGAGCGGTTGCGGTTGTTTCATAGATTAATTCTCGAGTGACATTGCTATCCAAAGATGAGGCAACTTGTAAGGATGTGATAGCTTTCCTTAAGTCGCCTAAAGAGACATGAACAATTGCGTCGGCAGCATCGGAGTGAAGTTGAATTTTTTCTTCTTTAGCGACATTTACTATCATATCCCTAACTTGATCTTCAGCCAATGGACGGAATCTAAAAACAGCACATCGAGATTGAATTGGTTCAATTATCTTGGATGAATAGTTACAAGATAATATGAATCTACAAGTTTCAGCATATTGTTCCATAATTCTCCTCAATGCCCCTTGGGCATCTGGAGTTAATGCATCGGCTTCATCGAGGAAAATCACTTTGAAATTAGTTCCTGGAACCGGAGCTGTGCGTGCAAATGATTTGACTTTAGTTCTAATAGATTCTAATTTCCTCTCATCACTTGCATTCATCTCTAGCATATTTGTACGATATTCTTCACCAAAGACGTCTCTTGCCAAAGCAATAGCAGCAGTTGTTTTCCCAGTCCCTGGAGGTCCTGCAAATAACAAATGGGGGAACGTTCTTTTCTCTGCGTATGCTTTGAGTCTTTCAACAACTGCACGCTGACCTTTGATATCCCCAACTGTTCGAGGGCGATGGCGCTCGACCCAAAGTTCACTCATAGCAACTAACCATCAAAGGCGGTTGTCCTTGAAGTTTTGTAAAGATGAACTGTAAGAATTAGTATCCTTCATCAGCATTTGGGAACTGTTCATTACGAACGTCTTCGATGTACTGCTTAACTGCACCATCAATAATCTCACCTAAATCAGAATATCTCCTTAAAAATCTAGGACTGAAATCTTTTGTTATCCCTAACATATCATGTAGGACTAATACTTGACCATCACAATCTACACCTGCGCCTATTCCAATTGTTGGAATTCTCAATTGCTCGCTCACTCTTTTGGCTAATTCAGCAGGTATTTTTTCAAAAACAATGGAAAAACATCCTGCATCTTCCAGTGCCTTTGCATCTTCAAGTAATTTAGTAGCCTCATCTTGTTCCTTAGCTCTTACACTATATGTGCCAAATTTGTATATTGATTGTGGAGTTAATCCTAGATGACCCATTACTGGAATTCCTGCTTGTTGAATTCTTACAACAGATTCGACTATTTCTGAACCTCCTTCTAACTTTACGGCATGTCCACCAGATTCTTTCATAATACGTATTGCTGAGTCAAGAGCGGTTTTTGAATCGCCTTGATATGTACCGAATGGCATATCAACGACCACTAATGCCCTGTCAACTCCATTGATTACACATTGAGCATGATAAATCATTTGATCCAATGTAATTGGGACTGTTGTTTCGTTACCTGCCATTACATTAGATGCTGAATCACCTACAAGAATCACATCAATACCAGCTGCATCAACGAGTCTAGCTAGAGAATAATCGTATGAAGTTAACATAGTGATTTTTTCTCCACTAGCCTTCATTTCCTGTAATGTATGTGTTGTCACTTTTTTTGCTCGACTAGAGATTGCCATACACTCACCTTCGGGATGTTCGAGCAAGATACATGCCTTCAACTAAACGCCTAATCAATCACTCATCAAACTCTAATTCTTCTACACCTAATAGGAACTGGTCGATATCCAGTATCCCATCCTGATCATCATCTGCAGAATGGAAATATTCTCTCAATGCATCTTCACTCTCACCTGGAAATCCTAGAGATTGCATTGCTGCAATAAATTCACTCAAATTAAGATGATTATTCCTACCAGTATCAGCTGCATGAAACGCTGCCCAACGACGACGGTGTTCAACTCGGTCAGGATTTGTGAATGTCAGACGAAAAGTTTCCCAGGGGGTGATAAGTTTATTTCCTGTATGTTTCTTTCCATATGACTGATAAATAATAATTCCAATAATTATAGCAGCCATTCCTCCAATTACAGCCTTCATTCCCATTGCATAAATTAATACTGAACCTCCTAAAATCCCTAAAATTTGCACTAAAGGATATAATGGAGATTTCCACTCAGGTTCATACCAATGAGATTTTGATGATGAACGTAGGACTAAAACGCAAGCATTAATGACAATAAATATCATTATATTAAATCCAGATGCAAATTCAGCCACATCGTGAACCGGTAAAAACATAATAGCAGCTGCCATTGATAAACCAGTAGAAACTATTGCCCAATGAGGAGTTTCATATCTGCTATGAACATCTTCAAAAAATGCTGGTAAAAGATTATCTCGAGCCATTGCAAAAAGGAATCGGGACGCAGCCATAATACCAGCAAGTGAACCTGAAAGAACTGTGATAGCAGCAAAAGTTGCCGCAATCGTTGCCACTGTCTTACCCCCAACGTCTAAAGCAAAAATATAGATTGGATCTTCTCGAGCATGCCCATTTTCAATATAGTGAGATGGATCAACAGTAATTGCCATTGTTAGAGTTACAAATACATACAGAAGAATACTAAAGAGTAGAGAGATAAGTATTCCATATGGTAAATTTTTACCAGGATACTTAATTTCACCACCGACCGCTGCAATTTTTGTCACACCAATGTATGAAACAAAAACTAGAGCAGCAGTAGATGAAAAACTATGCCAATCCGCTCCTAGTGATTCTTTTGAAATCGCTGCTTCCCAATTTAGTTCCGCTGTAGCTAAGGCCCAAACACAAACACAGAGAAGATAAGATACAGAAATTAAGACTACTGGTGTCTGAACTTTCTTGATACTCTTTGCACCTAGAATATTTATGCCTACAATCAATGAAAGCATTATCATAACCGCAATTTCAAGATTGATGGAAAAACCAAAGATACCTTGTAAAACCCAAAGATATGCTTTGAATCCCAATAGTGCAAAGGCTGATTTAAGCATAAAATTAGCCCATAAACCCAATCCAGATATTGTACCAATGATTGGACCGAAGGTTTTCTCGATGTAGACATAAGCTCCTCCTGAAGAGGGCATGGCAGATGCAAGTTCAGATTTTGAAATAGCTCCAGGCAGAATAACTAAACCTGCAAATAAATATGCTAACCAAATTCCTCCTAGAGCAACTTCTCCTCCACCGAGTTCCATCATTGCTAGAGAAGGAAGAACGAATAATCCGCTCCCTAACATAGCAGATAATGAAAGTATAACAACCGAAAATAATCCTAATTTCCTTTCCAAAGTCTCTGTAACAGATTCAAATGGTTGTAGAACTATGCCTAAAACATCAGACGGAGATAGTCTATCCATATTTATCCGAAAGATAAGTTATTGTTGAAGGTTTGTACTCCGAAATTATTAATGTAAATAACAAACTAGAATGAACAATATGAGGGCGGTATCGGCCATTTTGGTATTGATAATTTTCTCAGGTTCAATTAGTGGCTGCCTTTCAAATTCTGAAAAAGAATCCACTATTGAAGATGAAGATTTAACTCCATTAAGAATCAATCATATTCAAATGAAAGGAACCCATAACTCTTACCATTTGGCTCCAATTGGTCCTACAATTAGAGCCTATGACTACTCACACGACCCATTAGATGTACAAGCTGAAGAACAAGGAGTTAGACAGTTTGAAATTGATGTCTGGTGGGATGCAAGAGGTCAATTATATGTCTATCATAATCAATATGATGTAAGGTCTAACTGTATCACTTTGGAAGAATGTTTGGAAACTTTACTAAATTGGTCTAATCAAAATCAAGAACATGTACCATTAATGATTTGGATAGAGCCTAAAGAATGGATCGAACAAAGTACAGATAATACGGTAGTTATTGATTTGCAAAATATGTTAGATAAAATTGAAAATGAAATTATACAATATTGGCCACGTAACAAGACAATTGTTCCTGACGATGTAAGAAATGGTGAAAACACACTTTCGGATGCCATATTAAAAAATGGATGGCCTCTACTGGACGAATCAAGAGGTAAAGCAATTTTCATACTCCTTTCCAGTGGTGATTTAAGAGAAAATTATCATGGTAAATTTCCTGGTTTGAATGGTTCGAGAATGTTTACAATGTCTGAGCCAGGAAGTTCTGAAGCCGCAATTTTCTCTGATACAAACCCAATAGGAAATGGTGATGAAATAGAGGCTTTGGTCCGAGACGGATTCATAGTTAGATCGAGAGCAGATAATGCAGAGGATGGAGAAGCTGACAATAATGACACATCCAGACTTGAGGCCGCTATTTCAGTTGGCGCCCATTCTATTTCCACAGATTATCCAGAAAAAGTTGAAGGCATAGATTATTGGGTAGAGATACCAAATGGAAATCCTGTTGCTTGCAACCCTATTTCTGCCCCAATTGATTGCACATCAGAAAGGATTGAATCTTTATGATTAGGAAAATCATGCTTTTGCAATTACTTTGAGTTCAACGGCTATAGGGGTTGGGAGAGCCGAAACAGAGCAAGTAGTTCTTGCCGGCAAAATCTCTGAAAAATATTCAGCGTAAACTTCATTATAGCCAGTAAAATCTCTGTCCATATCTACAAGCATTGTATAAACATCGACTACCTTCTCTAAACTTGATCCATATTCTTCGAGAATAATCTTAATATTTTCGATTACCGAACGAGTCTGAGCTCTAATATCATAATCGAGTGGATTGCCATTTTCGTCTTTTATAGGTCCACCAGGTATCTCATTAGTAACTGGTTTTCTTGGACCAATTCCACTAACAAATATCAAATCACCAACTCTGTGAAGGTGTGGATATGCCCCCACAGCAGAAGGCCCGAGTTCAGACTTGAATGGACCATTTTCTGTAACCAGTTTACCTGCGGTTTTCTTCCCGACGACACCTCCAACTATTCCGCCTACAGGCCCTCCAACAGCTACCCCTGCAGCTGCACCCATTGCACCACCTGCAGAACTTAGAAGTGATTTACCGTAATCATTATACATTTTTTCAACTATCTCTTGAGGCATGGATTTAATTTCATCTACAAGTTGACTTCTTGCTTCTGAGTCAGTAATCTGATCGACTTCATATATCCACTCAAGAAGTTGCCAACGTTTTTCCTGGAAATCTTCTTCATCGATTTTTTCAGACATCAATTATTCCCCTTATTCAAGACATTTCTATCGCCTTGATAGTATTCTACGTCATCTTCGTCGAATTCTTTATCTCCGAATGAACCAGAAGATGGAGTGAGTTGAATAACTGCACCACCAGAACCATGTAGAGCCTCGTAAGCTAAAACTTCTCCATTGTAATTATTGTGCTGCCCCATTGATGCAGCCATCCACCATGCTGGCTTGTATGCGACTACTTTCTGCACCCTGATTTGACCATGAATTTCTCGACTTAGTTGGCTCAAATCTTCTAGTCTACCATCGGCAAAAAATTCTAATATTTTTTGATTCCATTCGTCATCTTTTGAGCTATGGATTCTATCTTCAGCCGGATCGATATGTTCAGTGAACATTCTATTTGACAAACT
>Ga0208130_1001843_pt1 | contig 10034 bp, 7 predicted proteins | sample ETNtaG_31_FD_185771 | JGI IMG/M metagenome (GOLD analysis project Ga0208130, IMG submission 185771) | Marine microbial and viral communities from oxygen minimum zone, Eastern Pacific Ocean - ETNP201310SV78 (SPAdes) (version 2) | ecosystem: Environmental > Aquatic > Marine > Oceanic ...
CGCTCGTTTGCACCACCGGTTCGTCCTCCTCTGGCGCATCATCCATCGTCATAGACGCCTCGGACGCGACGTTTTCTTCCTCCTCCGCGCGCACATCCACCGCATCGCTCGTCTCTTCGCTCCGCTCCGTCGACGCCGGCGACGCGTCGACGTCGACCGCCGCCTCTTCCGCGTTCACCTCCACCGCCGCCGCCGGCGCCGCGGCGACCCACGACTCGTCGAAGAAATCGGCATCATCCGATACCTCCGCCGGTTCCATCTCCACCGGCGCCTCCTTCGCCTCCTCCATCGACGCCGTCTCCTCCGCCTCCGCCTCCGCGTCGGCGGCGGCGTCGGCGTCTCGGACGCGCGCCGCGGCGTCCTCCTTCATCGCCATCGCCTCTCGCAATTCCGCCATCACCGCCGCCTCGTCCCCGTCGAACGCGTCGAACGCGTCGTCCTCGACGTCATCGTCGCGCGCGAGCCGGACGTCACCCGTCGCATCGCGCGCGTCGTCGTCGTCGAATTCAAAAACGGTAAAATCATCCCGCGGCTCCGCGTCGTCGTCATCGAGCGCGTCGAGCCACGCGTCGTCGTACGCGCGCGCTCGAGACGCGCGCGCGACGAAGAGAAGCGCGCACGCGACCGTCGCGAACGTCGCGGACGCGCGCGCGCGACGTCGGGAAGGCATTCGGACGGACGGTGCGTCACAGACTGACGCCGTGATGGAGCATCTGTGGGCCCTCGCGCGCGACGCGAGCGACGTTCCGGGAACGCCGAGCGAGGAGGCGTGCGCAGAGATTCTCTCGAGATGGTCGTGGCCCGCGATGTTCGATGAACTCGCGCGCGCGGTCGAGGGGGAGGTGGATGAAGACGCCGGGCGGATGCTCGCATTGATGGAAAAACTGTCGCTGACGAGCGTCGGGACGGATGCGCTCGCGACGGCGACGGCCGCGGACGGTCGATTGGCGCTCGGATTTGATTCTTCCGACGCGCGCGTGCGAGGGACGGCGTGCGCGCTCGCGCGAGGGGTGTTTGAACGCGCGAGCTCGGACGCGCTCGCGGGGACGACGGCGGAGGCGACGCGCGCGCGGTTGCGCGAGAGACTGGCGATGGACGATACCTCGGTCGCGAGCGCGGCGAGCGGGGCGTTGGTGGCGATGTGCGCTCGCTTTCCGAACGAGGTGCCGCGCGAGTTGCGCGAGGTTTTGGCGACGACGTCGCGCGAGGGAGCGACGAGCGAGTCCAAGGTGCGCGGCGTAGCCTTCGCGGCGAGCGTCGCGGGCGCAAACGCGGACGCGGCGGCGGCTGTGGTGCGCTCGGGGGCGCTCGACGAGTGCGTGAGAGAGATCGACGGCGCGGATTTGTTGGCGTCCTTGGCGTCGCTGGAGATTTTGGCGGAAGTCGCGGAGACGTCCGAGGCGGCGGCGAACGGATTGAAGAGCATCGACGCGCTGAGCGCGACGCTCGTTCGCGTCGTGCTCGATGAGAACGCGGACGTCGCGCTGCGCACGCGAGCGCTCGTCGTCGGTGGACGAATCGCGGCGACGGTGTCGAGCGGTGACGACGCGTTCGTCGTTGAAATGACGAGAGTTATCGACGAGGCGTCGAGAAGCGAATGCGGGCGAGAACTGAGCGACGCGGCGATCGACGCTCTCGGCGCTGTCTCTGTCGCGCGCTCGCGAGTCGCGAGTGCGGTCGTCCTTCGAGCAAAGTCCGTCGTCGCCGACGCGGCGCACAAATCGTTCCGAGGGACGGGAGAATCCCAAATAGTGGCGCTGCACGCGTTAGCCAATGTCTTCGGCGCCGAGCGTTCGAGAGACGCGACGTTAGACGACGACGCCGAGCGCGTTCTCGCCGACGTCTGTTTCGCCGCATGCGGATCTAAGCCGTTCGCAAAGGTGATCCACGACGCCATCGCCGCGAAGAGCGATCATTTCCTCAACCTTCGCGTGGCGGTCTATCGCTTCCTCTCCGCCGCCGGCGCGCGTCGTCCGTTCGCCGAAGAAATCGCCGCCGATCCCCAACTCCGCCGCACGCTCTGTGGAGACCTCGAACGAACGGCTGTGGCGTCTCAGTTCAGAGCTTCCGCCCTCAGATCGCTCGCCGACGCCGGCATCGCCGACACCGTCGCGGCGGACCAGTTCGCCGCCGCCGCCGTCGGCGCCTCTGCGTCCGCCGCGCCGACCGCCGTTCCCGACGTCGCCACCGCGCATCACTGACGCATCTCTCGTATACATCGACGCATCATCATCATCGCGACTCGTGTGTCCTCTCTGACGACCTCTCTCTCGACGCGCGCGCTCGCACGATGCACCGACGCGTCGACTCGGCGACGCGCGACTGAAAACGCTCCGGCGCCGACCCACCGACCGCGCGCCCTCTCGCCTCAATCCGCGCCTCGCGCTCGAGCGATGCGCACCGATCGAGGCGAGGTCAAGCCCGAGCTCGACGACGATAATCCGTACGTCTCACCCGTCGCCGTCTCGCGCGCGAGCGTCGTCGTCTCGCGCGCGCGCGTCGACGAACGCGACCGCCGCCGCCGGTTCTCGAAAAAGTGACTGACGTCGCCTCGACCGCCCGCAGCGTCGTCGAGACGATACCCGTGTACTTTAATCGCGTCGAGAGCGCGAGCGGAGAGAGTGTTTTACTTCAGGTGCGCGCGTGTGAGGGCGTCGGACGCGTGAGGGAGAGAACAGAGGCGCGCGAACGCGTCAAAGGAGCGATCGACCGATTTCCGAGCTCGAGGCGAGCCGACTGACCGACGGGGGACGTTGGACGCGCGATAGTACCCGTTGCGACCGCCCGATCGACCGTATGACGTGGAAAACGTGGAAAGCGTGCGATATAAGTCCGAGGCTGCGAAACTCGAGATGACGTTGCCGCTGGATGATCGGATTCAGAATCGTAACGCGTTGGCGCCCGAGCACACGCAAATTTCTTCGTTGCGGCTGACGAGCGCGAGCGCGAGGGCGGAATCGCACGGTGACGGCGTGTTGGTGGGGATGATTCGCGATGGGGCGTTTTATTTGACGCCCGTAAGTTCGGTGTATCAGTTGCGACCGAGTTTGCATCATTTGGACGCGGCGGACAGCGCAAATAAACCCGCGCAGGAGCCCTCGAGAGAGGAGCGAGAGATGCAAGAGGAGCACATGTTGCCGCTGCAGGTGCAAGTGCGGCGACGGGAGACGGCGAGACAGACGGAGATTCGCGTGCAATCGCACGCGTACCTGCGTCAGAGGGAACAAGACGAGATGTGGGTCGATTTGGCGCCGTTTATGCCGGACGACGACGAGGCGCGCGCGGCGAAGGATCTCGTCGCCACGCCGAGAGCCGAGCCGTGCGGGCGCCCGGTGACGACGAGAGAATACCTCGATGCGATGTGTCCTGTGAGTGTGAGCAAGCGCATTGCGCCGGAGGATGAAGATGCGAACACGCTCGGTGATGGGAGTGGTCTAAGTAAGACAGAACTCGCGTCGTTACCGCTCGAACGACGCATTCGCGCGCTCTTCTCCAAGGGTCAAAAATCCATCATGAAGTTTAGCCGAGTTTGCCAATTCGTGACGGAGGACATAGATCCCGAACGGTTGATCTCGATGATTCAAGACAATGCACACTTGGTGCAAGGTAACTGGATCGCAAAGTCAACGCTGCGATGCGGAGGCAATGTGACGTGGGAAAACATGCGCGACGCGGCGCTCTTTCAATTCGCTCGCTCGAGAACCATCAGGCCGGAACTCGTGTCCAACTGCTTGAAGAGAAACAGCTCCAAACCCGATCCGACTTTGGCAAAGATGCGACGCGAGGTGCTCGCCGAGTTTTCGTCGCCTCGAGGGTACGGAAGCGCCTCGGATGGGTTTGAATTCAACGAAATCACGGATGAAGAATTCCTCGAAGAGTTCCCTGAGGTGGCGTCGCGAGAGATGGAGTCTTGGCTCGCGTTAGCGCCGTCGCTGGACGTGACGCTCATCGGCACCGAATTGGTGACTCCGAGCGTTCCGCCGCACGTGTCCCAGGTGCGCCTCACCACCGTTCGATCGCTTGTGCGCGCAAAGTTTGAGAAAAAGACGCACCTGAGCTTGGAGGACATTCGTCAATTCTTATTGACGCAAGCCTCGGACATCGCGGCGTGCGCATATTTCCGACAATCCGAACTTCTCGGCATGTTTGACGGAGAATTGGCGTGCATCGAAGGAGTGTGCGTGTTGGTCTCCGTGGGTGATCCCACCATCGACACGCTTCGACGAAAAATCTTAGGTTTGCTCTACAAACAGAACGGCGTCGTCAAGCGCGCCGACATCATGGAAGCCCTCGGAGCGGGCGCGCCGAGTCAGCACACGTACACCAAGGTGCTCTCGGATCTGTGCACGTCGAAAGGAAGCGTTTGGACGATCAAGTCCGCGGAAAGAATGAATTTTTAGCCTCTGTACTGTACTACAATCTATTTTAGTTTACTATGGTGCTCTTCGTCGACCTTAGTTCTTCTTCCACCGACTTCGCGAGCCGCCGACCTCGCGAGGTCGGTTTTACTTCTTCCCGCCCTGGACATCCTGCATGCGCACCTTGAGCGTCTTCTCCCTCTTCGTCAAGATAAACTCGTCCCAAATCTTCTCCTTACCCTTCGCTTTACTACGCATCCTCGCCCTGTACGCCGCGATGAGCTCCGGTTGCTTGGCCAACGCCTCGGCGCGGCGCGCCTCTCGCAGAGGCTTTTCTCGATCAAACTTGTGTCCCTTGGGCGGTCGCTCCACCGTCTTCTGCACACCTTTCGGCGCGTCGTGCGTCCACTCCATGCCGTTCGCGATCACCGCCTTGCGCAGTTCACCGACGACGCGTCCGCTAAACTCGGGCGCGCGAAACCGTCCCGTGTTCGGGTCGACCCTCGCGCGCGCGGCGTCCGGCATCTTCGCGAGCGCCGCGCGCAGTTTCTCGAGATTACGGAACATGTTCGGACGGCGCGAGAGGACGTCGATGGTGCGCGCTCGTCGCTCGCGCGCGCGCTCGGCGCGTCGAGACGTGAGGTGACGCGACGCGCGCGCGAACGGGTCGGGAGCGCGGGACGGGACGCGCGCGCCGTCGCGCGCGCCGTGAACAAACGCAATACACTACCCGACTACCTGAGAAAGACGCCACCGTCGCTCCGAACGACGATGGCGTCGTCCTCGTACGGATCGAGCGAACGAGGTGATCGGTACAGAAGGATCGGGTCGCCTCGAGCGACGTCGGTGGAGGAGGGCGGAGGCGCCGCGTCGAGAAGACGAAGCGCGGCGAGGCGTTCGGCGACGGCGGCGGCGTCGGACGCTCTCGCGGCGACGAAGAGGGCGCACATCGCCGCGCGATATCGCTTGGCGGCGATGGAGTCATCTGTGAAATCGAGACGCAGATCGCCGTCTCGTTTTCGAGACGCGTCGTCGTTTGAGACTCCTCGAAGGGAGTCGACGACGAGCGACGGCAGGACGAACAATTTTTGATACTTGCTCGCAAAGGCGCGTTTGTTGAGGTTGTCGTACGCGTTGTCTCGGACGGAGAGCATGATTTTCTTGTACAGACCGGCGATGCAATTCGTGACCGGTCGCGAGGTCGTCGGCAGGAGCTCTAATCCGCGCGCGGCGCGCGCGTAATATCCGAGCGCTCTCTGTATCTGATACTCGATCAACGCGGCGTACGCCGGCGTCGGCGAGTCCATCTTCAACACGTCATCTCGCGTCAGACCGAACAATTCGAGATCTTCGTCCGCGATGTACACCCGACCACGCAATCGCGCGTCCTCGCCGACGTCTCGCACGATGTTCGTGAGCTGCAACGCCACGCCCAACGCCACGCCGAGTTCGTCTCGACGCGTCTTCGTCGTCTCGTCGTCGTTCCTCAACCCACGCGTGAGCACGGGTAAAATCATCAGCGCCACGACCCCCGCCACTTGGTACGCGTACGTCTCGACCTCCGCGTACGTTTTAAACGCCTCGTCCTCTAAATCTCGACGCATGCCTCGAATCATGTCCCGAAACGGTTCGACGCGCAACTCCCCGTCCCGCGCGGCGTCCCAGAGCGCCACCTCCGCGTACGTCGCCCCCTCCGGCGGCGACGAATCGCTCGATGCATCAAAAATCGCACTCAATCGCCTCTCCACCCCGTCCAACGCTCGCGCCGCCTCCTCCCGCGTCCTCGACGTCTCCTCGCCCGCCGCGTCGACGAGCTGGTCGCACTCTCGACACCACGCGTACAGCGCGTACGCCTCCTCCCTCGCCCTCATGAACGTCGACGCGAGGTGAAACGATTTCGCGTGCGCCTCCGTCGTGCGCGCCGCCTCGCGCTTGGCGTCGTCCACGTCCGCGCGCTCGCGCGTCCCATCCGAGGAGGACGACGTCGACGCGCTCGCGCCCGACACCGCGCGCGCGCGTCGCCGCGTCGACCGACACCGCGCGAGACGACGCCACTCGCGCGCGTCGATCGACGCGCGCGCGAGTCGCGTCGTCATCGACGCCGCGACGACGCGCTCCCGTCGTCGCGGTCTGAAGAATTCATGCGCGCGCGCAATCTTTTCGACCGACACACCGCGACGCGCGACGCGCGACGCCGTCCGCGACGCCGAGAATCGCCCCCGCGCGCGCGCGTCGCATCACCTCGCGCCTCGCGCGTTCGTCGCCATGGATCGTCCGCCCGTGGTGATCGATAACGGCACCGGGTACACGAAGATGGGATTCGCGAAAAATGTCGACCCGCAGCACGTCATCCCGACGTGCGTCGCCGAGAACGCGTCGTCGACGTCGACGAACGTGACGCGTAAGGGCGCGAGTGCGATGCGTGATTTAGATTTCGTCATCGGGGACGAGGCCGTGGGACTGAGCGCGTCGAGAGACGTGCGATGGCCGATCAGACACGGGACGGTGGAGAATTGGGAGGCGATGGAGAAATTTTGGGAGGCGAGCATCTGTCAATATCTGCGATGTGATCCCGAGGATCATTACTTTTTGCTCACCGAACCGCCGTTGAATCCGCCGGAGAATCGAGAGTACACGGCGGAGATCATGTTTGAGTCGTTCAACGCGCCGGGGATGTACATCGGCGTGCAGGCGGTGATGGCGCTCGCGGCGAGCATCGCGAGTAAGAAACAGAGTCAGTACGCGTCGGCGTTGACGGGGACGGTGATCGATATAGGGGATGGAGTGACACACGTGATTCCGGTGAGTGATGGGTACGTGTTGGGGAGCTCGATCAAGAGCGTACCGCTGGCGGGGAGGGATTTGACGACGTTTGTGCAATGTTTAATGCGAGAGCGAGGCGAACGCGTGCCACCAGAGGACGCCATGGAAGTGGCTCGAAAGGTGAAGGAAGAGCACTGTTACGTGTGTAAGGACATCGTGAAGGAGTTTTTACTGCACGAGCGCATGCCGGGGGAGCACGTGGTGAAGATCAACGGCGTGCGAGGGAAGACGGGCGACGCGTGGACGGCGGATGTCGGTTACGAGAGATTCCTCGCGCCCGAAGTTTTCTTCCAGCCCGAGATATACACGTCGGATTACTTGACTCCGCTCCCAGAGTTGGTGCATCAGGCGATCGCATCGAGTCCCATCGACACCAGGCGCAATTTATACGGCAATATCGTGCTCTCCGGAGGAAGCACGATGTTCAAGGGGTTCGGTAAACGCATCAAGCGCGACGTGAAGCGACTCGTTGATACTCGAATCGCGGCGACGACGAAAGGAGCGAAGCTGACGTCGAAGGAGGTCGACGTCGAGGTCGTGACGCACAGTTTCCAACGAACAGCGGTGTGGTTCGGTGGGAGCGTCCTCGCGTCCACTCCGGGCTTTTATTCGAGTTGCGTCACCAAGGCGGATTACGAGGAACACGGCGCGAGCGTCGTGCGACAAAATCCCGTCTTCCGTGGCGTCTAAAACAAACCTGTAACTATATAATCTACATTAGACTAATCCGCCGAAGCGCACGCGCTCACCGCCGCCCGCGCGCGCTCCGGTGATACCTATCGACGACGCGTTCGTCTCGCGCCAGAAGCGCGCGTTCGCGTTCTGCCTCCTTTCCCTCGCGCTCCAATCGCTCTCGCCGCAGCCGATAGATCTCGTCACCATCGTCATCTTTTGCGTCTCGTCGTCTTTTCTCTCGTTTTTCGCGCTTTCTCGCCTTCTTTTCGCGCCTATCGGTCCCTCGCGAGACGCCGACGGATGAGCCGCCGTCGGCGCTCGCCAACCGCTCGCGTCTCGTCTTCTCGCGAAGCGCCTCCTCCTCCTCCCGTCGTCGACGCGCGCGCGCGGGAAGCGATGTACTTTGCTCCTCCACGACCTCCTCACCCCGCGCGCGCGCGTACCAAGGCTTCACCGCGTTCCTCCCGACGCCTCGGCCCCCGAACGCGTCGCCTGCATCCTCCCGCGTCCCCGCGTCCTCCCCTCGGCGCGTCCTCTCCTCGGCGCGCATCGCCGCGCGCTCCTCCGCCTCGAACAGATGAACGCGCTCCTCCCTCGGCCTCGATCCAGACTCGCGAAGCGCGCGCCATCGCTCGTCTCGCGCCTCGTCTCGCGCCTCGGCCGCGTTCGCCTCCGCCTCCAGACGCGCATTCTCCTCGTCCCTCCGCACTCGCGCGCGCTGTTTCGTCCCGTACACGTTCCAGGACTTTTGCGGGAGAATGTTCAACCCACCGTGCCCGCCCATTCGACGAACGCGCGCGCGCGAGGCGTCGAACGAGCGCGGGATTGTGATGATTTGATTGCGCGCGCTTCGTGCATTCATTCATTCATTCGTCGTTCGCGCGCGCGCTATGCGGAACACGGCGCGCTCGCGCGCGATGATACGCCCCGACACACGACGACGACATCATTCCCCTTCGATCACGACGCCCAATCCCTCGCCATGCGCTCGTAATGATCCCCGCTCGCCTTCGTCTTCGTCGCCGCGCGTCTCGCCTCCGCCTCGGCGGTGCGCGCCGCGCGTCCACCGCTCGAACGCTCGAACGCCTCCGCTCGACGCCTCGCCGCCTCGCTCGCCCCGCGTCTCGCCTCGCTCGCCCTCGCGCGTTCCTCGGGCGTCATCGCGCGTTTCCTCGTCCCACCGAACGGCCAACAACACCACGGACATCGAGCGTCATCATCGTCATCATCATCGTCGTCGTCGTCGTCGTCGTCGCCTCGATCGTCCTCGTCCGACGCCGCGCCGGCGGGTAACACGCGCGCGGTCGCCTCCTCTTCATCGCTCGAGCGTCCTCTCCCGCGTCGCTCGGTGGACGCGTACGTCATGATGATTCGCGCGCGCGCGCGCGTCGTGGTCTGCCGTGACGGTGCGTATTCACGAGTCATGACTGGAGAAAGAGTCCCTCGGGTCGGTCGGTCGGACGGTTGGAAAACACCCTCGGGCCGTGGGCGCGCGCGGGGACGACGCGCTCGGACGACGCGCGCGGACGACACACCGCGACGAGGCGCACGCGCGAGTGGGACGAGGAGACGCGCGAGGAGACGGGCGAGGAGACGGGCGAGGAGACGGGCGAGGAGACGTCCCGAGGGCGAGCGAGGAGACGAGGGAGCGGTGAGAAAGCCCTGCGAGGGAACGAGGGCGCGCGTCGAGCGTGGGACGCGTGAGAGCGCGCGAGTGGGGATGATCGCGGTGAGGCACGCCGAGGGGAAGCGAGGGGAACATCACTATTGCGTCGACGCGAGGTTGGAGTGCGCGAGCGCGGTCAAGGCGGGGACGAGCGGGAAGAGCGGGAAGAGCGCGGGGGCGAGCGGGGCGCGAGGGACGCCGAACGCGAGGTTGGGAGCGGTGCGATGCGACGTGCGAGGGGCGAAGGATGAATATGCGCGGGCGAGGGCGGTGGCGGTGGCGAGCGAGGCGCAGATGACGGCGATTTTCGCGAGAGGGGTGAGCGACGCCGTGAGGCGAACGGGGACGGCGGCGAACAAGCGAGGGAGGCGAAGGACGGCGTCGTGCGTCGCGAAACGGCGAAACGAGCGCACGGGGTGTGATTATTGGGTTGTCATCGCGTGCGATGAGCGCGATGACGCGAGCGCGGTGCGAACGATGTCGTTTCGGTGCGGCGCGGGGGAGGCGGGGGG
>Ga0208130_1001850_pt1 | contig 10023 bp, 9 predicted proteins | sample ETNtaG_31_FD_185771 | JGI IMG/M metagenome (GOLD analysis project Ga0208130, IMG submission 185771) | Marine microbial and viral communities from oxygen minimum zone, Eastern Pacific Ocean - ETNP201310SV78 (SPAdes) (version 2) | ecosystem: Environmental > Aquatic > Marine > Oceanic ...
TTATAAACAGTGTTATCTTTTATGAAATCATTTATATTTAAAACACTACCTGCGCCACTAAGCAGATAGTTTATTAAAGCTATAAATGCTATAAATACTAAAAGCATTGCGGCAATATTAGCAGCTAATTTTAATCCCTCAGAAGTACCAATTGATATTGCATCTAAAAAATTAGTACCGATTTTTTTTTGTGAAATTTTCACATCAGAATTGATTTTTTCGGTTTCTGGGTAAAGAATTTTTGATATTACAATTGCACCAGGTGCAGCCATAACTGACGCTGTTAACAGATGTTTGGCATAGAAAACTTTTAATTCTGGATCATCTCCACCAAGAAAACCAATATAAGCAGCAAGAACCCCGCCTGCTACGGTTGCCATTCCTCCAACCATTACCAAAAGTATTTCAGATTTTGACATTTTTTCTAAGTAGGCCTTAATCATTAAAGGCGATTCTGTTTGACCAAGAAATATATTTCCAGCAACACTCAGACTTTCAGGACCAGAGACGCCTAAGATTTTAGAAAGTAATAGAGCCATTACCCTTACTATTTTTTGAATTATGCCTAGGTAAAATAATATTGAGGTTAATGCTGCAAAAAATATAACTGTTGGAAGAATCGAGAAAATAAAAACATTTCCAAAATTATCTGGACTTACCAAATCGCCAAATAAAAATTTTGTTCCCTCCATTGTAAAATCCAAAATCTTAACAAATATTTTACCAGCATTTTCAAAAACAGTTTTTATCCAGGATACTTTTAAAACCCCAATTGCCAAGACAAGTTGAAGGATGAGTCCAAATCCTGCAGTTTTCCAATTAATTGCTTTTTTATTATTGCTAAGCAGATACGTAGTAAAAATTAAAAAAATTATTCCTAAAACTCCTCTCAAAAAACTTTCTGTACCAAAACCTTGGCTAGGGATAATTTCTTGATTTTGAGCAAAAGTAAGGTTAGTAATTAGAGTAAAAACTATAAAAAATAGTAGTGTTTTTTTGTTATCTATTAGAAATTTCATCTCTTATTTTTGCTGCGGATTCATAATTTTCATTTTGAATTGCAATTTTTAACAATTCTTCTAATTCCTTAGTTGATTTATCTTGAAGATCTGGACTTTCAATATATGTATCATCTTCAGAAAACAATTCCTTAAGTAAAGATTTCTCATCAAAATCTTTTTCGACTTGTATTACAACTCCTGCTTTTTCTAGTATCGTTTCATAAGTGTAAATAGGGGCTTCAAATCGAATAGCTAGTGCTATGGCATCACTGGATCTGGAGTCAATTATCTCTTCAATTCCATCCCTTTCACAAATAACACTTGAATAAAAAACACCATCAACTAATTTGTGAATGATTACTTGTTTAATTTTTATATCAAATCTTTCACAAAAGTTTTTAAATAAATCATGAGTTAAGGGCCTTGGTGGTTTAATTTCTTTTTCGATTGCTATTGCTATAGATTGTGCTTCATTAGTGCCAATGACAATCGGAAGTTTTCTCTCCCCTTCAATTTCACTAAGAATTAATGCGTAGGCACCGTTTTGTGTTTGACTGTAAGAAATTCCGTTTATTAGTAACTCAATGAGGTTCATAATGTAAATCTAATCTTAAGTTTTTATTTATAAAAAAATTGGGCCTAATTATTTGTTGACTTAAAATCTTTTAGTTTCTGTATTAATTTTGGCACCACATCAAAAGCATCACCTACAATTCCATAGTCAGCTGCTTTGAAAAAAGGAGCATCAGGGTCAGTATTAATTACTACTTTAGTTTTTGAAGAATTAACCCCAGCCAAATGTTGTATGGCCCCAGAAATTCCAATGGCAATATATAGATTTGAAGAAACAGGCTTACCGGTTTGGCCAACATGTTCGCTGTGCGGCCTCCATCCTAAATCTGAAACTGGTTTAGAACATGCAGTAGCAGCACCTAGTACTTCTGCTAAATCTTCGATTAAATTCCAATTTTCTGGACCTTTTAACCCCCTGCCACCAGAAACAACAATATCAGCATCTGCAATGGTAACTTTACTGGACATTTTTTCAATAGAGGTTACCTTATTTGCAGCTGAACCAATATCAAATTTTTTATCCTCGATATCTGATTTGACATTATTTTCCTTTAATCCAAATGAATTTTTAGAAAGCCCTATAATTGAGTTTTCCGTTAATATATTTACGTTTTCAAAGGCTTTATTTGTAAATGTATTTCTCTTTAAGGAAAGGCCATTTGAAAAAGATGGCTTTGAAATTACATTTGTTGCATAACCAGCATTCAATTTAATTGCTAAAACCCCACCTAAATATTTAGAATTTGAGCTTGAGCTAAGAATTAAAATATTTGAATTTTCCGAAGCAAAGGTTTCAGAAATACAATCTGAGTATATTGTTACATCAAAATCTTTTAGTTCCTCATTGGTACAATTTATTATTTTATTTACACCATAATTGGATAGATTATCAGGGTTTACAGCATTGAAACAAATAGCCGTCACGGATGAGCCTTTTTCTGACGCTATTTCATATGCATATGATGCTAATTCATATGAATCTTTTTTAAATTCCCCTTTGTATGTTTCTGCAAATATTAATATTCCCATTTAAATTGCTTTTGCTTCGTTATTTAATAGTTCTATAAGTTTTTCTACTTCATCGGGTGATATTAATGTCACCTCTCCTTTTGGTTTTGGTTTTTCAAAATTATCTGTTTCCAGAGTATCAGTATAATCGCCTGGATCCAAAACCAATAGCTCTTTTTTTCTGGCCATCATGATTCCTCTCATATTAGGTATTTTTAAATCATTTTCTTCAACTAGTCCCTTCTGACCTCCAATTATTAAGGGCAATGAAGTAGAAATATTCTCAATACCCCCGTCAATTTCTCTAGAGGCTAATACTGAATTTTCAGAAATATTTAAATCAATGCATTTATCAATAAAATTAATTTTTGTTAATGCTGAAATCATTCCTGGAACCATACCGCCATTATAGTCAATAGATTCTCTTCCTGCGATTATTAAATCATAATTATTGTCTGAAATATAATCTGAAATAGATTTTGCAACAACTGAACTATCTGTTGGCTCGATATTTATTCTTATGGCCTTGTCTGCACCTATCGCTAGGGCTTTTCTTAATGTGGGTTCGGTCTCTTGTAATCCAACATTTATCACATCGACACTCGCATTATTTTTTTCTTTGAACCAAATAGCTCTTGTTAATCCAAATTCATCATTAGGGTTAATGATAAATTGAACACCATTTTTATCAAACTTTGAATTATTTTCGGTAAAATTAATTTTTGATGTGGTATCAGGAACATGACTTATACAAACCAATATTTTCATAAAAATTTTGTGTTAAAGTTCTTTAAACAAAGTTACGAATTTGACAAATAAAAAAACTTTACAATGAAAATATTTTTAAGTTATTAATGATTAATTTTATGTGCTTTATTATTTTTGTGAAAAATTTATTTTATGAGGACTATCCAATTTAGAGAAGCTGTTTGTGAAGCGATGAGCGAAGAGATGAGAAATGACGAAAGTATATTTCTAATGGGTGAAGAAGTTGCTGAATACAACGGTGCATATAAAGCATCCAAAGGAATGCTTGATGAATTTGGTCCTAAAAGAGTAATTGATACCCCAATTTCAGAACTTGGTTTTGCAGGAGTTGCTATTGGTTCAACTATGACAGGAAATAGGCCAATTGTTGAATATATGACTTTTAATTTTTCCCTCGTTGGTATTGATCAAATAATTAATAACGCTGCAAAGATTAGACAGATGTCTGGTGGACAATTTCACTGTCCTATTGTATTCAGAGGCCCCACTGCATCCGCAGGTCAATTGGCTGCAACACATTCTCAAGCTTTTGAAAATTGGTTTGCGAATACCCCTGGTCTTAAGGTAATTGTACCGTCAAATCCATATGATGCTAAGGGCTTATTAAAATCAGCAATCCGAGATGATGATCCTGTAATTTTTATGGAAAGCGAACAAATGTATGGGGACAAAGGGGAAGTTCCAGAAGGTGAATACACCATACCTATTGGTGTCGCTGATATTAAAAGAGAAGGAAGTGACGTAACCATAGTTTCTTTTGGAAAAATAATCAAGGAAGCATACAAAGCAGCAGATGAATTGGCAAAGGAAAATATTTCATGCGAAATTATTGATTTAAGGACGGTTAGACCCTTAGATACTGAGACAATTTTAAAATCTGTTAAAAAGACAAACAGACTTGTTATATTAGAAGAAGCTTGGCCTTTTGGAAATGTTGCTACAGAAATCACATTTCAGGTTCAATCCAAAGCATTTGATTATTTAGATGCACCAATTGAAAAAATTAATACAGCTGATACGCCAGCACCATATTCACCAGTTTTACTAAAAGAATGGTTGCCTAACAGTGAAGATGTTATCAACTCTGTAAAAAAGGTACTTTACAAATAATCAAAGAGTTTTTCGTAATTAACTCTATTTCACTATTTTTGCCAACTAAATTAAAAAATTAACTATGGATTCAATAATGATATACATGCCAATAATCATGTCAGTTTTAGGCCTTGCTTATGTTTTTGTAAGAAGGTCTTGGGTAATGAAACAAGATGCCGGAGATGGAAAAATGAAAGAAATTTCTGATCACATTTATGAAGGAGCTTTAGCTTTCTTAAATGCTGAATATCGTTTATTATCGGTTTTTGTACTTATTGTAAGTGCAGTTTTAGCAGGAATCTCTTTTATAGTCCCTACAACTCACATTCTAATAGTTGTATCATTTATTTTTGGTGCATTTTTCTCTGCCTATGCCGGAAATATAGGAATGAAAATAGCTACAAAAACAAATGTAAGAACTACTCAAGCTGCTAAAACATCACTACCAAATGCATTAAAAATTTCCTTTGCAGGTGGAACAGTTATGGGTTTAGGTGTTGCAGGTTTAGCAGTTTTAGGTTTAACAGCCTTTTTTATAATATTTTTCAACCACTTTATGGGTGGTGTGTGGTCCGCTACAGATTACGGATCTGCTAGTGATACCATGACAATTGTTTTAGAAACATTAGCTGGATTTTCATTAGGTGCTGAATCTATTGCTTTGTTTGCCAGAGTAGGGGGTGGTATTTATACAAAAGCTGCTGATGTAGGAGCTGACTTAGTAGGAAAAGTTGAAGCTGGAATACCTGAAGATGATCCTAGAAATCCTGCTACAATTGCAGATAATGTGGGAGATAATGTAGGGGATGTTGCAGGTATGGGAGCTGATTTGTTTGGTTCGTATGTAGCAACTGTATTGGCTGCAATGGTTCTTGGAAATTATGTGATAGTAGATATGGGCGGTTCAATCGAAGATGCTTTTGGAGGAATCGGACCAATTTTATTGCCTATGGCTATTGCAGGTGTTGGTATCATCATATCATTAATAGGTACATTGTTTGTAAAAATTAATTCCAACGATGCAAAAGAAGCTGAGGTTATGGGAGCCTTAAACAAAGGAAATGGTATCTCAATACTGTTAGTTGCAATATCTTGTTTTTTCCTTGTAGATTATATGCTTCCAGGTACTTTGAATATGGAATTTTTTGGTGAAGGATTAAAAGAAATTCCTTCTATGAATGTATTCTATGCTACCTTAACAGGTTTAATTGTTGGATGGTTTATTTCAGCAATCACCGAATATTATACGGGATTGGGTAAAAAACCTGTTCTTGAAATTGTTCAGAAATCTAGTACTGGGGCAGCGACCAATATTATTGCTGGTTTGGCAACGGGTATGATTTCTACTTTTGGTTCCGTTATCTTATTTGCTGCTGCAATTTGGGCTGCATATGCATTTGCTGGATTTTATGGTGTCGCTTTGTCTGCATCTGCTATGATGGCAACAACTGGAATGCAGCTAGCTATCGATGCATTTGGGCCAATTTCTGATAATGCTGGAGGTGTTGCTGAAATGAGTGGTCAAGACCCGATTGTAAGAGAAAGAACAGACATATTGGATTCAGTTGGTAATACTACTGCTGCTACTGGAAAAGGTTTTGCAATTGCTTCAGCTGCATTGACTTCACTTGCATTATTTGCAGCTTATGTAACATTTACTGGAATTGAGGGAATTAATATTTTCAAAGCTCCAGTTTTAGCAATGTTATTTGTAGGAGGGATGGTACCTGTGGTATTTTCAGCTCTAGCTATGAATGCTGTAGGAAAGGCTGCCATGGAAATGGTATATGAAGTGAGAAGACAGTTTAAAGAAATCCCTGGAATTATGAAAGGGAAAGCAAAGCCCGAATATGATAAATGTGTTGATATTTCAACAAAGGCATCCCTGAGAGAAATGATGCTTCCAGGAATTTTAACGATTGGAACACCGATTATAATTACTGTGCTACCAATGTTATTTGGATTAGACAATCAATTAATTGCAGAAATGCTCGGAGGTTATATGGCCGGCGTTACTGTTAGTGGTGTTTTATGGGCAATTTTCCAAAACAATGCTGGTGGTGCTTGGGATAATGCAAAAAAATCTTTTGAAGCAGGTGTTGAAATTAATGGAGAAATGACATTTAAAGGATCTGATGCTCACAAAGCATCTGTTACCGGAGATACTGTTGGTGATCCTTTTAAGGATACCTCTGGTCCGTCAATGAATATTCTTATTAAATTAACTTGCCTTATTGGTTTAGTTATTGCCCCAATATTAGGTGGGCATGGAACACATCACACTGATGAAGCTTCAACAAACTATATTTATGATGCAACCTATTTGGACTCTTTTGAAATAGGTAACGATGAAAAAGTATTAGTTGTTCAAGGAATGGTTAGAGATTTAATTGCTAAAGACTACAGTAAGGTTGCTGAATATTTATCAGATGATGTTGTTTTTAATCTTTCTGATGGTTCTTCAGTTGAAGGTAAAGAAGAAGCAATGAAATTTATTTCAGATACTTATTCAGAAGTTGATATCAAAGATTATAATGTTGCGGTAAATTTTGCTGTTACCGGAGATAATGGAGATGAGTGGGTACTTTTATGGGACAACGGAAAAGTTGTTGCTGCCGATGGAAATGTCAGTAGTTTAAACTGGATGGAGTCATTCAGATTTGACGGGAATAAGATTGCTTTTATTAACCAATTTTCTAAATCAAGAAATTAAAAATAAAAAAAGGCCTCAATTGAGGCCTTTTTTTATTTTATCTTTTTATCAATTAAAGATATTATTTTTTTAAAATCATCTTTGTTTTCAACAAAGTCCAGATCATCAATATCGATAATAAGAAGTTCCCCCTTTTTGTATTTGTGAATCCATGCTTCATACCTTTCATTTAGTCTACTTAGGTAGTCAATACTAATTGAATTTTCGTATTCTCTTCCTCTTTTATGAATTTGGGAAACAAGATTAGGAATTGAGCTTCTTAGATAAATTAACAAATCTGGTGCAGAAACATTTTCCTCCATCAAATCGAATAATGATTTATAATTTTCAAAATCCCGATTAGTCATTAATCCCATAGCGTGAAGATTTGGTGCAAAAATATTAGCATCCTCGTATATCGTTCTGTCTTGGATTACATTTTTATTTTTTGCGTGAATTTCCTTTACCTGTCTAAAACGACTATTCAAAAAATAGACTTGAAGATTAAAACTCCATCTCTCCATCTGATTATAAAAATCGTCTAGGTAAGGGTTTTTTACAACGTCCTCAAGTTCTTTATTGAATTTGTAATGCTTGGCAAGATATTTCGTTAATGTTGTTTTACCTGCGCCTATATTACCTGCGATAGCTATGTGCATGTTAATTTGTTAAAATTAAATATTTATTTAAAAAATCCTCATCATAAATATACAAGGTTTCATTGATTACGAAAAAATCTTTTATAAATAATTTTTCGGAATTTATTTTTTGAAATGTAAAATCTCTAATATCAAATAAATAAATATTATTTGATCCGTTAAGCAATAAATTATTTTTAAAAAAATTAACCTTATTAAATCCTAAATTTTTTGATTCATTAATAATTGTCCCATTGTAATTTATCATGTAGAAATTATTTTTGGTCAAAACCCATAAGAAATTATAATTACTATTCATATCAATAATATTTTCGTTTAAAAGCACTTCAACTCCCTTTACAAAACTATTTTCTATATAATCAAATTTTTTAATTTTCATTGATAGTTGATCAAAGACCCACATTGTGTTTTCGTTAGAGGAGGAAACATGAGAGATTTCATTTGGATCACTCAAATTATTGAAATTTACCCTTACTATTTCGTTTAAAAAGTTGTCTAATACAAACATGGTGTTATAGTCCTTGTACCATACCTTTAATTTTAAAGGGTTAAACAAATCAACGCTGGAGATATCACCCAAGGAGAAGTCAGAAAAAAATAATTTTTTGTTTTTCGAAAGCTCGGATCCTGACAAATAATATATATTATTCATCATGTCTACATGTATTTTTTTTTCTGTATAAATAATTTTTTCTGAACTTATCTTATCTAGTAATGGGCTGTTTTGAGAAAAAATTAAGTTTGTAAAAACAAAAAGGAATAAAAATTGTACCCTCATAAGATCAATGTACAAAAATATTATGATTAATTTAACTAGAAATTAACAGCTGCAAAACAGTCTTTTAAATAATTTTAAAAAAAGTATTTCATGAAAAATATTATTACACTACTGCTAATCTCTTTATTAAGTATTTCTTTTGTTGCACAAGATTTTCAAGGTCAAGCTTTTTATAAAACACAGACTGCTATGGATTTAGGATCATGGGGTGATCGGATGTCTGCCGAACAAAAGAAAGCAATGAAAGAAAGGATGAAGCCCTATTTAGAACCTGTTTACATATTAACCTTTGATAAGACCAAATCCATTTATAAACAAGAAGAAAGATTAGATGCACCTGGGAGTGGTGGTGGAAGAGGATGGGGAAGAATGATGGCAGCAACTGGTGGACCTGTTTACAAGGATGTGGCTTCAAAAAAATCTCTTCAAAGTACAGAGTTTATGGGGAAAAAGTTCTTGATATCTAATGATCAAGATAATATCAAATGGGTCATGCAAAATGAACAAAAAATGATCGGAAATTACTTATGTTTTAAGGCAACAGCTCAGGTTAAAAAACCAAAAACAATGACCAGTGTATGGAGGAATGCAGAAAAGAACACAAAAGAAGCTAAAGATGATAGTGCTAAAAAAGAAAATTCAGATAACCAAATGAACAAGAAAGTAGAAAAGCTAGACGAAGTTGTTGTTACTGCAGAAGTTGAAACCATTACGGCTTGGTATACCCCTCAAATACCGGTAAGTCATGGTCCAGCTGAGTATGGTGGTCTTCCGGGGCTAATTTTAGAATTAACAAATGATAGAACTGTGATGCTATGCACTAAAGTCGTTATGAATCCTGAAAAAAGGATTGAAATATCTGAACCCACTAAGGGTGAATTTGTTACTAAGGGTGAATTTGAAAATATTGTTGAGGTAAAAGTCAAAGAAATGAGAGATATGTGGAGAGGACAACGTGGTAAATCATCTAGAAGAAACTAATATATGAAACTTAATAGCTTAAAATTATTTGATGGTTTTCTTTTTAGCGATCTAAAATATTTGATGGCTTATTCAATCCCGTTAACCGCAATTTTTGGATTTTACATGGGTGGATATTGGTTATTAACTACACCTATTTATATTTTTTTAATAATTCCAATAATTGAACATTTATTAACTTTTCTTAAAATTGATGACTTGGAAAAAGGTAGGATAAATAAATCTACTCACTGGATTTTTGATCTCATGCTTTACATCAATATACCTCTTGTTTATGGCATTTTAATTTACGCCTTAATTTTTCTGAAAAACAAGGACGAAATGTAGACGTTAAAATCACCGAAGAAGATATTCCTGTTGGCGGAATTTTAGGATTGGGTGGAGGATGTTGTGGCATTTGTGGTGCGCTATTGCTTCTAATCATCGGAGGTATTTTGGCCCTTACCCTGAAGGATCAACCTAGGGTACAGA
>Ga0208130_1001851_pt1 | contig 10017 bp, 10 predicted proteins | sample ETNtaG_31_FD_185771 | JGI IMG/M metagenome (GOLD analysis project Ga0208130, IMG submission 185771) | Marine microbial and viral communities from oxygen minimum zone, Eastern Pacific Ocean - ETNP201310SV78 (SPAdes) (version 2) | ecosystem: Environmental > Aquatic > Marine > Oceanic ...
AATATTCCTCCGTTACGAATTTATATATTCACCTTATGTCTATCTTGACCTGATTCACTAGGTGAGAGGAAACGAATTTTAAGAAATTTCTATTTTTGAACAACTTGCCCTATTTTCGTATTATTGGCAATTCACAGATCGGTTAGGTCAAGACATGAGTAAAGAGACTTCGTTAGCAGCGTTAGATAACTGTTTCACTGATTTCAGTGATCTGATTCAGGGTTTTAGTGAAGATGATTGGGGAATGCAGTCGTTATGCCCTGATTGGGATATTCGGGGTGTTGTGACACATCTTGCTGGAATAGAAAACCTGTTATTGGGGTGGGTACCGAAAAGTGCTGATGAGTGGCCTCCATTCGCAAAGATGGCCGAATTTGAATCTGCTGTGGCTGATTTAAGTTCACATGAGCTTCTTGGGAAGGTGATGCGGATTCTTGATGAGAGACGAGATGAGTTATCTGGAATTAGTGATGATGTGTGGGAAGCTGAATGTATGACTCCTATTGGTCCTGCTACCTATGGGCGGTTTATGAATGTACGTGTGTTTGACTTCTGGGTGCATCAGCGAGACATGACCATGCCTCTCGGAATCGAAACTGATGATAGTGGGGCGCATGCAGAGATTGCTTTGGATGAGGTTCATGGTTCTCTGGGGTACATTGCTGGGAAAAGAATTGGTTTGGAAGATGGGATGAGTATTGCTTTCCACCTTGATGGTGCGATTCAGAGAGACCTGTTTGCTGCGGTAGATGGTCGGGCAAGCGTAGTTGACAGTGTTGATGATCCCACTATTTCTATTTCTGCTGATATGCGGAGTTTCATGATGTTGGCATGTGGAAGAATTGATCCGCAAGAGGAGATAGATGCTGGCCGTATTAGTTGGACGGGTGATGCGACATGGGGAGAAAAAGCCGCACGTAATCTACGTTTCACTATCTAGTTTGATTATTCATGTTGTAGATTTCGCTATTAGCGATAATGTCAAATTGTGGCCTTACGAGATACGAATCTTGACAAATTAGATAACGGGGATTTTGATGTCCTCATTGTTGGCGGTGGAATTAACGGCGCAGTTTCTGCTGCAGCACTTTCCGCTAGAGGCGCATCGGTAGCGTTAATTGATCGTGGCGATTTTGCGGGTTTCACGAGCCAGCAATCATCGAATCTTGTGTGGGGAGGGATCAAATATTTAGAGAATTATGAGATTCCTCTGGTTCGGAAACTATGTATGAGTAGGAATCGTTTAATGCGCGCCTACCCAGCCAATGTTAAGGAAATTGGGTTTCTTGGAGTGATGGGCGAAACGGCGCCATTTCCTCCGTGGCTTGTTGGGGTCGGTGCATTTGCGTATTGGGGGATCGGTAATTTTAAAACAAATGCGCCACGCCCAATGAGTCCAGAAACTGTGGAACGAATAGAGCCTGTCGTGAATACGCTTGGGACAAAGGGTGGAATTGAGTACGCCGACGCGTATCTCAAAGATAACGATGCTCGGTTCGTATTTAGTTTCATACGTTCTGCAATGGATGTTGGCGCTATCGCAGCTAACTACGTTGAATTGGTTTCAGCGGAACGAGTTGGAGGGAAATGGGGTGCGAATCTTCGAGATGTTGAATCAGGCGCGGAACTTTCATTGAACGCAAAGGTTATTGTCAATGCGGCAGGTCCTTTTTTAGATGGGTTGAACGAATCATGGAGTCTACGCACTCGCCATCAGATTGTGTATTCAAAAGGTGTTCATCTAGTCGTTGACCAGTTGACACCGAATGAACGTGTCCTCGCTTTTTGGGATGATAGTCAACGTCTCTTTTATGTGATTCCGATGGGAAACAGATCGGTGATTGGGACAACTGACACCCGGGTTGAAGATCCGCACACGTCAGTTACGGACGAGGATAGAGATTTTCTTTTGAGCCAAATTAATGACCGACTGGATCTCACGACTCCTTTATCAAACGAGGATATTATTGCTGAACGTTCAGGTGTTAGGCCGCTCGTGGTTCGACGACAGTCAAGAAACATTAAGGACGTGGATTGGACTGCTCTTTCACGTAAGCATGAGATCGAAGTTGATCATGCGAAACAAGTGGTGTCTATCTTCGGCGGAAAGCTCACTGATTGTCTTAATGTTGGTGAGGAAGTAGCTTCAGCTGTTCAGATGTTGGGCATTCATTTATTGCCTGATCAGCGGAGATGGTACGGAGAACCTGGGCGTGAATCTCGCCGGGCTTTTTTCAGGCAAACCCGTGGTATGCGCATTGATAACTTAAGTGATCGGTCAGGTTCTGAACCTATATCGGAACGATTATGGAGGCGATACGGGCGTAGAGCATTCGATATGCTTGATGATATTCGTGAAGATCCATCAATGGCGGAAGATGTTCTGGACTCCTCGGATTATCTTCGGGTTGAGCTTCACAATACGGCGAGCACAGAGATGGTAGTGAAATTAGATGATTTCCTTCGGCGTCGAAGCAAAATCGCGTTAATCACTCGAGATGAAGATGTCCGATCTTCTAAGGGGTTACAAGAGGTCGCCGATATTTTGTTCAGAACTGATGCCAATAAGAAACTTGAAGAGTATTTCGGAACACTCCCCTCAAACTCGACGTCTCCGGAATTGTCCTGACGTTACTCTAAGAATTCTGGTTCGTCTCGCATGAGTTCTTCCCACCATGTCTGGAATTGGAACCAGCCTGCAAGTTCGTGGCCTTGTTGATCATAACCAGATTGCGCTAGATCATCAGGGATTTCGATCGGGGTTCCAGCAGATAATGCGAGAATTTGGCTTTGGCAGCTTCGTTCTAATGCAACGAACCACCAAACTGCTGAATCAACGCTTTCTCCGGCGGTAATAATTCCATGGTTTTGGTGGATGAGTGCTTTTTTATTACCGAGTGCTTCGGCCATAGCTTTTCCAACAGCGGTATCTAAGACAACGGCACCGCTTCCGGCTGAGCACAGCGCTACGTCATTGAAAAACATGGTGTCATCTTGTGTAATCATTTTCAAAGGTTGCCCTAAAGATGAGAACGTTCTTCCATACATTGAATGGCAATGTGCTGCCGCTATGACATCGGGTCGTGCTGCATGGAGTTGAGAGTGAATGGCGAACGCGGCCGCGTTAACTGGTTGATCTCCAACGACAACGTCGCCGGTGTGATCAACACAGATGAGATCGGATACTTTCATCAGTTTGAAATTTTTCCCAAACGGATTGACCCAGAAGCGGTCTGGGAATTCGGGATCTCTGACGGTGATATGGCCTGCGACACCTTCTGCGAGCCGAAGTCGTCCGAGAACTCGTAGTCCCGCTGCTAACCGTTGCTTTCTATGGAGACGTTCTTGTTCAAAATCTATTACCTCATGTTGGTCTGGCCACGAGAAATCGTTATTGGTTGAGCTTTCCTCTTCTTCACTTTCGCTCGCTTTTACATCGGTCACCGTCTTCACCTCATTTCTGTGTGTTTACACCGTAACCTAATTTTTTGCGTTCTGTCATCTAAATGGATGGTAATGGTGTTCTGACGATAGTCTCGCATCATGCGCTTTTTACACAATAGACGTACTGGGATTGTTAACCATGTCCGTTGAACCGACGCGGAACCCTCCAGCAATCTCAGAAATCGTTGGTCCGATAGATAGAAGACTTACTGAAGTTTTAAATATTGAGCGCTCGAAATGGGTAGCAGTTGACGCTTCATTAGCAGAACCGTTTGATGCTCTTGAGGCGTTGATTTTTAGCGGAGGAAAAAGAATTCGCCCAGCTTTTTTTCATTGGGCGCATATTGGCGCCGGCGGTGACCCTGATTCAGGAGTTGCTATTGACGCTGCTGCTGCGATTGAAATGTTGCATGCTTTCGCGCTTGCACATGATGATGTGATGGATCATTCTTCCTCTCGGCGTGGTGAGCCTTCTATTTGGCAGAGATTTGCGACTTTTCATGGTGATAATGCGTGGAAGGGCGATGCGAGAGATTTCGGGGAAGCAGTTGCGATTCTCGTTGGTGATCTCGCGCACGTCATTGCAGATAGTTTGATACGAGATTTATCTCCAGATGTTTCTGACATATGGAATGAGTTGCGATTAGAGGTCAATATTGGTCAGTACCTTGATGTACTTTCGGGGGTGACACGAACATTTGATCAAGAGGGCGCTCGGAGGATACTTGAATATAAGACTGGTCGGTATTCTGTCCAACGTCCTTTGCATCTGGGCGCAGCCATAGCTGGTCGTTTTGATGATTATTGTGTGCCTTTTACGAATTTTGGTCAACCAGTGGGGGTTGCTTTTCAATTACGCGATGATCTTTTGGGTGTTTTTGGTGATGAAGAGGAAACGGGTAAGCCTGTTGGGGATGATTTACGAGAGGGCAAACCAACATCGCTGGTAGCCGCGGCCTTTGAAAGAGCTAACCAAGGGCAATTAGATGTTCTCAAATTAATTGGTTCTCACGACCTGACCGGTACAGATATTTCTGACATCCAAAATGTGATCATTGAAACGGAAGCTCAACGAGTGATTGAAGAAGAGATTCGTAACTTAACGGATAGTGCCTTGAGCGAGTTGGAATCTGCTTCATTGGATGCAAAAGCATCAGATGCGTTGCGTGAATTAGCGTTGTTTGTTGCGTACCGAACTTATTAATTAGATTTCTAAAAGTTAGCCATTTCGTGGTGTTGTCATGCCACAATGGGATGGTGGGGTTAAGGAAATTATCTTCGACGAACGCTTTTGTTGTAACTGATCTAGTTGATGTTCCGTCATTCGGGATTGTTCGTTGTGCAAAAAAGATTCTCCAGGGTGGGGCTAAGGATCTTGCACGATCAATGACGTATACATTTGCTTCGTTTGAGATGCAACGAGGTGGTGCCTCAGGAGGGATCAACGCTTTACCTGATGAAAAAGAGGAAGCTATTGAGAATTTTGTTTCTGAACTTGCAGATGATGTTGAGGCTGGAAGTTTAGGATTGGATGCGGGGAAAGGTATTGTCCCATCTTCTTTTGGGACACTCGTTGACGTAGATACTCGTTCGGATTTACGTTTCGTTGAACAGGGTGCGGATCAGTTAGAGACGTATTTGGCGGCCCTTGGTCCGGTCATTGTGGCAGAACATTTGAATGGACTAGACGGTAAGACAGTATCTATTGAAGGTTTTGGTAGTCATGGACCGGCGATGATGGATCTGATCGCTGAACGGGGTGGAAAGGTTGTTTCTATTTCTACCCTTTCCGGTTCTGTTAGCAATGGTGATGGTTTGGACGCCGGAGAGATCCGGAATCAGTGGGATGAGGATGGTATTGATTTTGTAAAGTCTTCTGACGGTGAGGCGGAACCTGCGTGGAAAGTCTTTCAGTCAGGTGCTGATATTCTCTTTGCTGGTTCAAAAATGGGTGCAGTCAGTCACGTAACTGCAGAGAAACTGCAAGTTGAGACGTTAGTTCCGCATCAGCCGATTCCTTTTACGGCGAGAGCCCTTGCGATGCTTGAGCGGAAAGGCACGGTTGTTGCTCCTGATTTTCTTGCTGTTGCTGGACCGATCTTTGCGGCTTGGCCAACAGATAATCAAACGTCTTCTGATGTTATTGCTTCTGCAACGTCAATGATTAGCGATGCTTTAGAAGAGTCATCAAAGCATGAGGATGGTTTGTTTCTTGGTGCGTGTTATCGTGCTGAATCGTTCCTTGCTAGTTGGCATGATACAAAACTGTTTGGACGTCCTTTAGCGAGTTAACTACCGCCGGTGGCGTAAACGCGCTACGGTCCAAGTATTAGTTTGGAGGGAACATGATTATTATCACTGCGACGTTATCTTTTGAGACCCAAGAAGATCGTGATGTCACTGTTGCGAAGACAGCTGATGTGCAAGCAGCCACTCGAAATGATGAACCGGGTTGCTTGGCGTATTGTTTCGCTCCTGATCCGGCAGAGCCCACTCATATTCAAGTATTTGAGTTGTGGACGGATGCTGAAAATTTGGCTGCGCATTTTGATCACCCTAACTATGCGGCGATGGTTGAGGTTTTACATGGATGTGATGGTTTCCTTGCATCGGAAAACCGGCTGTATGTGTCGGAGGATAGGGGCCCTGTCTATGACAGTGATAAGAAATTTCGTTTTGACGCGGTTTCAAGTGCGTATGGGACTGATACATAATTAATGTCCATGGTGATTGATCTTCATGCCCATGTGGTTCTTGAAGAGAGCTTTGGAGCTGCAGGTGCGTATGGTCCTGAACTGAGTTCTGATGCGAAAGTGCAAGACTTTAGAGTTGGGGATTATGTTATGCGTGTCCCGTACAGGGGAAGTGTCTTCATGAATGCCCAAAAGCGTGTGGACGCTATGGACGCGTTGGGAATAGATTTACAGTTACTGTCACCAAACCCGCTTTCATTCTTTGGGCATATCAATGCAGCAGACGCTTTGAGATTTGCGAGAGCATCAAACGACGCGATGGTAAAGCACATTGACCCGTTCAAGAATCGTTTGTTGGGAGCTGCGTCTATCCCTTTGCAAGATCCGGATTCGGCGTGTGAAGAGTTAGAACGGGCTGTGAAAGATTTGGGTTTGATTGCAGCCTACATCGGAACCGATTATGGGTTTTCTTTGGATGACCCGAAACTGGACGTGTTTTATCAAACAGTTGTTGACTTGGATATTCCCTTATTGATTCATCCGGCGACAAATAATGGAATCCGAGGGGCAGCGGATGAGCGGCTTTCACGGTTCGGACTTGACCTTATTCTTGGATATGCCTATGAGGAGACAATAGCTGTGGCTTCTCTTGTTCTTGGTGGCGTGATGCAGCGTCACCCGAAACTTGATGTGTGTGTTTCTCATGGGGGAGGCGCGATTGCTTTTCTGAAACAACGGTTTGAATCTATGGCTACGTTCCTTGGCACAGAATCTACATTTGCTGAAGACTTGAAGTTGTTGTGGTTTGATTCACATCTTGAAGAGGGCCCTGCACATGATCTGGTCGTTTCAACTGTTGGTTCAGACAGAATGGTTTTTGGCACGAATTTTGGTGGTTGGGACACACCGACAGTCGTAACTGATTTTGACCGTGACCTCACAGCGAACGCAATGCAATTATTGCGTCTACCATAGAGAGAGATGTAACCAAGGGGGAGTTATGAAACCAATGCTTATTCATAATGCTCGTGTATTTTGTGGCGTTGATGAGGAAGTTATAGATGATGGAACCGTATGGGTTGCGAATGGTTTCATTAGGTACGCAGGTCCTTCAGTTGATTTCCATCATGACGGCACGGATGTAGAAGTTTATGATGCGGAGGGTAAGTTCGTGATGCCTGGTATGACGGAATCACATGTGCATCTTTCCTATAACAATGCGCACCCTCAACAGTTGAATAACCAACCTTTGCCCCTTGCCATGTTAGATGCGGTTGAGAATGCCCGAGTGCTACTCGGCTCTGGCTTCACCTCGGCAATTAGTTTTGGCTCAGCGCAAGGTTTAGACGTCCCGTTACGTGACGCTATTAACGAGGGAAGGGTGTGCGGGCCACGACTTGCAGCATCTGACCGTGATCTGGGGTCAACTGGGAGTAACGCTGATGGAACCTTTGGCGGTGATGAGTCTAAGAAGATTATTGCTGATGGTCCTTGGGCTATTCGGAAAGCCGTTCGTTCGCTAGCGAAAAAACGATGCGATATCGTGAAGATTTTCTTGGATGGGGAAGCGCTGAATGAGTATGCACCGCCGGGTGTTTTAACTTACAGCGACGAAGAAGTTGATGCTGCTGTAAGTGAAGCACACATCCGGGGCATGCGCGTCGTGTGTCATTCCCGTTCAGCTGAGGCTGTAAAACAAGCGGTGCGGTTCGGGGTTGATATTATTGGCCACGCCAACTATCTCGACGAAGAAGCTGTCGCTATGCTCGAAGCTGAACGTCACCGCATCTTTGTCGGACCGGGTATCGCGTGGGAGGTTTCATTACTTGATAAAGGAGCCCAGTTAGGGTTACCTCGTGACGCTATGGAACAGCGCGGATATCAACGCGAGGTAGATGAAACAATCGCTTCTGTGAAACGGCTTCGAGAAAGTAACGTCCGTGTGCTTGTCGGAGGTGATTACGGTTTAAATATTACGCCTCATGGAACGAACGCGAAAGACTTGGAATATTTCGTTGACTTATTTGGAATGTCTAACGTTGAGGCATTGTTATGCGCGACGCGAGATGGCGGTGCTGCAGCCAATACTGAGGGGATGGTTGGAACATTGGAGGACGGTAAGTACGCCGACCTCGTTATTGTGGATGGCGACCCATCTGTTGACGTTCGTGTCTTGCAAGATCATGATCGCATTGTTGGTGTCATGAAAGCAGGGATAATGCATTGCGGGTTAATGCAAAGCAACCCGTATGTGGCTCAAGAAAATACAATCAATAAATAAGGTAAGGAAGAGGTATAGAGATGATAGTGATTGCAGGTTCATTCAGACTTGATGATGGAGTCACAGACGAGGTGATGGCAGCATGCAAATCCGTGATGCAAGCCACGCATCAGGAGGACGGGTGCCACGAGTACATCTTCTACCCTGACCCTCTGGATAGCAATGTTCTGCGTGTGTTTGAGATGTGGGACAATGATCAAGCGTTGACGAATCATTTCGGGACTGCTCACGTAGATGCTTTTCGTAAGGCTATGGGTAGTTGGACAGTTTCTGATCGGGAGATCAAAAAATTTGAGACTGACACCTTTGAAGCGATGTAGGGGGGAGAATTATGAACGAAAGAACTACTCCTGAACTTTTTGACATGTCTGATCATGTGGCAGTCATAACGGGTGCCGGTCGTGGAATCGGTGAAGGTATCGCTAAATCGTTCTCTGAAGCGGGTGCATCGGTTGTTGTTGCTGCCCGAAGAACTGAGGAGATAGATCGGGTAGCGGCGGAAATTAATGAATCTGGTGGTTCTGCCATAGCTGTCACTACAGACGTCACTGATGATGATGCTGTAGAGAATCTTGCGAAAGCAGCGATTGCAGAATACGGAAAATTAACGACATGGGTGAATAATGCGGGTGGGTCTCCGATGCGGATGCCGTTGTCAGAATTGCCTCGTGAGGAATGGGATCGCACCGTGGCCTTGAATCTCACATCTATTTATATCGGATGTACAATCGCGGCGAAATACATGGCGAAAGGATCGATTATTAATATCACGTCCGGAGCGGGTTCTGGTCCTGTTCCTGGAAGCGGACATTATGGAGCGTCAAAAGCTGGAACGAATTCTTTGACATGGACTTTATCGGCTGAGTTGGCTCCGGATATTCGAGTCAACGCTGTTGCTCCCGGCGCTATCCCTACTGAAGTCATGATGAAAGCTATCGGTAAAGATGAAAACCAGTTGGATGAGATATTGGATGAGTGGAATATTCCGTTAGGTCGGTTAGGGACACCTCAAGATATTGGTGCTGCATGCCTGTATTTAGCCTCGGACGCGGCGAGTTGGGTGAGTGGTGAAATTCTGCGTGTCGGGGGCGGAGCAAAAGCCAGATAAACATTCAGGGTTGTAACAATTTTTTTTCTTCTATAAGAGTCATAAAAGTTGTCTGGAACAAAATGAGATGCTCACACGTCATAACTGACATACCACTTAGTAGGAGTGGTTTGACGAAACAGTTATAGGAGTTTACGTATGTTGGATGAGGGTAAAAAGAGTGTTGTATTAATTCTTCTAGGGCTGACAATGCTTGCTGGGTTGCTTGGGTGTTCAGATTCTTCCGATGCCCCACAGGAGACAGATTCTTCATCGAATGCCCCCGAGGAGAATGATCGGATAGTCGGTGAAGTTGGAACTGGTGCAGCACGGTGTAAAGCGTTAAGTATTGAGTGCGGGTACGGGTACGACTATCAAGCGAATGAGACAGTTGATTTGTGGGAATTGAGTGCTGATGGTTCGTACTGGTTATTCAAAGAGGAATATGCAAATGGTGGTGCACGTTGTGAGGCACTTACAGAATCTTGTGGGTGGAGATGGTTTCCAAATAC
>Ga0208130_1001853_pt1 | contig 10015 bp, 7 predicted proteins | sample ETNtaG_31_FD_185771 | JGI IMG/M metagenome (GOLD analysis project Ga0208130, IMG submission 185771) | Marine microbial and viral communities from oxygen minimum zone, Eastern Pacific Ocean - ETNP201310SV78 (SPAdes) (version 2) | ecosystem: Environmental > Aquatic > Marine > Oceanic ...
TGGACAATTTTATTATCAATTTCTGTTTTTTCTTTAAGTCTTTTTGGAGCATTTATAGTCAGGTCAGGAATAATTGATAGCGTTCATTCTTTTGCAAATGATCCTGACAGAGGCCTATATTTATTAATGTTTATTGGAATAATCTTAATTATTTCTTTATCTCTTTTTATATTAAGATTTTCTATGATTAGACCAATAGGCAATATAAAAGGTTTTTCAAAAGAGTCATTTATATCAATTAATAATATCTTTTTTGGTTCGTTAATATTCTCGGTGATGCTTGGAGTAACCTATCCACTAGTATATGAATACTTATTTGATCAAAAAATAAGTGTTGGGGCCCCTTTTTATAATGCAATATTTATTCCAATAGTATTAATAGCTAGCTTATTTTTGTTCTTTTCAGTTGACTCTAAATGGTCTCGAAATTTAAACTTTAATTTCTTTAGATCTCCTATAATAGTTTCAATAATTCTTTCAATAGCCTCAGTTATTTTATTGATATATTTTTTCGAAACGAATAATTTAACATTCTTGATATCAGTTTATGTTGGATTACTAATAATATTTAGATACTGTATTGAAATATTTAATTCCTTTTATTTTAAAAAATTTATTAACCCTTTCAGTGCAATTGCCCATTTGGCACTGGGACTACTTTTATTATCAATATCATTTAATAGCTTGTTAAGTACTGAAAGGGCATTAAGTATTAGGCTTGACTCAATAGCAGAATACAAAGATTTAAAAATTTATTTTAAAGATATCAAAGTAGTTAAAAATTCCAATCATGACTCAATAAAAGCTTTATTTTTTATTGAAGATTCTAGAGATAATATAGTTGAACTAAGCCCTGAAAAAAGAAGGTATCGCACCAGAGGACAAATTACAACCGAAACAGCAATTCATATAAGTCCTTTAAGAGATATTTATATAACAATAGGAGATCAACTTGATAACGGTAATTGGGTTGTCAATGTGCAACTTAATTATTTTATTAGGTGGATATGGTTCTCTGGATGCCTAATGGCGATGGCTGGAATAGTGTTAATATTTTCTAAAAGGAAAGTTTAAATTATGAAATTTTTATTTAAGTCAACAGTCTTATTATTACCTTTGGCATTTATAACAATGTTTTATATCCTTTTGACAGACGAGGATGCATACCCTGGAAGTGATTATAAAATATTTGATATTCCGAAATTTCAGCTTGAAAATCTAGAAAATACTAAATTAATTGATAATGACGAAATTAAAGGCAGCTTTATTCTGAATGTATGGGCTAGTTGGTGCATTACTTGTCGAGTTGAGCACCCATTCTTAATGAATCTTAAAAATCAAGGAATTAAAATAATTGGATTAAATTATAAAGATGAAAGATCCGATGCTATTCAATGGTTGGATAAATATGGGAACCCATATGAGATAATAGTTCATGATTTAAAGGGCTCTTTAGCACTCGATCTTGGTGTAACAGGCGCACCTGAAACATTTTTAGTTAGTAATGGAAAGGTAGTGGCACATTACCAGGGAGAGGTTAATGATGCTATATGGAGTAATGTATTCTTGCCAATCATTAAAGAAAAGGGAATATTTTAAGATGAAAATGTTTTATATTTTTTTAATCTTAATTTCAGTAAATATTTCATCAGATTCTTTATATGGACTTGAAAATGAACTAAATGAAACTAGATTTAATAATCTAATAAAAGATATAAGATGTCCAAAGTGTACTTCTGGCTCATTATCAAGCTCTAATGCTCCGATATCAGAAGACTTAAAATTAAAAATTGCATCAATGATTCAAGAAGGTAAAACAGACCAAGAAATAAAGGATTATGTTACATCGAGATTTGGAAAAGAATCATTGTATGAACCAGAATTTAATAATAGTACTTATATTTTATGGCTTGCGCCATTTGTAGTTTTATTTCTCGCTTTATTCATTTTTGTATCTAGAAAGAAAACGTAATGCTTCCATTCTATTTGTTAACTTTTTTTGCAGCTTTACCTATTCTTGCATATATCCTGGCACAGAAGACCAATAATAAAGGACTGGTTATTGGTTTTACTACAATAGTTCTATCTTTATGTTTGGTAGTATTTGTTAGTAAATTTGCAATATTGGGAAGTCTTCAAAAACAAATATTAAATAACAAGATTTTTGACCAAATATATGTTGATTCAAAAATTTCAAGTGAGCATTTAAAAGAAATAGAAGCTCTTCTTAATGAGGATGAATTAAAGAATTGGTTAGTTGGACTTACCACCGAAGCAATTAATCTAAATAAGCTAAATTCAGCTGAAAGTTTAATAACATTCTCTGAAAGGTTTTTTATAACAAACAACGAAAAATTAATATTTTATGGGTTGTATACAAATTTAAGAGATGCAAGATTCCCTGAATATAAGGATGTAGTCTTTTCAGTAGATACTAAATCTGACTTACCTTGCTCAATAAAAAGCGGCAATATAGATCTTTTTATAATGAACGGTCCTGACATACCAATAGCAAAGAAGGAAATCGATGATATTAAAGACATGATATTAACTAATCTAGATAGTGTGATTCCTGGATTTGATTTGGCATCGGCCCACCTTAACCAAGAAACAATAGAATTCAATATTAAAATATCTTGTATTGATAATTCTGACTTTTTTTATGTTAAAAATCTCATAGTTTTAAATCAAACTAGTACTGCTAATAAATATAAAATTAATTTAAATGAATGGTTAAAAACACCACAAGAGTTATAATATATTTAGTAAATAACTCTTAAAATGCAGCTAAAACACATAAAACTATCAGGTTTTAAAAGTTTCGTCGATCCAACGAAAATATCATTTCCTACCAATATGGTTGGAGTTGTCGGTCCGAATGGATGCGGAAAATCAAATGTTATAGATGCTGTGCGTTGGGTGCTTGGAGAACTTTCAGCAAAAAATCTTCGTGGTGAATCAATGGCAGATGTTATTTTTAATGGCTCTGAAAAAAGAAAACCCTCTGGACAATGCAGCATTGAACTTCTTTTTGATAATTCTAGCGCCAAAATTGGTGGCGAGTATGCATCTTTTAATGAAGTTTCCATTAAAAGGGTTATGACAAGAGACGCTCAATCAGATTACTTTATTAATAATACAAAATGCAGGAGAAAAGATGTCCAAGATATTTTTCTTGGTACTGGTTTAGGCCCAAGCTCTTATGCAATTATCGAACAGGGAATGGTTAGCAAGCTTGTAAGTGCAAAACCAGATGAACTTAGAACCCATATTGAAGAAGCTGCTGGAGTATCCAAATATAGAGAAAGAAGAAGGGAAACAGAGTCAAGAATTAAACGCACAAAAGAAAATCTCTCAAGAGTAAAAGATATTCGTGATGAAATTGGAAGACTTATTAGAAGATTAGAAAATCAAGCCAAAGCCGCAGATAAATATAATCAACTTAAAAAAGATAAAACAAAATTAGAGCTTGATAAAGCTATATTATTTTCGATGGAAGCAAAAAATAATCGAGATAAATTGCAGAAGAAATTAGATGCGCACAATCGTGACCTGAAAATAAAAAATGCTGAATCAGAAACAATACAATCACAAATAGATCAATTTAGAACTGAAAATGAGTCCCTATTGAGTGAATATGAATTAGCGCAAAAGAATTTCTATGCAGTTGGTGCAGAAATTGCAAAAAGAGAAGCCAATTTACAAAATATTAATAAATCAGAATCAGAGACTAAATATAGTCTTCAAAAAGCAAAAGATAATTATGAAAAAGCCAAAGAAACTGAGAAAAATTTTGATGAATTAAGTCCTAGTGAGAAAGCTATGCATATACTGGATAGCATCATCCTTACAATAGATAAATTTAATATTAATAATGAAAGTATTAGAGAAAAAGCTATGGAGCTTAAAAATTTACTTACAGAAATTTTAGATATTGCATCAGCTCAATCTAAAACATTAACTGATGAATATCTTTCTCGTCAAAATGACTTAGAAGAACAAATCGAGGAAGCAGAAAAGCTTAAGAGTTCTATCCAGGATGAAATGAAAGACTTTGTTAGTAAAAGCTCAGATGCAGAGTCAATTCTAGTCGCACTGAGACAAAAACAATCAAAATTTAATGATGAATTAAGAAATCTAGAAAATAAAAAATCTATCGCAGATTTAGACTCTAAATCTATTTCTGAAAAAATAACAAATATTCGTCTTGAACTTAAAACATATGAAATAAATTTAGATAATTCAAATAAAAAAATTAAGGAAGCTGGTATAGATATTGATACTGTTAATTTTTCAGATTATGAAGATACGACATTAGATGAAATCGAAGATAGCTTAACTGCTATAGAGACTAAAATAATTAGATTGGGCGCAATTAACTTAGCTGCACCAGAAGAAATCGCGGATGAATCAAAAAGAAAAGAAGAATTAGATGAGCAATACAATGACCTTACAGAAGCATTAGATAAACTTAATGGCGCTATTAAGAAAATTGATAACGAAACAAAAACAATATTCAAAGATAGTTTTGATGCTGTCAATTTAAAACTTAAAGAGATGTTCCCAAAGTTATTTGGAGGAGGTGTTGCTGAGCTCACCTTAACCGATGATGATCCATTGCATGCTGGGGTAGTTTTAATGGCAAGACCTCCAGGAAAAAAGAATTCATCTATTTCACAATTATCTGGTGGAGAAAAAGCTTTAACGGCTTTAGCTTTAGTATTTGCTATTTTTGATCTTAATCCAGCACCATTTTGCTTATTAGATGAAGTAGATGCACCTTTAGACGACTTAAACACTCTTCGATTTATAAATATGGTTGAAGAAATGTCAAAGTCGATACAATTTATTTTTATTACTCATAATAAAGTTTCTATGGAGCGAAGTGATTATTTAATGGGAGTTACAATGCAAGAGGCTGGTGTTTCAAGAATGGTATCCGTTGACGTCAATCAAGCACTTAAACTAGCTGAATCATAAATGACTACCAATTCAGAAATTTATTTAATTGGATTAGCAGTATTAACATTTTTAATAATAGTATTTTTGTATATAAGAAAAATTTCGAACTCAGGCAAACTTAAACTTAGGATTGAAGAACAGTCTGATACTATTGAATCTCCTGAGGTAGATATCAATAATCAACAATCCTTTGAATATGAGAACAGTAATGAAGAGCAAGAGTTAGCCATATTAAATTTAATTTCTGTAGACAGGTCTATGTATGATACAGAACAGATCTTTGGATTTCTTACTAACTATGGTGCAAAAATTAACAACAAGTTTTTTTCTTTCAATAATGAAGATGGAATGGAAAGATTTAGAGTTATAAATGCACTAAATCCTGGAACTTTTAAAAATGATACAAAGACCTTTGCAATTGCAATTGTTGCAGATCTTATGAAGGTAGATGATCCATTAGATACAGTAAAACAAATGGTTGAATTTTCTATAAATTTTGCTGATAAATTTCACGCATCCCTTTGCGATGAAGAAAGGACCCCAATTACGAAACAGATGATTTCACATATGGAATCTAGAGCTCAAGATGTAGCAAGAATAAAACAACTCTCTAACCATAATGATTAATAAGGAATGTTAGTTGAATGAATGATCCATGGAAAATTATCAAAGAATTAGAAAGCGATAATAGCCGTTTATTTAAAGAGGGTGTTGTTGAAAATAATTTGAATAATATAGAATTTCAAGAAGGTCTTTCAATGTGCTTAGATCCACTTATAACCTTTGGAGTAAAACAAGTTCCAGAATCAGAGCAAGATGGAGATGGCCTGAAATGGGATGACTTTAAGAAAGATGTTGATCTATTGATTGAAAGAGAAAAAACAGGTCATGCAGCTAGAGATTTAATAATTGACTTAATGAGTTCTGCTAAAAAAGATCAATGGAATGATTGGTATAGAAGAATATTAATAAAAGATCTAAGGTGCGGCGTGAGTGAGAAAACTGTCAATAATGTGGCAAAAAGAATGGATTTAGAATTTAAAGTTCCAATTTTTTCATGCATGCTTGCCCATGATGGTGCAAAACATCCAAAAAAGATAAAAGGAGATTGTTTAGTTGAATATAAATATGACGGAGTTAGAGTAATCGCTATAGTTAAGAATGGCAAAGCAACCTTATATAGTCGTAATGGAAAGATATTTCATAATTTCCCCCATATCGAGCATGCTTTAAGTAAATCAGAATACAATAATATTGTATTTGATGGAGAGGTCATGAGCGATGATTTCCAAGCTTTAATGAAACAAGTTTATAGAAAATCAGGAGCTCAAACAGATGATGCTTATCTTGCTCTTTTTGATATTCTTCCATTGAAAGAATTTAATGAAGGTAAAAGCAAACTTAGTTCAATTGAAAGAAAAGAGGAATTAAATAAATTATCAAAGAGTTTTGAAAATGCAATTAAATTAGTAGATTATGAAGTAATAAATTTTGATGAAAAGGATGGTCAGGATAAATTTGCAAGCATGAATAAAGAAGCTCTAGAAAAAGGTTTCGAAGGCTTGATGATCAAACCAAATGATAATTATTATGAATGCAAAAGAAGCCATGCTTGGTTAAAAATCAAACCTTTTATTGAGGTTACTTTAAAAATTATAGATATTCAGGAGGGCACTGGAAAACATTCCGGTAAGCTGGGCGCATTTCATGTAGAAGGTGATGATGATGGAAAATTCTTTTCATTAAGCGTAGGAAGTGGTTTAACTGACGAGGAAAGAGAGAAATTTTGGGCATCAAAAGACAAATTAATAGGAAGACTTGTTGAAATTAGAGCAGATGCAATAACTCAAAGCATTGAAGGAGAGCATTACAGCTTGAGATTCCCTAGATTCAAAAATTTTAGAGGTTTTAAAAAGGATGAAAAAATATAAATTTAATTATTTTTTATTTCTAATAGCAATTATTTTTATACAATCTTGTGCTACAAGACCGCCAGAAAATCCTGATAACATATGTTTAATCTTTAAAGAGAAAAAAAATTGGTATAAGGCAGCCATTAGAAGTGAGAAGCGTTGGAAAATACCACCATATGTCTTAATGTCCTTTGTATATCAGGAATCAAGTTTTAAAGCTGATGCAAGGCCTGAAAGAGAAAAAATATTAGGTTTTATTCCTTGGTTTAGACCTTCTTCTGCTGTTGGCTATTCCCAGGCTTTAAAGAATACATGGGAAGATTATAAAGATGAAACTGGAAATAGTAGGGCAAATAGGAAAGATTTTTATGACTCAGCTGATTTTATTGGTTGGTATGCCAGTAAAGGATATTATCAGGGTTTTGAAAAAACAGATGCTAGATCTTTATATCTTGCCTATCATGAAGGGTATGGAGGATTTGAAAAGAAAACCTATAGAAAGAAACAATGGCTGATTAAGGTTGCCGACAGAGTTCAGGCCAAATCAACAAAATATCAAAAACAATATTGGGGATGTGCAAAAGAATTAAAAAGAAAAAAATTTTTATTTTTTTAACTAAATATTTCTAATATCAAAGTTTAGACTTTTAATCTCTTCAGTGTAACTTTCACCAGCTATCAATGATTTTTTTGATTCATTGAATAAGTATTTTCTTGATACTTCAACAAGATCGTCAATAGTACAGTCTTTTATTTTAGACCTAAAGGCTAATCTTTTTTCTTTATCTTTGTTATCAAGGATATTTATAAAATCATTCATTGCTTCACCATAGGGTGATAATGGTTTATCGATACTAGATATGACTCCTAAGATACCTTCATTTAATTGTTCTTCTGAAATATTCTTTAAGGACCATCGTCTTGATTTTTCAAAGTCATCAAAAGTTTTAGCGCATCTAGGATCTCGATATGAAAAAAATTTAAAGATCTTATTATTTGAATCTTGCATTGCGCCAGCACCATATGCCCCACCTTTTTCTCTAATAGCTGAATGTAAATATCCATTTCTTAGGACTGCACCCAGAACAGTTAGGGCAGGAGCATCGTCATGAAATGAATCTACAGTTGGGAATGCTTCAGCACAATAGCAGACTTGTGCACCAGTTATCCATCCTACTGGATTATTCTGAATATCAAGATAGTTTTGAATTTCTAGATTATTATCAGAACTTTCAAATTTAAAATTAATATTAGTTTTTTCTTGGTTAAGAGATGAAGCTGTAAAGGTGTATATTGGCGATGTCTTTATTTTATCTTTTATAGATGACAATAAGTTTATATATTCTTCAAGATTATTATCTTGATTTATAGTTTTTGATAAGTTGCTTATATTTGTAATAAAGTTTAAACCCGAAGTTATATCACTAGTTGCGGCTATATTATTTACTTGAGCTGCAGCATTACTCATAGCAAGCATATGACCATTTTGAATAATAGATTTTTCACTATCTGAAGCTACAAAATTTAGCAGGTCTTTTATTCGGCTTTCATTGGTAAAATCAGCATCCGATATAGTTTTAATTAATATATCCTGCATCTTGTTTACATTCTTTTCCAAAGATTTTGATGTAATTTTTAAAGCTAATTTATGTTGATTATTATTACTATTTGGCAGCAATATAAAGTTTGACGATATACCTCCAGTTATAGATGCTTGCAATTTTTGCACTTCCTCATAACTCATATTATTGAATCCTATATTCGTAAGCGAATTTGCAAATAAAGAAGCAATTTTTAACTCTTCAGCTGAAAGGTTGGAACATGGAAAGATTATTGAGTGATAGGTAATTCCATTTGTTCCAGTTTTATAAAAGTAATTATTTGTATTTCCAATATTGGTAATAGTTGATTTTGCATAATTTCTTGTATGTGGAATATCTTCTTTTGTTACCTTTGGAAGTATTTCAGGGTCGTCGATTGATTCTTGCCTTTTTTTTAGCTCTGATGCGAGATCAATGATTTGCTGTTTATCAATGTCTGATAAATCTTTTGATTTTTTAGCAATTTTATTTTTAATCTTCTCTTCATTTTTATTGTTAAATTCTGGATCAGGAATTAAAGCGTAATTTACTCTATGATTATTTTTGATAATTTTTTCATTAATTATTTTTTCAATATAACCATCTTCTTTTAAATTATCTTTGATAATTGAAAATGATGAATCTAGATCCAAAACTTTTAAAGGATCATCATTATGAATACATGCTGGCAGACAGCTCAACATAATTTGAAGGCCATAAGGCATACCAGATCCAGTAATCTCTCTTTGTCTTATTTCTAATTGATGCAGAGACGACTCAATAAGGTCTTTATCAATGCCTTTTTTTACAACATCTTTTAAACAATTTATTATCAAATCTTGAACTTCTTTTTGCTTATTAGATTGAACCCCCTCTAAGCCTGCAGCAAAAACTAGTTCCTTGTGGTCAGTTTCAAGCCCAGTTAATGGCGATAGTGATTTTCCTAGATCAGTATTCTCAAGAACTTTTCTAAGCGGTGATGCAGAATTATCTAATAAAATATTAGACATTAGAAATGATTCTAGTAATTCAACTGGGTTATGACTTTCACCCAAGAGCCAGCTTAATACAACATGATGATTATTTTCATCATTTGGCATTGGATTGTAAAATTCTGCAACAGTTTTTGGTGAGCTTATTCTATTTTCATTTTTAACACTAATTGATTGATCAGAAGGCTTAAAATTAGTTAGTACATTTTTATTTATATAGTTTTGGACTTCATCAACATCAATATTTCCATATGTAAAGAAGGTAGCATTTGAAGGATGGTAATGTTTTTTATGAAAGTTAACTAGATATTCATGAGTAAGGTCAATGATATTTTCTGGATTTCCACCGCTATTATGTCTATATGTAGACGATGAATATAAATGTTTTGATAATCCATGCCACAATTGGCTAGTTACAGAGCTCATAGCACCTTTCATCTCATTAAATACAACTCCTTTTACTTCTAATTCGCTATCTATATTTTTTTGATCAATAAATTCAAGTCTATGACCCTCTTGATAGAAATCTAATTTATCTAGATTGGGAAAAAAGGATGAATCAAGATAT
>Ga0208130_1001857_pt1 | contig 9992 bp, 11 predicted proteins | sample ETNtaG_31_FD_185771 | JGI IMG/M metagenome (GOLD analysis project Ga0208130, IMG submission 185771) | Marine microbial and viral communities from oxygen minimum zone, Eastern Pacific Ocean - ETNP201310SV78 (SPAdes) (version 2) | ecosystem: Environmental > Aquatic > Marine > Oceanic ...
ATGTAGTGGTGTTACATATGGAGATATTAATTATGATGGAACAATCAATGTGGTCGATGCAATTTTTATTATTCAATATATATTAGGTAATGATACTTCAGGTGAATGCACACCAGATATTAATCAAGATGGTATTGTAGATATTACCGATATTGTCACTTTATTAAATTTTATTTTGGAGTAAACTATGTCAAAACATTCAGGCAATTTATATCACCCAATCAATAATTATCCTGAACCTATATATACAGGCTTTTCTTGGCCTAACCTTTTTTTTGGTTTTTTTTGGTTTTTATATAAAGGTATGTGGGCTTGGGCAATAATATGCTGCTTCTCCGCTATGTTTACTTTAGGAATTTCAAATTTGATTTTCCCTTTTTTTGCAAACCAATTACACCAAAAAAATTTATTAAAATCTGGATATCTTGGTAAACCTAATAATGAAATTTAGCCAAATAAAAGAAAACATTATTTTTCAAATAATAGTTTGTATAATTCTAGCATTATTAATTATTTCATATCAAATTTATAATTGCCAAATTTCTATTTTTGATATAAATATTAATCATAAAATTGAATCAATAAATATAATTTAGATGTATCAGCTTAAATATTGTTCAAGTTGTGGTAGTGAGAATGAATTTAGTTTCATTGATGGAAATAATAGATTCCACTGTGTAAAATGTGGAACAATACATTATCAGAATCCAAAACCAACAGCTACTTTAATATGTATGAAAAATAATCAACTATTATTAGGTAGAAGAGATAGAAACCCCGCTAAAGGAAAGTGGGGTTTAATAGGTGGTTTTATGGAACTAAATGAAACTCTTGAGGAGGCTGCTATTAGGGAGTTATATGAAGAAACTAAATTAGTTGGTGAAGTTGTAAACATTTTTGGCACTTCATCTCATTTTAATACAGTTTTTGGTGATGTTTTATTAATTGGAATAGTAGTAAATGTTAAAGATTGGGATACATTAGAAGCTGGAGATGACATTTCTGAAGCAAAGCTATTTGAAATTAATAATTTGCCCAATCTTGCCTTTGATTCACATCTAGAATTAATTGAACTTTATAAAAAATTAAGCCATTAAACTTTCAATTTCATCAATTTCTTTAGGTATGTGACTACTTAGATTTTCAGATCCATTTTTAGTTATATGTATATTATCTTCAATTCTGATACCACCAAAATCCATAAATTGATTAAACTTATCATAATTAATTAAATGTGAATGTTTTTTCTCATTTTTCCATTGATTGAATAATTCTGGAATAAAATAAATGCCTGGTTCAACAGTAATACAGAACCCATTTTCTAATTTTTTTCCTAATCTTAAAAATGAAATACCAAACTCTGCATCTCTTTTAATTTTTTCACTATACCCTACGTAATCCTCACCTAAGGATTCCATATCATGGACATCCAGGCCTAACATGTGGCCCAAACCGTGTGGATAAAATAATCCGTAAACACCTTTTTCCAGAGATTCTTCACAAGATCCTTTTAGTAAGCCTAATTCGTTCAGCCGTTTAATTCCAATGTATGCAGATAATTTATGCATTTCTTTGAAATTAACACCTGGCTTCAATTCTTTCAATACAACCTCTTGCATCTCTTTCACAATTAAGTAAATATTTTTTTGTTTATTTGTAAATTTTCCATTTGCTGGAAAGGTTCTAGTAATATCACTAGCATAGTGAAGTTTTGAATTAGCTCCAGAATCATTGAGTAATAAATCACCATCATTAATTTTATTTGTATAAATTGAATTATGTAGTATCTGGCCATTAGTGGTAAAAATAATAGGGTATGCTAAATTTAAATTATTTTGTTTGATTAATTCTTCCATATTAGCAACAATTTCATATTCATACTTACCAGGCCTAGATTTCTTCATTGCTAATTGGTGCATAATATTTGTTATTTTAAGCGCTGATTTGATTTCATCAATTTCTTCAGTAGATTTTATTGATCGTTGTTTTATTATTGCATTAATTAAAGAAACTGATGATTTTTTTTCAACTTCATTTAAAGAAATATTTAATAGCTCACTAATTTGAATTTTATTTTCTGATCTAAAAATTGGAGGAAACATTATATTAGATTTTTTATTTAAATCCTTTGATAAATCTTTCATAGATTTAATCTTTTCAGCACCACAATCATCACCCCATGATTCAGCAGATTTAGTTTTACCAATCCAAATAATATCATGAATAGTTTTATTGTCCATATATAATGTTGTGATATTTTTTTCAATATCAATAATACATGCACAATATGGTAGGTTTATTCCAACGTAATATAGAAAGTTAGTATCTTGGACAAATGGATAGGGATTATGTGAAAAGTTCATCGGGGAGTTATGATGTCCTAATAACAGAACATAGCCACTTCCTAAATTTTCGCATAATTTTTTTCTTCTATTTCTATAAACTTTGCTATCAAACATATACTCAAATATAATAATTTTTTAATTAATTAGCTTGGAAAGCTCTTGAAATTCTTTTACTGAAAGTTCTTCTGCACGCTTATCTTTTATGAAGTTTAAATTTTCATCATTTATAATATTTTTTAGATTATGTTTTAATTTTTTTCGCCTATGTCTAAAAGCACTTTCTACAACTAATTTTAAATTTTCATAAATTATATTATTGTTTATTTTAGGAGTGATTGATAATAAAGAAGATTTAACCTCAGGTATTGGTCTAAATACAGAGTTAGGAATATGAAACTTAATTTCTACATTAAAGAAGGTTTGCATCATAATACTTAGCCTGCCATATTTTTTATTGTTTGAATCTGAGACAATACGCTCTGCGACTTCTTTTTGAATCATAACAACTAATTGTCTCCAATTACTTTCTGCCATAAATTTAAATAATATAGGTGATGATATATTGTAAGGTAGATTACCAATTACACAATATGTATTTTTCATCAATGTACAATCAAAATCGAGTATGCTTTGATTGATTACATTTATATTTTTTAATTTTAGATTGTTTAGATAATCGCAGAGTAAGGGATCAATTTCTACAGCAGTTACAATATTGCCAAGATTTGATAGTTGTTTTGTTAAAGCGCCTTTACCTGGCCCTATTTCTAGGATTAAGTCATTTTTCTCTGGCTTTAATACATTAATAATTTTATTAATTATATTTGGATCAATTAGAAAATTTTGACCCCATTTTTTTCTTGGTGGTATTTTCAAGGTACTATTTTTTTAAATAAAACATTAGCATTATTTGTAGTTATATCAATTACTTCTTTAGCGGATAAATTTTTAATTTCAGCAATTTTTTCAGCTACCTTTTCTACATACGCAGGCTCATTGATTTTCCCTCTATATGGAACAGGTGCAAGATATGGAGAATCAGTTTCAATTAAGATGTAATTTAAACTAATATTTTTTATAACATCTTCAAGCTCTTTTACAAAAGTAATCATCCCAGTAAATGAGATATAATATCCAAGATTTATTATTTTATTGGCAAACTCTAAATCGCCTGAAAAACAATGAATCACACCTTTATTATGCTCACTTTCAATAATTATTTCCAGTAAATCTTCATAAGCATCTCTACAATGTATTACAGAGGGTAAATTTAATTTTTTTGCTAATTTCAGTTGTTCTAAAAAAACTACTTTTTGAATTTTTGAGTCCGAAAAGTTATAATAATAGTCTAATCCTATTTCACCTATTGCAACAACTTTTTGATGGTTTGAATAACGTTCAATTTTTGATAAATATTTTTCAGATGCATCTTTCGATTCATGCGGATGAATACCTATAGTCGCATAAATATTGTTATATTTCTCAGCGATTGCTAAACTTTTTAATGAGGTGTTTAAATTATCACCAATGCAAATCATTTTTTTAACATTAGCCTTTTTTGCATTTAAAATAATTTCATCTAACTTAGGATATAGCTTATCATCATATAAATGGCAATGTGTATCAATCATTTTCAATCCTAGGAAATAATGCACCAGGATGCTCAATTGAGCAGTATGGCTTTATAATGCCAAACTCTAAATTATGACTAATTTCTTGAGATAAGGCATTTATAGTAATTCTAGTTTTTTCTGGCATAAAAGGAAACAATAGTTCTGAACTAATGCGGAGCAATTCTACAGAAACATATAAACATGTTGCAGCATCACCTTTTTGTGATTTATCTACTTTAATTGTTTTCCAGGGCTGTTTTAGTTCTAAGTATTTATTTATTTCCCTTATTAAACTAAAAATTGCTTCTAATGCATCATGAATTTTTAATTTTACCATATTTTTTTCAACTTTGTTTACAATATCTTCACATAGTTTAATTAAGCCTAACTCTGTTTTATCGTATTTGCCTGGCTCAGGGCACAAACCATCAAAATTTTTCTTAATTAAAATTGTAATTCTATTAATCACATTTCCATAGTCATTAGCTAAATCTGAATTATATCTTTTAATAAATGATGCTCTCGAAAAAGATGAATCTTGACCTAACACCATATTTCTCATCAAAAAATATCTTAAACTATCTACACTAAATTCTTCAGCTAAATCTAACGGTTTAATTACGTTTCCAAGAGATTTTGACATTTTTTGATCTTCCATAATCCACCAGCCATGAGCTAATATAGTTTTTGGTAGCGGTACGTTTAAAGCCATTAGCATAGTTGGCCAATAAACAGCATGGGTTGTAAGAATATCCTTACCTATTAAGTGATAATCTGCTGGCCACCAAGATTCAAAATTTTTATTTTCGCTCCAGCCAATTGATGAAATATAATTTAGAAGCGCGTCAAACCACACATATGTTACATAATTTGTATCAAATGGTATTTCAATACCCCATTCTAATCTATCTTTTGGTCTAGATATACATAAGTCATTAAGAGGTTTGTCTAGGAACCCTAAAATTTCATTTTTTCTTGATTCGGGTTTAATAAAATCAGGATTTTCTTTAATATGTTGAATTAATTTATCTTGGTATTTTGACATTTTGAAAAAATAATTTTTTTCTTTAATCTTTTTTATCTCTCTAAAGTCACCTTCATCAGCTTCCTTTTGTGTAATAAATCTTTCTTCAGAAATGGAGTATAGCCCCTCATATTCATCTAAATAAATTTCACCTTTATCAAATAAAGTTTGTAAAGCAAATTTAACTTTATTTTGATGGTTGGCATCCGTAGTTCTAATAAAGAAATCATGATCAATATTTAATTTTTCCCAAATGTTTTTGAATGCTATAACATGTTTATCAACATGTTGTTGAGGTGTCACATTATTTTTAACTGCAGCTTGCTGTACTTTTAATCCATGCTCATCTGTACCAGTTAGAAAAAAAGTTTTATATCCAATACTTTTGTAATATCTATTTATTACATCTGCCAATATAGTTGTATATGCATGGCCAATATGTGGCTCATCATTAACATAATAAATAGGTGTAGTGATATACATTTTTTTCATTTATATAAATTATCTTAAAATATTTTTCATTTTAATCATCATAGAAAAAATACTCATAGAGGCATTTGCATTTCTATTTAATTCTTGGTATGTTTTTTCTACTAATGCGATACATTTATTATAATCAGCAAATTTAGTTTTTTTAACATCACTTAAAATTAAACAATCATAATGTTTATTCTTTATTTTTTCTAAATCATTTAAAATTATAATTAGAATTTTAATAAAAATTTTAAAGTGTAATTTTTTAGATCTAAATAATTGCTCCATTTTTTTTGTATTTGATTCAAAATCTTGATCTTGCATTAACTTACTAATTAAATTTTTAATATCTTGAATGTAAGATGAAATATCAATATCAGTTTCAATTATGTTAAATATTTGTTTGATTGAACCATCAGTGATTTTATATAATAAGTTTAAATCAAAATTTGTATTTTCATTTTGAAAATATGATATAATTGTTGATTTATCTAATTTGTGAAAATAAAAATCACAACATCTAGACACAATAGTATCTAATAACTTTTCTTTATTATTTGTTACAAGTATAAAAAATGTATTTTTAGGAGGCTCTTCAAGTATTTTCAAAAGAGAGTTACCTGATTCATTTTTAGGATAACATAATTTTTCTGCATTAAATATTAAATGCACTTTTGATCCGTTATCAATATTAAAATGTAAATCTTTTTTTATATCTCTTATAGAATTAATCAAAATTGTTGATGCTTTTTCAAAGAAAATATTTTGATATGGATTAATCATTTTCTCTTTTTTCATATTGATTAACTGTTCAAGAGATTTTTCTGATAAGGACTTAAGTGAGTCTGTATTTTTATTGATAGCTTTTTCTCTAGGAAGTGGTATAATTAAATTAATATTTGGATGTTGAAAATTCATGATTTTGGCAAAATCAGTTTTATTTTGATAATTATTCAAATGAGCTGCAAGCGCAATTGCGTGTGCTTCCTTACCTGTGCCATCAGGCCCATGAAATAGCATTGCGTGTGGTAACTTTTTATTTGCTACCATAGCTTTCAGCTCAGACCAAATTTTTTCATTTTTTATAATATTATCATAAATCATTTTTTTATAAACCAATTTTCTGGATTGATTGGATTATTATTTTTCCAAAGCTGAAACGATAGAATGTTTTGTTTTTTAATTGTTCCAATTTTTTGATTAGTTTTAACTTTTGAGCCTTTCATTACTAGAACTTCTATATTACCATTATAAACAGAAAAATAATCATTATCATGTCTAATAATAATTACAACACCAACTATAGGATTGATGAAATTGATACTTTCAACTACACCATCATAAATTGAAAATATAGGTTGTTCTGATGCGCCTAAACTCATTTTGTTATATTTTTTCCACATTTTAGTTGTTTGAGGTCCAAAAACGCCATAGCCGCGGTCACCATTTTTTAGGTTCATGGAAATTTTTTGAAATTTTTTAACAATCGATTTGTTTGGATTATTAGGATCAATTTGTTTTGAAAGATAAATTATTTGTTCTTCTTTAGTCATAACTGGCTGTATTTCAATTAAATCATAATCAATTGTAACTTTTGTTTCAGGGTTGGTTCGTTTTCCAAACTTTGTAATCACATTACCATCTAATGGCCAAGGTAATTTTCCTTTCAATTTTTGAATTTCTAGACCCTCAAATAGTTTGGAGGTTTCAATTAGTTTAAGAATTTCTTTTCTAATTGATTGTCTAGCTTTTTCTTTAATCATTATTTGAGATTTAATTTTCTCTTGCTGCTCAAGAGATGTTATATTTTTTTTGTTTAACTGATTTAAATCTTTTTCAAATACTAAGATTTTTGTTTTTGCACTATCCAAAACTAACCCAATTTTGATATATTCATCTTTTAAATCATTTTTAAGAGCAGTTTTTTCATCGATTAGATCATCTAGTTTTTGTTTATAATTTATAAAATTGTTTAATTGTTTATTATAATCAATCAATTGTGAGTTTAAGCGATTACTATCTAAAAATAAATTTTCTTTGTTTAAACTATCTTTAATTCTAATCTGATTAATTTTTTCATATTGATTTGCTAAATCATTGAATGCAATCTTTTGATTTTCAATTAATAATTCATATAAACTTGAATTTACGATAAACATATCCCAATTTTCTGATTCCAACATAAACTCTACTTCACTAGGAGGTTTAAGTGAAAGTGTTTCAATAATTAATGATTTAGTTTTTTTCTTAATAACATCAAGCTCATCTGATGTTTTTATCATCTTTTGATTTATTATATTTATACTATCATTAATTACTTTAATTTTATAGTCTATTGTTTTTTTATTTATATTGAGTTTGTTAATTAAATTTTCAACATCAGCTTTATTATTTTCTACTTGGCCTAAATCTTCATTCAAACTATCTAAAATAAATGTCGCTTCATTTAATAATTTTTCTTTTTCCTCTTTTTTATACCGGTTATTAGATATTTTAATACGCTCTTTTTCTAATTTAGCTTTAATTACATTAATTTTTTGTTCTGAGCTTTCAATACTATTAATTTCTGTTCTTAACTTTTTTTCAAGTGAAATAATTTCTGAATCAATTTCATCCAAACTTTTTTGTTTCGTATCTATATAATTATCTGCATATACAAAATCAAGAGATATGCTTATAATTATATAGAATAAAACAAAGTTAGTCTTGATAATATTTTTGGTAAATAATACTATTTTGTTCATCATAAATAGATAAATAGTCAATAATTTTCTGAAAGGTTAATATTTTTGCAGTTTGCATAATTTCATATGAATATGCATTTAAAAACTGTATTAGTGGTTTACTATACCCATAATATTCATCATAATCAATGAGCGTTATATAAAATTCATTAAAAAATTTTTCTGCTTCTTCTAATTTAATAGGAGAATGATCAAGAGCATCTTGTGAAACCCAAAAGTTGTAGCGTAATTCTCTATAAATATTTTGCTCTGTCTGTTTTCTAATTTTTTTTAGCCTAGATTGCCAATTTCTTGAAAAAGAACTATTTTTTGCATCAGAAGCAATGTTTTGAGCTTTTAAAAAATATTTATTGCCCCCTAAATATTCATATGTGTCTAATTCATAAGCTATTTGTAAATATGCAAAACAATTTAAGAGAGAAGTTAAAGGATGAAACATTTCGGTTTTATAAAGAGCTTCACCCCTATTATGTGAAAAATCAAAACTCTTTGAGTAGTGATGTTGATCTTTTTGATTTGAAAATAATACTTGAGCACTTATAACTTTTTCTCCACCACGATCATATATATTTTCAATCACAAAATGTATGTCAAGCGTTAACTCTAATTGATCAGGGTCATCAAAAAAATAATTATTTTTAAAATAAGAGCTGATTTCATCATCAAAATTTTCAAAAATAAACATTTCATTTTCACTGATATTTGAATAATCTATATCTACTAAAACATTAGAAAATTGAGACGTACATACTGATAGAGTTGTTATAAATAATATAATAATTTTATAAAGTTTCATAATAAATGTAAATTTAGTGTATAGTAATATATTAAAATCTGTGATTAATTTATCTTAAAAAGGAGATAATTATGTTTAAAAAAATAATTTTTTTGAGTTTGTTTACTATTTTGTTATCTAATGATGAATCTGAAATAATGTTGAAAGCAGAAAAGACTAATATTTTTAAAGCTACAATTTTAGATGAAAAAATACAATTTGGTTATTCTTATAGTACTGGCTGGTCAACTGGCCCATTTTGGATTGGTATTCATTGCAAAAATGATGAAGAGATTGCAGGATTTCAATTTGAATTACCTGAAAATTTACAGTTGTTAGATGCTACTGGAGGTCGATCTCAAGATGTATTTTCTGATTTACATCATAATAAAAAAGGGATGATATTAGGATTTTCAATGTCAGCAGATAAAATTGCAAAGATATCTGAAGGCGATGATGATATGTTGTTAAAAATTCAAGTGAAAGCTACTAGCGGCAGTAATTTAGAATTTCCAATTAAAACTATTTTAGCAGGGTCTAATGGACAAAAATTAACTTTCAATAGTTCTACTAGTGAACTGCAGATTAAATCAGATACTGGAGAAACACAGTTGATCACAGTTTCATTTTATGAATAATCATTAATTAGGAGAGATAATGTTATCATGGCATAAACAATTAGTGAAAACTTTGCAAGAAAAGTTAGGTTTTTCTAATTATGCAATAGCTTGGATTAGTTTTATCAAGGGTTCAATCTTTGGTTTAGCCATATATCATCTCTTACTCAAATAGAATTGCCTATGAATCAAAGAAAAAAAATAGTAGCAATTATGTTTACTGGTTTATCTAACTATTCTCAGTTAGTTAAAAAAGATAAAACATTATCCCTTGAAATATTACAAGAGCATGATAATATTTTAACAAACATTTTCCAAGATTATTTTGGGAATGTAATTAAACATATTAATGAATCAATATTTATCGAGTTTCCATCTGCAACTGATGCTACGAGATGCG
>Ga0208130_1001861_pt1 | contig 9987 bp, 13 predicted proteins | sample ETNtaG_31_FD_185771 | JGI IMG/M metagenome (GOLD analysis project Ga0208130, IMG submission 185771) | Marine microbial and viral communities from oxygen minimum zone, Eastern Pacific Ocean - ETNP201310SV78 (SPAdes) (version 2) | ecosystem: Environmental > Aquatic > Marine > Oceanic ...
GAGGTGAAAGAGTAAATAAATATAATAGGTTGCTGATAATTCATGACATTATTAAGGATAAGTATAATTACTTACCTAAAAACAATATCGTAGGGACTTATAAATGAAAATATCAAAAATTGGAATAAATGGTTTTGGTCGAATAGGAAGACAACTTACAAAGTTATTATTAGGAAGTGAGAATATTAAAATAGCCGCAGTAAATGATCTTTCTAATATTGAAACTTCTTCGCATCTTTTTAAATATGATACTAGTTATGGTCAATTTAATGGAAAAGTTGAATCCAATGAAAATCAAATAATAATTAATGGCGAAAAAATAAATAAAATTTCAGAAAAGGACCCATCCAAAATTAATTGGTCAGATTATGACGTTGATATAGTTGTTGAAAGTACTGGAATTTTCACTAAGAAAAGTGAAGCATCTAAGCATTTAAATGGCACGGTAAAAAAAGTAATAATTTCTGCCCCTGCAACGGATGAAGATATAACAATTGTGCTGGGTGTTAATGACCACAGCTACGATGAAAATAATCACAATATTATTTCTAATGCATCATGTACTACAAATTGTGTAGCGCCTATGGTTAAGGTTATAAACGATCAATTTGGTATTAAAAATGCTTTAATGTCAACGATTCATTCTTTCACTAATGATCAGAGCGTTCTCGACCAACCACATTCTGACTTAAGGAGGGCAAGAACAGCCTCAGAAAATATCATACCAACAACAACAGGAGCAGCCAAAGCAGTTGTTAATGTTATCCCTGAAATGAAAGGTAAGATTGATGGAATGGCATATAGGGTTCCTACAGCATCAGTTTCTGTTACAGATCTTACATTTTCATTAGAAAAAGATACCGATGTTGATGGATTAAATAATGAATTAAAAAAAGCTTCTGAAACATACCTAAAAAATATTATTCAATATTGTACAGATCCGCTTGTTTCACAAGATTTTAAAGGAAACTCAAACAGCGTTATAATTGACTCATTATCAACTATTCAAACTTCAAACGGACTTTTTAAAGTGGTTGGTTGGTATGATAATGAATGGGGTTATGCAAATAGAACATTTGATTTAGTTAAGTTAATTTCATCTAAACTTTAAATTTTGTTGTAGAATAGTAATTAAATTCAAATATTACTAACTACATCAATATAAATTATGGCAACTTCTAAAGAAAAAATTGAACTTAAAAATTTAGTTGGCTCAAAAGCCAAAAAAAATAAAGATATAAACATTGAGACTGGCAGTTGGAGGCTCAAAGGTGGTCTTGCTCAAATGCTTAAGGGCGGAGTAATAATGGATGTTATTAACGCAGATGAAGCCAAAATTGCTGAACAATCAGGTGCTGTAGCGGTCATGGCTTTAGAGAGAGTACCAGCAGATATCAGAAAAGATGGTGGGGTTGCAAGAATGTCAGATCCTAAAATGATAAAAGAAATCATATCGTCTGTATCGATCCCTGTTATGGCAAAGTGCAGGATAGGGCATCTTGCTGAAGCACAAATTTTACAACATCTTGGAGTTGATTACGCCGACGAATCTGAAGTGCTAACTCCTGCCGATAACAATTTTCACATCAACAAGTGGGATTTCAATATGCCTTTTGTATGCGGAGCTACTGATTTAGGTGAAGCTTTGAGGAGGATTGGTGAAGGTGCGGCAATGATAAGAACTAAGGGTGAAGCTGGAACTGGCGATGTTGTACAGGCTGTATATCATGCTAGAACAGTAAATACTCAACTAAAAAAAGTGTTAATGTTAGACAATGAAGAATTGATGACAGAGGCCAAAAACCTTGGTGCACCATATGAACTATTGCTTGAAATAAAAAAATTAGGAAGACTTCCTGTTGTTAATTTCGCTGCAGGTGGTATTGCTACTCCTGCTGATGCTGCATTAATGATGCAAATCGGTGTAGATGGGGTTTTTGTTGGTTCTGGTATTTTCAAATCTGGTGATGCAGAAAAAAGGGCAAAAGCAATTGTGCAAGCAACCACTCACTACGAAAATCCTGATATTTTAGCTAAAGTGTCTGAAGATTTAGGTGAAGCCATGGTTGGAATAAACATTTCTTCATTACCTAAAGAAGATAGGCTTGAAAAAAGAGGAGTTTAGTCAAATTTGAAAATCGGTATCCTAGCCTTACAAGGTGATTTTCATGAGCATCAGGCTTGTTTTAACAAGCTTCAAGTAAATACGGAACTCGTTAGATCAATTGATGAACTAAATAACTGTGATTCTCTAGTTATTCCTGGTGGAGAAAGTACTGCTATATCAAAATTATTAGTAAGTACAAAATTGGATACGGTTATAACCAAAAAAGCTTTGGAGGGATTTCCGGTTTGGGGAACATGCGCGGGACTAATATTAATTTCAAACAATATAACTGAAAATTACCCTGAACCATTAAAACTTTTAAATGTAACAACATCTAGAAATTTTTATGGAAGGCAAGTTGACAGCTTTGTTGAAAAAATTAATTTTGAAGGTGAAGATTTTGAAGCAATATTTATTAGAGCACCTAAAATTGTAGATACTAAGGAAGATATTGAAATACTTTCATCAACTTATGACGGAACCCCTGTTGCTGTTAAATCAAATAATATTTTTGGAACTAGTTTTCATCCTGAGTTAACAGATGATTTAAGAATACATAAATTGTTTGTCGATATGACTTCAAATAAATAATTTTAAAAAATAAAAAAACTAATATAATGAAAAAAATATGAATAGAGAATCTTATGAAACAATAAATCATCTTCCTCAAAAAGATCTTGATATTTTAATTGATATTCTTCCAGAAAGAGTACAGAATTATTTAAATTTATCATCAAAAAAATATGATTTAGTTGAGGTTATTCTTGATTTAGGAAGATTGCCAGAAGTCCGTTTTTCTGAATCAAAAGAATTAATTTCTGGAGATGAAATTACTCATATTGATTTACAGTATTTGATTTCGAAAATTAGTGAATTTGGTGACGATAACAGGGCTGGAATTGAAAGGACGTTGCATAGAATTTCAGTAATTAGGAACAGAAAAGGCACCCCTGTTGGTATTACATGTAGGGTCGGAAGAGCAATTGAAGGTACTATTAAAAATATTGAAGATTTAGTTTTGAGTGGCGAAAGTGTTCTTCTTTTAGGTAAACCTGGTGTTGGAAAAACTACCATGCTTAGAGAAGTTGCTAGAGTATTGTCAGTAAGCGCAAACAAAAGAGTTGTAATAGTAGATACATCAAATGAGATTGCTGGTGATGGAGATATTCCCCATAGTGCAATAGGTAATTCTAGAAGAATGCAAGTACCTGCAACTTCAATGCAACACCAAATTATGATTGAAGCAGTAGAGAATCATATGCCAGAAGTAATTATAATTGATGAAATGAGCACAGAACATGAATCATTGGCTGCAAGAACAATTGCAGAAAGAGGGGTTCAGCTTATAGCCACAGCTCATGCGAATAATCTAGAAAATGTATTAACGAATCCTACATTGTCTGACTTGGTAGGAGGCACTCAAACAGTAACACTGGGCGACATTGAAGCAAAAAAAAGGAAAACACAGAAAACTATCCTTGAAAGAAAACATGAGCCTACATTCTCCATAGTTGTTGAAATTGTTGACAGAAATACTGTGTCGGTTCATAAAAATGTAGCCAGAAGAATCGATGATATCTTACGCGGTAGAAAAGTTTCAGGAGAAAAAAGATGGGTTGAGAATGGGGAAGTTAAGATTACTCTTCCTGAAATAATAAAAGATGTCCATCAGAGCGCAAGACCAACAACAATATTGTATCCTTTTGGAATATCAAAATCTCCATTAGAAACACTGATAAAAGAGATTAATGCCGATGTTAAATTGACATCTGATGAATCAAAAGCAAATATATTTGTAACTACCAAATCTCATTATTCAAGAAAACCTAAATCATTATCTAATGCCTTGAATTTGGGGATACCAGTTCATGTATTAAAGAGAAATTCTAAAGAGCAGGTGAAAAGATTTCTTGAAAAATTTTCTGGTAAAGTGAAAGATGATTACTCTGTAAGCCCTAATGGAAATTACTCGGCTTTTTCTAATAACACTGAAGTAACATCTGCTTTAGATGAATTAAAATTTGCCATACAAAAGCTATATAGCGGTGAAAATAGAATAGAATTAAATGCACAAAATTCCTTTATTAGAAGGCTGCAACATAAGGCTGCTGCAAAAGAAGGGATAAATTCTGTGAGTGTCGGTGAGGGGCAAGACAGAAGAGTAGTTGTAGAAAAAGTTTGGTAATATGTCTTTTTTCATTTCAATTGAAGGTTTTGACGGAACAGGAAAATCAACTCAGGCTTCAATTCTTAAAAAGAATTTAGATGATTTAAATATAGATTCAATTTTAGTAAGGGAACCTGGAAGCACATCTTTTTCAGAAAAGATTAGAGAGATTTTAAAAGAAAATACTGAAATTGAAACTTTGACAGAACTTCTTTTGTTTCAAGCATCAAGGCATGAATTAGTAAAAAAAGTAATTATTCCAAATTTAGAAACGGGAAAAGTAGTAATTACAGATAGGTTTTCAGATTCTTCTATAGCATATCAAGGGTATGGAGGAGGGCTAGATATTAAATTAATTGAAACATTAAATAATATTTCTACATCAAATTTAAAACCAGACTTAACTTTTTTATTAGATTTAAATTTAGAAAGTTCTAAGAAAAGAACATTTTCAAGAAATAACGATGAACAAATAGATAAATTTGAAAAAAAGGATTCCATTTACCACAAAAAAGTTAAGGATGGTTTTTTGGAAATTTTAAAAAATAATAATGATCGAATTATAAAAATTGATGCATCCAAAGATATTTATGAAATTTCTGAATTAATACTTAATATTGCATTGGAAAAGATCAATGAGGCTGTCTAAGTTTATTGCGTCTTCTGGATATGCTTCTAGAAGAAAATCTGACAAACTAATTGAAAATGGATTTGTTATTGTTAACAATGAAGTTTGCAGAGATTTTTCAACACAAGTAATGCAAGGTGATGAAGTAATTGTAGAAAATACAATGATATCGCTTCCAAGTCCAAAAATATTTTCATTTTACAAACCAAAAAATTGTCTATGCACATCCATGGACCCTGAAGGGAGAAAAACAATATATGATGTTCTGGGTCAAGACTATAAAAATCTAATTTCAATTGGAAGGTTAGATTATAAGAGTGAAGGATTGTTGTTATTAACAAATAATGGAGAAATTGCTAGATATTACGAACTTCCAAAAAATAATATTAAAAGAACTTATTTAGTTGATTTAGATGGAAATTATAAAATTTCATACTCACATGAAATGGTTTCTGGAATAAGATATAGAGGTGTAAAATATAGCGTATTAAAATCTAAATTAATTAAAATTAAAGCTCAAAGGTTTACACTTGAAATAACACTATCAGAGGGCAAAAATAGAGAGATAAGAAATATAGCAAAATATTTTAATTGGAACGTACTTAAATTGAAGAGAGTATCTCACGGAGAATACAATATATTATCATTAAAAAACTCTGAATTGCGAGAAGAAAAAATAAGTAAAAATATTTTAAATAATGTACTAAATATTAATGAATAAGAATATAAAAATTCATGAAAGTTGGCTTAAATTTATTAAATCTGAATTTGATAAAGAATATATGAAAAATATTAAAAAAAGCATTTTAAATTATAAAAAATCCGGAAAAATAATCTATCCAAAAAACAATGAAATTTTTAATGCTATAAATTTGACAGATTTTGAAAAAACAAAGGTAATTATTTTAGGCCAGGACCCTTATCATGGACCAGGGCAAGCTCACGGATTATCATTTTCTGTAAAAGATGGAATAAAACCCCCTCCATCACTTATTAATATTTTTAAAGAAATAGAATCTGACTTATCAATTAATGTAGAAAAAGGAAATGGGAATTTGACAAGATGGGCAAAACAAGGAGTTTTACTTTTAAATTCATTATTAACTGTTGAAAAAGGAAAGCCACTTTCTCATAAAGAAATAGGCTGGGAGACTTTAACAGATAAAATTATAGAAGTTTTAAACCAAAACAAAAGAGGTTTAGTTTTTATTTTATGGGGCTCTCATGCAAGGTCAAAAAAATATTTAATAAGTCAAAATGAAAATTTGATTATTGAATCTTCACATCCCTCACCACTATCTGCGCATAGGGGATTTATAGGAAGTAAACCTTTTTCAAGAACAAATAAATATCTGGTTAAAAATAATATGGACCCAATTAATTGGTCATAATTGATATAATAAATTTGATGAAATTATTACTTAGAAAAATCTTTATATTTCCTGTACTTATATTTCTTATATTTCCTGTCGGTGTTTTTACAGGTATATATGTTTCTCTCAAAAGAAAATTAAGTTAATTTAGTTTTTTTTTCATTTTTATATGTTCTATTCCCGCCTCGATATAATGATCACCTTCTTCAAAATATCCTAATTTTTTATAAAAATTTATTGCTGATATTTGAGCAGATATTTCTACAATTTTTATTTCATCATTAATTAATTTATCATGCATAAAATTCATTAATGCAGATCCAGCTTTTAATTTTCTTTTATCTTTTTTTATACATACCCTTTCAATTTTAATTTTATTTTTTGGGTAGTAAGATATTCTAGCAGTACCGATGCACTCACCATTTTTTTCAACAATAAATTGGACACTATCAGAATCAAGATTGTCTTTGCTATCAAATTCTTCTTCAATTGGACAGTTTTGCTCGAAAGTAAAAACCTCAATGCGCAATTTAAATATTTTAATTAAATCATCAGGTTTATTTATTATTCTTATTACTAAAGCCATTTATGCTGATTGAATGTTTTTTGTATAATTAGGTTATGGAATCCAAACAAGAAAATAAAGAAGAAATTTATAAAAGACTTATAAAACTTGAAAAAGAAGTCGAAAAACTCAAAATAGTCTTAAATTTAAAATCTGATAAAAATATTGAAGATCAAAAAAAATATGAAATGAATTTGACAGCCGGAAACAGAAATTTTCTAAAGGTATTATCTATATTCGTTATTGCTTTTTTTATAATTTATTTATTTATTAAATATTAAGAAATTATAGATAATTGAATTCAGTTTCTTGCTTAACTTCAGAAGACAAACTTTTATGTGCCGGACAATTAAGAGCTGATAACTCCAAATTCCTCCTATGTTCTTGGGGAATCTCATCGTGGAAATTAATTACCATAGTCAATTTAGCAACTCTTCTCGGTTTAAGATTCATTTCCTTTTTTACTGAACATGTAACTTTTCCCAAATCAATGCCAAATTGATCTGCAGCTATACCCATTGTTGTAACCATGCATGAACCAACAGATACAGCTAAAAGATCGGTTGGAGAGAATGTCCTTCCTTTACCTTTATTATCCAATGGTGCATCAGTCACAATTTTTGAGTCTGTTGCAGAGTGAACAACTTCTGTTCTTAAATCTCCGACTAGCTCAATTTCATATTGATTTTGCATATTTACCTCTATTCTCTAATTATTAAATCTTCTTTTATAGTCACCCCAAGCCCAGGTGAATTAGGAACATTAATAATACCATCTTTAACATTTAAGTCCTCATTAAAAATAAAAAATTTATTTTTATAACTACTTAATGGAGGGTCATTAAGCATTTCACAATAAGGAGCATTATTCCATGTAGCTAATAAATGCATATGAGCAACTACTCCTAGATCACCTCCTCCGTGATGAGGGACAATTTCTTTATTGTATTTTTTTGATATTTCTCCAATTTCAATCAATGGGGTAATACCACCCATAACCATTGATTCAGGCTGCAGAATATCATAACTATTTTTATTAACCATTTCATGGAAATCTGAAACAACAGTATTATTTTCTCCTCCTGATATTTTCGTCATATTCATTGATACTAACTCACTCAATTCGTCGAAGTTATACCTGGGCCTCGGTTCTTCAAGCCAATAACAACCAAGTTCATGCATTTTTTGGTTCATTCTTTTTGCTCTTTCTAAATCCCAAATCACTCCAGCTTGCCAAGGATATGGAGATTGAGCTTGATTAGCATCAACCAATATGTCTAATTTGCCTCCAACAACATCTTGAATTTTCTTTATAGTAAGAACATCTAAATTTTCATCGTTGTGATGAAGTCTAACTTTTATAGCTTTCCATCCCTCTTCAAGCATAGTTTTAGACATTTGAGCTCTTTCATCTGGGTCAGATAGAATTACAAAGCTGGCATAAGGAATTAAATTATCCTTCTTTCTTCCAAGAATTTCTGAAATGGATTTTCCTTGCACTTTTCCTCTCAAATCCCATAATGCAATATCAATACCAGCCAATCCATTGTAAGGAATATTTCTTGTTCTATACATTAGATATTTAAAATGATCTATAACATCTAATGGTGACTTTCCAATTAAATATTCTTTTGAATCCTTTATTATAATGTCATCGCACCCTGGACCAATTCCTATATCACCATTTTCGAGTTCTATTTCTGTAAAATCTTGACCTCCAATTGTTGAAGTTTGAGAATACCACCCTGGGGTCCATGCAGGTTCAACTTCACCTAAATATTCTACGAGCTTAATTTTTGATTTTCTTACATCTTTTATTTTCATCTTTTAATCACTTTCTTTAATTTCTTGCACCCTCATTGGCATTTTATCAATTAATTCAAATATTTTATTAATTTTTACAGGTTCATTAGTTCTGTATTTAACTCCACCATCTTTACCAATTAATATCAATCTAAATTCTTCAAAGTTAAATCTTTTCCTTATGGATGAGGTAGATGCATAATCTAGGTTCTTGAAATTTTTTAATCCATCATAACTTATCTTGGATCCGTCTTTGTTAATCAAAATCACTACCATGTCTCTATCAGTAAATTCATTTTTATTAACTTTTAGATAATCAAACTGATTTTGAAATTTAGATTCACTCCCACCAATAACCAAAACTCTATTTTTCCATTCAAAGTTTCTTAGATCTAGCATTGAGTTATTCTCACTACAATTTATAAAAAATAATGAAAGCGATGTAATTAATAAAACACACTTAATCATGAATATAAATCTATCATAAATTAATTTGATATATAATCTTATGATAACTATAAGGCATATATTTGGAGAATTATAATGAATAACGTACTTGTCACAGGTGCATCTGGATTAATTGGTGGAATACTTAATTTCAAATTGACTGACCACAATTTATTTGGATTAGATATAAAAGAATGCGACTATAAAAATTTTGAAATATCTAATATATCTGATTCAAATAAACTAGAAATTATAATGACAAAAAATAAAATTGATACTGTTGTACATCTTGCAGGAAACGCATCTGTTAGTGCAAAGTGGGACAGCCTTTCTGAGAATAATTTCACTGGAACTCTCAACGTATTTAATGCATGTAAAGAAGCTGGAGTGAAAAAAATTATTTTTGCAAGCTCAAATCATGCTGTGGGTCTTTTTGAAAATGACAGTCCATACAAAGAAATAATAAATGGGGATTATAAAAATATAACTAAAAATTATAAATTGATTAGCCCTTACTGCGAGGTGAGGCCAGACAGTTTGTATGGTGTAAGTAAAGCATTTGGAGAAAATTTAGGCAGATTTTTCTACGAGAAATACAACATAAAAGTTGCCTGCCTCAGAATAGGTTCTGTAATTAAAGATAATAATCCTAAGGTAAAAAATTCAAATAGATTTTTCTCAACATGGTGTAGTCATGAAGATATTGCAGGTTTAATAGATGCCTGCATCAAATCAAACAAAGTTGAATATGATATATTTTATGGTGTTTCGGACAATGATTGGAAAATCTGGGATATATCAAATGCTGAAAAAATATTATCCTTTAAACCAACTTCAAATTCAGAAACATACAGATAAGGCTATCTATGAAATCAAAAAATTTTGATATAAATAAAAT
>Ga0208130_1001864_pt1 | contig 9967 bp, 9 predicted proteins | sample ETNtaG_31_FD_185771 | JGI IMG/M metagenome (GOLD analysis project Ga0208130, IMG submission 185771) | Marine microbial and viral communities from oxygen minimum zone, Eastern Pacific Ocean - ETNP201310SV78 (SPAdes) (version 2) | ecosystem: Environmental > Aquatic > Marine > Oceanic ...
TTGTTGCGCCAGCAGCAGTGCAGGGTAGCTATGATCGGACAGGATAACCGCTGAAGGCATCTAAGCGGGAAGCCCCCCTCAAAACAAGGTATCCCTGAGGGCCGTGGAAGACCACCACGTCGATAGGCCGGAGATGTAAGCATGGTAACATGTTCAGTTGACCGGTACTAATTGCCCGATAGGCTTGATTTGATTCAGAAATAGTCAGATTAAAATTTGTATCTCTCAATCACGTACAATTGGTGTACGTTGCATTTTATTCGGTTTGGTGGCTATAGCACAAGTGAAACACCCGGTCCCTTCCCGAACCCGGCCGTTAAGCACTGTCGCGCTGATGGTACTGCATCTTAAGGTGTGGGAGAGTAAGTCACCGCCAAACCTAATAAAATGCAATATACACAACCTCTGTCGCGGGGTGGAGCAGCCAGGTAGCTCGTCAGGCTCATAACCTGAAGGTCAGAGGTTCAAATCCTCTCCCCGCAACCAATCCTTTAAAATCAATGGGTTAACATAACGATTCTATTTTATAAATTCTATTTTATTATATACAGTTAATCGTTAAATTTTACTTCAAATACCTCGCTGACTTTTTTGTTAAATACTCTTGCAATTAAGAAGGCCAATTCAAGTGTCGGATAGTACTTTGCCTTTTCTATTGCTACAATCGTCTGGCGAGTAACTCCAACCTTATTTGCCAAATCATTTTGCGTCATTTCATTAGAGTTAAAACGAAGACTTCGGATATTATTAGTGATAGTAAGTTTTTTTGGCATCTTAAATACTCGTACGATAACGAGCAAACTTTGCTATCTCACCAAGCAAACCTCCTAAAGAAAAGCAGAACATTAGAATGACTAAGCAATCTATTATTTCGTAGCCGTAGTTCAGGCCAACAACTAATGTGATGAAGCCAGCACCCGAAAAGAAGACCGTTATTTTGTGGCCAGTGCTTGCAATTATTTTATCTCTTTCATCAGCTATGAAGTTGGTGTCGCTTTCGCCAAAAATGATTTTTTCTAGAATCGAAAATATAATTGTGCCAACTATGGTGAAAAGTATACCAGCAACAATAGACACGATGACGATCCACAAAATTGTTTCTGCCCATGTCTGGATAGCGTTCGGACTGTCCATAACGCCATTTGCGTATAGGACCCTCACTTCGATGACTATCCAAATATTTATAACGATTCCCACGATAATTTGAAGGAGCGTATTTTTTTCTTCATGTGACACTTCAATATCTCCAATGTAAAAAATTTTATACTATATGTAAAAAATCTTTTACATTATGTGGTTCAAAGGTCAAGTTTATTTGTTTAACTTAAAGGAGATTGCGGTAAGCTCGTCACATGGAAAATTTTTTTCGTAATTCGTTTTTCTGAACTTTGCCCATTGAATTTCGTGGCAGAGATTTTAACACAAAGTATTCCTTGGGTTGCTTATAGCGAGCTAATTTGTCGTTAACAAAAATCTCAGTTTCGCTTTTATTGAAACTTTCATTTTCTGCCATCACAACAGCAGCAACCACTCGCTCTCCAAAATCGTTGTCCGAAATACCAAACACTGCTGTTTCATCAATTTTCTCTATTTCGTTCAGTACATCCTCAATCTCTTTGGGGTACACATTGTAACCCCCGCTTATTATCAAGTCCTTTTCCCTACCCACAATCGATAAGTATCCATCAGAACTCAATTTTCCTAAATCACCTGTAATAAAAAATCCATTTTCCTTTAACTCAAGAGCAGTTTTGTCAGGCATATTCCAATAACCCTTAAAAACATTTGGTCCACGTACTTCTATCATGCCAATCTCGCCGTCGGCATTTTCCCTTCCCGTTTGTGAATCATTTATTTGGATTTCAACATCAGGTAAGGGTTTACCAACCGTACCAGGTCTTCTTTCACCGTTGTATGGATTAGAAGTGATCATATTCGTTTCGGTCATTCCATATCTTTCTAGAATGTAGTGGCCTGTCCGCCTGGTAAATTCTTCATGAGTTTCGGCTAAAAGTGGTGCACTTCCTGAGATAAATAATCTCATATTTTTTGTAAGGTGGGCTGTAAGTCGTTCATCTGCTAACAGCCGAGTATAAAAAGTTGGGACACCCATTAGAAGTGTTGAAGCGCGTATTGCCTCAATAATTTCGGTGATTTCAAATTTCTGTAAAAACGTTACCTCAGCCCCGGCCAGTAGCGCCGTATTTAAGGCCACAAATAGGCCATGGGTATGGAAGATTGGTAATGCATGAATAAGAATATCATCTTCATTGACTTCCCACAAATTTTTCAAAGTTTTTGCATTCGAGAGCAAGTTATTCTGGGTTAGCATCGCCCCTTTAGACCGTCCTGTAGTGCCGGAAGTATATAGAAGAGCGACTAAATCATCAGGTCCCCTATCTATAGTGTTGAATGTTTTCGACAAGATATTGGCTTGAGATTGCAGGCTGCCTTGCCCATCTTTGTCCAAAGTTAAGACTTGCGAACCAACTTGGTCTGCGATGTCCTCTAGATCTTTCCGTTTCTGCGGGTCACATACAAAGATTTTTGGAGAAGCATCTTTGATGAAGTACGAGATTTCATCTTTCTTATAATCTGTATTTAATGAAAGAAAAATACCTCCTGCTTGAATGGTCGCTCCGTACAAGATGACCATTTCTATAGTTTTAGAGGCCTGTACTGCAACTCGGTCTCCAGGCTTAAGGCCATGTTTCAAAAGCAGATTTGCAACCTGGCTTGTTCGTTCAGAAAATTGACGGAAACTAACAGCTGGCTTTCCAGGTTGCCTCAAAAAGCATGCGTCATTAGTTGCATGCTCACCTATCAGATTGTCATACAAAGGATTAGCCATTTATCAAAACTTTAATCTTCTTATTCTGTTAATTTATCTAGGACGTCACATGATCACAATTTAGCACAACCTTCGGGTTTTTAATATTATTGTTGTTTAATGAAAAGTTTTAAAATTAAGATTTTGTTTTCTGATTTTCCAAAATTGTAAAGAAGATCAGTATTACACCAGAAAAGTTACTTTACGTTATTTTCGAGATATGTAGAAAATGAATTCTTGGGTTGCTAAACTTTCGTTAGCCATAGGAGGGAATAAAATGGATCAAACTGTAAGAGCATCTATTCAAGCAAGTACATTCTATTATTTCATGATAGTGCTGGTACTTACTACAATTTCTCAATTATCCACAATGATGGTTATTGTGTTTGCGGATATTGAGGGAAAAGAAAATGTAGTTGCAGCTTCAGTCATTGGGCCGTGTTTACTTGGTTCTTTTGGGATCATAAGACTGCTTACAAATATGACACTGATAGTCAGTGATATGGATGATAAAATGAAGAGCTCAAACTATGGGAATGCTATGCAGTCAATACCGTTTCCCATATTAAAAATACTTTTTGCGATCATCTTTGTGATAATCGCCCTAATCCAATTGAGCGCTATATATTAGATATTAAACTTTATTTAATAGTATTTGAGAGCGATATTACTTTAACTGACAGGTGTATGAAAATGCTTCGTGATTACAGTTTATTGGGGCCTTCTGCTAAAGATGCTGAAAAAAAGGGACTGGCTGCTGCAAAGTGGTATCATAGTGATATCTCAAGAGAAGACATGAAAGACCTTATGCAGCGCAGAGATTTACCTGCTATTAGGGATACTTTGATATATTATCTCTTACTTTTATTAACTGCGATCCTGGGTGTTTTGCTATGGGGCACTCTTTATTGTTTACCATTTTGGCTGGTTTATTCACTGCTTTATACAGCGGGTGCCGACAGTAGGTGGCATGAAGCAGGCCACAGAACCGCATTTAAAACCCAATGGATGAATAACTTTGTTTATCAAGTAGCTTGCTTTATGCTTTTCCGGAACCCGGTTTTATGGCGGTGGAGTCATTCAAGGCATCACACAGACACAATCATTGTTGGTCGCGATGCCGAGATAGTAACCATGCGGCCGCCAGATTTAATCAAAGTTGCAATGCTGTTTTTTGGTCTACACACGTTCGAGGGTTTGAAAGCAACTTTTCGTCACGCAGTGCACGGATTGAATGAAGAAGAGCGGGAGTTCACGCCTCCTCAATATGTGGATGAGGCGCAGAAAATAGCAAGAGTGTGGGTTTTAATTATGATTTGTGTGGTGCTTTTAGCATTGATTGCAAAGTCTATTTTGCCACTGATGCTTGTCGGCGTTGGTCCAGCTATTTTAGGCTCATGGCATCTAATTATGACAGGTTTGCTCCAGCATACTGGCTTAGCTGATAACGTACTCGACCACAGATTAAATACTCGGACAGTCTATATGAATTTCTTTAGTAGATTTATATACTGGAATATGAATTATCACGTGGAGCATCATATGTTTCCCATGGTTCCATATCATAATCTTCCGCGACTACACCGGCTAATTAAGCATGATTTGCCTGAGCCAAACCATGGTTTTGTAGATGGATTGAAAGAGGTGTTCTATGCTTTAAAACAGCAGCTGAGTGATCCTGAGTATCGAATTAATAGGGAGCTCCCATCGACTGCAAAACCCTACAATCATCATTTATCTGATGCGGTATAATTTAAAAGTTTCACATCTATGACTGGAAACTACGTTAAATGAGTAGTGCGTCTATTTCATTTCTATCTGGCATTGATGGTGCTGTGCCTGGTCGTGTTACTGAGATGCTAGCTGTGGCGCATGCAAAACGAAGTGCTTTATCAATTGGCATTTCTTCTGCTAATGCTACAGCAAGTCCTCCATTAAAGGCGTCTCCAGCGCCAGTAGTCTCAACAATTGGCCCAACCTGAAATGATGGTTGATGGATTATTTGTTTACTATCTTTAAACAGTGCACCTTGTTCCCCAAGCGTAATTACCGCAGCGCTGGCACCTATTTCAAGTAACTTATCTGCTGCAACCTCTGCATCGCTTACAGATTTTACAGGTATCCCGGTAATTTGTTCTGCCTCTATTTCGTTTGGAGTAACAAAATCACATAGTCTTAGAATATTTTCGCCCAACGGTTGAGCAGGAGCGGGATTTAAGATAGTGATTGACTCCCCTTCCTTCGCATAAGCGAGAGCTGTATTCGCAGCATCAAGTGACTGCTCAAGTTGTGTCATAAATACGCGTGATCGTTGAATTAATTCCTTATTAGCCAATATATCATCGTCGTTTATATCTGCAGCGGCTCCAGGGCTGACGATTATTGCATTATTTCCACTGCTGTTTTCTATAAAAATATACGCTGCGCCAGTGTAGCTATCCGAATGCTGAGTCACATGTGGTTTGATGCCAGATTGCTCCCAAAGTCTTATGGCCATGTTGGCAAAATCGTCTTTCCCAAGGCGTGATATAAAATGTACATTTCCCCCTGCCAACGCCGCAGCGACTGCTTGGTTAGATCCCTTGCCTCCTGGTCCTAGAGAGAACTCATTTCCGATTATTGTTTCGCCCATTTCTGGTTGGCGCGATGCACGGTATGCTGTATCCGCGACAAAGACCCCAAGAATTACTATATTTTTATCCGACATTTTTATCACTCTTCTGGTGGTATGACACCTTTTCTTAGCATAAAGCATCCATAAAACCGTCGTTCTCCAGTCTGTATGACGGCATAACTGGTTTTTGCAAAATCATAAAAAGCAAAGCGCTCGATTGAGATCATAGGTCTTTTTTTCTCATCATTCTTTATAATTAATTTTTGCACTTCCTCTTGGACAGGTGGTAGGGTGTCTGGTTCTCCTACGATCTCCATTCTACCTGCGAAATCATCAACAAATGTATCCAAAGGCATAACGGAAAGAATCGCATCTATGGCTTCAGCAGCACTTAAATTCTCCATCCTTAAAAGTTTTCCATAAACTGTGGATCTTGATATTGAGTCTGACGGAAAATTTGTATCTGCGACTATTAAAACGTCTCCGTGACCCATCAATCGCAAGGCATGAAGTACTTCTGCGTTTAATCTATTATCTATTCCTTTTAGCATTAGTGGCCTCCTAAAATAAATGGTTCAAGTTATACTATTTCCGTTTTCTGAATCGAATATGTGCATATTGCTTGGCTTCACGGTTAAATGGAGTTTTTCTCCAACCTCGAAGTTCCGTCGTTCCCTTGAAACTAATGTTATTTCTGATCCTTCTATATCGCGAAGGACAACATGTGTTTCGGGTCCAGTGGGCTCTATTACAGACGCTGTTGCGGATATCCCTGAGTCAGTGATTATTAAGTTCTCTGGACGAATACCTATTTTTATTTTCTGGCCAGCAGAAATATGTTTGGTTTCATTTAATGGAAGAGTACCGCTATTAAGACGTGCAACTAACTTATTCTCATGCACTTCAACATCCCCAGTAAAGAAATTCATCGCGGGGGATCCAATAAAGCCTGCCACGAATTGATTTGCAGGATTATCGTAAAGGTCCAAGGGAGAGCCAATTTGTTCGATAACGCCGTTTTGTAATACAACAATTTTATCGGCCATTGTCATCGCTTCAATTTGATCATGCGTTACATAAATAGTTGTCGTTTTTAAGCGTTGGTGTAGTTCTCTAATTTCTGTTCGCATTTGTACGCGAAGTTTTGCATCTAGATTAGAAAGTGGTTCATCAAAAAGAAAAACTTGTGGATCCCGCACAATTGCTCTTCCCATCGCCACCCGTTGTCTTTGGCCGCCAGATAATGCTCTTGGATACCGGTCTAAGTATGGGAGCAGGCCTAGAATTTCTGCTGCTTTTTGCACCCTATCCTCAATATCATTTTTAGATAAACCCTTCATTCGCAGAGAAAAAGAAATATTTCCTCGCACAGTTTTATGGGGATAGAGAGCGTAGTTCTGAAAAACCATTGCAATGTCTCGTTCGGCTGGGGGGAGGTTGTTAACCAAACGTTCATTAATATGAATTGATCCACCGCTTATGCTTTCTAAACCTGCTATCATTCTTAGTAATGTGGATTTACCACAACCAGAGGGTCCCACTAAAACTACAAATTCACCGTCATGTATGTCGATGTCTAGGCCATGTAGAACTTGCAGGTCATCATAGGATTTTTTTAAATCTCGGATTGTCACCTCTGCCATACTACGTAAACCTTCTGATGTTTTTCTTTTCACAACTAATATTAAATTTTTCGTCTGTCCATTACTTTAGCATACTAACATGTTAGTTCTTGACTTGTTAAGCGGTCACTGAGAGACTGATATTATCAGTACTCAAGAGAATCTCTTTGAGATGATTTTGAATTTATTGTTAAGCAATTTAGTAGAGCTAACTGGGAGGTAGATCTGTGAAAGTAGACTTATACAATGCTATAGTTTCTGCGCAAATGAGCCGACGTAAAATGTTGAAGGGTTCGGCGAGTTTAGGTGCAGTTGCTGCAATGGGTGGCTTAGGAGGAGCCGCCACTGCTGGTGCACATGGAGGTGTGCGAGCTGAAATTATGAAAATTCCTGGTGTAGGGATGGGATCACCTGGTGACCCTGAGTGGCAAAAGGTTGGTGAACTTTGCATGGGACCAGTAAAGGAGCGAGTTGCAGAGGGAGAATTCAAGGGCGTCGAGTTGACCTTTATGGGTTTGAACAACCAAAACTTGCATAACTTTCTTTTCAGAGGTTTTTTAAAGCCTTGGGAAGCATACACAGGTGCGAAGATCAATTGGATTGATTTAGCTCAAGCTGATTATAATCCAAGGCTACAACAGTCAATTGCTACTAAGACTGTCGACTTTGACATTATAGAGATGGGCGCACCTTTCGAGGGTGATACCGCTGGTCAGGGTTTGTTGAACGAAATGCCTGAATGGGTGAAGGATCAAATTGAGTATGATGATTTGGTTGGATACCTGCAACCACCGGTAGGTACATGGGACGGAAAAGCCTACAGGATAAATATTGATGGTGATTGTCATACATTTTGTTATCGAAAAGACTACTTTGGCACAGGGTCGATTACTGGACGAATGAACCCACCGAATACTTGGCAAGAAGTCAATCAGATATCTAAAGATGTTGTTGGCAAGACAGATCCACTCACTGGGCTTCCAGCGCATGGATTCTTGGATCCTCTTAAAGGATGGGGCGGTTTCGGAATGTATTTCTTGACCGATAGAGCCGGACCTTATGTGAAACATCCTGATGATCCTGCTTTCTTATTTGATATTGATACTATGAAGCCTCGTATAAACAATCCAGGTTGGGTTCAGGCGATACAAGATGTTATGGATCTCATAAAAATAGAGGGTGCGTATCCAGCAGATCAAATAAATGCTGATCCTGGTACTACTGGATTCCAACAGTTCCTTGCTGGAACTGGGTCAATGCTCACTTGGTGGGGTGATATTGGATCTAACGCTCGCACATCTGATACGTCGGTAATCGGTGATGTGGTTGGGTTTAGCGCTATTCCTGGTTCTGATCGAGTATATAACCATAGTAAGGGTGCGTGGGAAAATACCTATAATGAGGCACCAAATAATGCGTATCTCGGTTGGGGTGTATACGTAACTAATCGTGTAGAAGGTGATGCTAAAAAGAGGAAAGCTGCATGGTCAGCCGCAGCTCATATCGGCGGTAAAGATATTTCGCTTTGGACCTCAGCCTATCCTTCTGGTTTCCAACCATATAGAAATTCACATTTTAATTATGATGAGTGGGAAGCGGCTGGTTACGATAGAGCGTTCGTGGAAGATTATCTGGGTTCAAATCTTGATACTTATAATCATCCAAATTCGCTAAATGAGCCTAGAATCCCTGGTATCTTCCAATACTACTCTGTAGCAGAGGATGAACTTGCGAAAGGTTATGCAGGACAGTATGGATCTGCACAAGAAACTGCTGATGCTATAGCGGTCGCATGGGAAAAAATTACCGATCAAATCGGTCGTGAAAGTCAAATAAAGCTGTATAAAGCTGCATTGGGGCTTTAAAAGAAACTTGCGAGGCCGATATTTGAATATCGGCCTCAGCAACTACTACTATTTTACAGGAAAATAGTTCATGAGCACAGAAGAAGGTGACAAGCTTCACGTTGTAACGGCTGATGATATTTCAAATAACAAAAAACGATTAGGAAAATTCCTCGTTTGGGGTTCGGCCATCATTCTGGCCTTTACGCTTTTGATACAGGCCTTAGATACGAACTCTTATCTTACTATTGATCTAGAAACGTGGCGACCATCACTTTATGCATATGTTTTTTGGGCTTTTTGTTTGTGTGTTTCTCAGGTTTTAACTCGTGGAGAGCATGGAAAACGAGTTTTATTCGTCTTGCCGGCGGCGCTCTTCGTCATTTCTATGGTGGTATTCCCACTTTTATTCGGATTAGTAATAGCATTTTCAGATTGGAACCTATCTTCCCCAGATGGTCGAACTTTTAATGGTCTGGACAATGTCAGGCAAATGTGGGGTGATCCTTTTTATTGGAATGCGTTAAAGAATATGGTTTGGTATACGATTGTTATTATAATCGAATATGCCGTAGCATTTGGGCTTGCTATATTACTAAATAGTCAAATCCGAGCTCGTAAATTCTTTAGAGTAGCCTTCCTTTTACCATTAATGCTCTCTCCTGTCGCGGTTAGCTGGATGATTGGAAAGTCAATGTTGGAAATAAGGTTCGGGCCAATATCTCGTTTTTTACGCTGGCTTGCTTCTGAACCATCAGATGATCTTCCAGCGCTTTTGTACTATCCTGGTGTTTATATTGCTGATCTTGCACAGTGGTTTGGCTGGGCTAGCCCCTCATTTTTTGGCTCTGCTGGTATTGCTCGGACAATGATCATGGCCATGGATGCATGGACCTTTATACCGTTTATGATGATCATGATTTTGGCTGGACTTCAAGCTATTCCCCGTGAACTTTATGAAGCTTCTGAAGTCGATGGCGCATCTCGCTGGCGTCAGTTTCTGGAAATTACATTTCCGCTAATGCTACCGGTGAGTATTACAGCAGTCCTGATAAGG
>Ga0208130_1001869_pt1 | contig 9943 bp, 8 predicted proteins | sample ETNtaG_31_FD_185771 | JGI IMG/M metagenome (GOLD analysis project Ga0208130, IMG submission 185771) | Marine microbial and viral communities from oxygen minimum zone, Eastern Pacific Ocean - ETNP201310SV78 (SPAdes) (version 2) | ecosystem: Environmental > Aquatic > Marine > Oceanic ...
AGGGTTGGCTTTGCCGGCCTGAAGGGCCAGCTTGATCACAGCTACGACTTTCTTGGCCATCGGCGGACGGAGTTGAACATCTGCGGATCACCTGGCCCTCGGGGCAGGTGCGGCGGGGTGAAGAACCACCCCTCAGGCCGCCCTCCGCAGGGAGACGGCCGCCGCCAATATCAGTTCTGTTTGCTCACCTGGGAAAACTCAAGTTCGACTGGTGTCTCACGGCCAAAGATGGAGAGGAGTGCCTTGAGCTTGCTGCGCTCACCCGACACCTCAATGACCTCACCCTGGAAATCCTTAAACGGACCGGCAGTGACCAAAATCTGATCACCCTCAATGAGATCGACTTTGACAACCGTCTTCTTCTCGGCAGCACGCTTGAAGATGCGGTCGACTTCCTGACGACTTAAGGGGCGTGGCTTGATATGACCACGTGCTTTGCCAGTGGCACGACGATCTTCCGCCCCGACAAAGTTGATGACGTTTGGGGTGCTGCGCACCGCCATCATCGTGTCTTCATCCAGCACCATGCGCACAAGCACATAACCGGGGAACACTTTCTCCTCAGTGGACTGGCGGCTGCCGTCTTTTTTGATTTTGACCGCAGGCGTTTCGGGAATTTCGATCTCAAGAATGCGATTACTCACACCGAGCGTCACAGCCCGCTGCTCGAGCGTGGCCTTCACCTTTTTCTCGCAACTTGATGCCACCTGAACCGCATACCAGCGGGCAACGCCCGTGCGGATTGTGGGGGTTTCAAGGGTGCCCTCTTCTCCGTCATTCGGCGCAGGAAGATCAAGCACCTCACTGGAGTCCGACTGGCTTTGATCGAGATCAGACACGAGGCAGGGCAGGAGCGAAGGATGAACTGGGAAAATGCACCGGATCAGACCGGATAAGGACTCAACGGAACACCTGGGACGCAGCCCAGCCGTAGAAGCGACTCAGAGCGGCAATGGCCGCAGCGGAGAGGCTCACCATCAGGATCACGGCGATGGATTCGCTGAACAGCTGTTGTCGGCTGGGCCAGACCACAAGCTTCAACTCTTCAAAGGTGGCTTGCAGAAAACCGCCCTTTTTCTCAGGCTGTTCAGGGCCTGATGAGGGGGGCGTCGTCGCTGCTGTGGTGTCCTCGGAAGTGGGGCTGGTCACGGATGACGGATCAAAAAGTCGTCTGGGCCGGTGCTGACGCCGGCTTTTAAGGCACGTGACAGCAATTGAATATCGTACCGGACGCCTCAATAAGAAGTTATTCAGGCTCGAACAGGAAGGGGTCGTTCGGAGTCGCTCCAGCCTGCACACGAACCGCCTGAGCACCGCTGAAACGCTCCTCCAGCAACTCAGTCGCCAGGGGATTCTCCAGACGACGACGCAGCACCCTGCGCAAGGGCCGCGCTCCATACTCCGGCTCATAACCGAGGCTCACGATCGCTTCAATCACACCTTCCTCAACGCGCAGCTCCAGCCCCTGCTCTCTCAGCAGCGTGGCCAGATCAGCCAACTGCAGGCGCACAATCTTGTTGAGATCGTCGAGTCCAAGAGGCTGAAACCGGATCACTTCATCGATGCGGTTCAGGAATTCAGGCCGAAAATGTCGCCCCAGAGCTTCATCCACAGCCCCATCTAGAGCGGATGGATCACTTGGTGCTCCCGCTTCCCTGTCCTGGCGGGCTGATTCAAGAATGGCTCGGCTGGCCAGATTGCTGGTCATCACGACCACGGTGTGGCGAAAATCGACCGTGCGCCCCTGCGAATCGCTGAGACGTCCGTCATCGAGCACCTGCAACAGCACATTGAACACATCCGGGTGAGCCTTCTCCACCTCATCGAGAAGCAACAGGGCGTAAGGACGACGACGCACCGCTTCGGTCAGCTGCCCTCCTTCCTCGTAACCGACATAACCGGGGGGGGCCCCGAGCAAGCGCGCGACCGCATTGCGCTCCATGAACTCGCTCATGTCGAGGCGAACCATGGACTCCTCCTCATCGAACAGTTGGCCAGCGAGAGCCTTAGCCAGTTCGGTCTTGCCCACACCTGTCGGCCCCAGAAACAGAAATGAACCCACGGGGCGTCGAGGATCCTTCATGCCGGCTCTGGCCCTGCGAATCGCCGCGGCCACAGCCCCCACCGCATCGAACTGGCCGATGACACGCTCCCCCAGGCGCTGATCAAGCTCCAGCAGCTTCTGACGTTCGCCTGCCAGCAGGCGCTGAATGGGAATCCCTGTCCAGCGCGCCACCACATCGGCAATGTCCTCGGCTTCCACCTGCTCCCGCAACAGTGCCGTGCCGTCTTGCTGAGCCTTCTTGAGAGACTCCTCCAGGTCACTGCGACGCTGCTGAAGACGATGCAGCTGGTCGTACTGAAGCCGCGCAGCTTCTTCAAGATCGCCCTGGCGCTCTGCTTCAGCAACGGCATGGCGTAGATCCTCATCTTCCTGCAGCAGCTGGCGCAGTTCCTGCAGCTGTTCCCGCTCTGCCTGCCAGCGCTCACGCAGCTGAGTGAGTTGAGACGAAGCCTCAAGTCGCTGGCGCTGAAGCTGCACACGCTCCGATTCAGGAGCCTGCTCTGCCGCGAGCACAGCCAGTTCAACGCGACGCAGATCCATCTCGGCGTCCTCCACCACCTGGGGCTTGGACGTCACATCCATCTTGAGTTGTGCCGCCGCTTCGTCGATCAGATCGATGGCCTTATCTGGCAGGCAACGATCACTGATGTATCGATCGGCAAGGCGTGCAGCAGCCGTCACTGCGGCGTCGGTGATCGTCACGCCGTGATGCAGCTCGTAGCGCTCCTTCACGCCCCGCAGAATCTCGACGCTGTGGTCGATCGAAGGCTCGGAGATCTGCACCTGCTGAAAGCGACGGTTCAGAGCTGGATCCTTTTCCACTGTGCGGCGGTAATCCTCTGGCGTGGTTGCAGCAATACAACGCAGATCGCCTCTGGCCAGAGCAGGCTTGAGCAGGCTGCCAGCGTCGGCACTGGAGCGGTCGCTGTTGACCACGGTGTGCAATTCATCGATGAACAGCACCACTCCAGCCTCTGGATCACTCACCTCCTGCAGCACCTCTCGCAGGCGCTCCTCGAACTGCCCGCGAAATTTGGCGCCAGCGATCAGAGCACCCACATCCAAGGCCACAAGCCGCAATCCCTGAAGCGATTCCGGGACTTCGCCGGCAACGATGCGTTGGGCCAGCAGCTCGGCGATGGCCGTCTTGCCCACACCGGGCGCTCCGATCAGAACCGGATTGTTCTTACCCCGACGCGAGAGCACCTTGATCAAGCTGCGGATCTCGCTATCACGACCGACCACAGGATCCAGGAGGCCCTGCGCCGCAGCGGCAGTGAGGTCACGGGCATAACGATCCAGCGCCATGGGCTCTGGCTCATTGGCCAGGTCAAGCGCCGAATCTTCAAGGGGGTCCGACGGCCCCTGCCCGACCTGAACAGGCTCAGGCAACGACTGAACAGGTGGAACAACAGGCGTTGGCGCTGCTGAACGCATGACAGGAGCAGGAGGATTGAGCGGTGGAGAGGCAGCGGATGGGGTGGGCCTGCGCAGCTCGGCCTCCAGGCGATCAGCCGGCAAGCCGAAACGAGACAGCAGATCAGCGCCGATCCGTGGATCACGGCCGATGGCGATCAAGAGATGCGACACATCGATCAGCCTTGACCCCCAGAGCCCACGCACGCTGTCGGCCGCCTCGAGCAAGGTCTCAAGATCTTCACCGACAAACAGCTCATCACCTCGGGCCATGGGCTGGTCTTCCAGAAAGCCCTCGAGCTGATCGAGCAACTGGTCTTGAGGCAATGGCAATACGGCCACGTCCGCCTCAAAGCGTGGATCACTGAACAGAGCCTGGAGCAAATGCTCCACATCCAGATCACCGTGACGCCAGCGACGGGCTGAATCCTGGGCAGAGAGCAACAGCTCCCAGGCGTCATCGCTGAAACGGTCTGGCTCCACCGTGAGACTGGCTGGAGGTTGAGGGGTCACGCCGAAATCGGATGTCATCGCGGGCGACTCCACTCAAGCGGCCGTCGATCGGGACGCAAGCTCAATCAGCTCCACCTTGTATCCATCGGGATCCTCCAGAAAAGCGATCACCGTGCTGCCGTGCTTCATCGGGCCCGGTGCGCGCACGAGCCTTCCACCTCGCTCAGCGATCCCCGAACAGGTGGCATGGATGTCCTGCACCCCGAGAGCGATGTGGCCATACCCATCACCCAGGTCGTAATGCTCGGTGTCCCAGTTATGCGTGAGCTCCAGCACGGTGTGATCCTTTTCGTCGCCGTAGCCCAGAAAGGCCAGTGTGAAACGACCGGAGGCATAGTCCTTGCGGCGAAGCAACTGCATGCCCAGAACATCGGTATAAAAAGAGAGCGATCGCTCAAGATCGCCAACCCGAAGCATGGTGTGCAGCATGCGCATGATCGGGGTCAATCGCTGTCACCAGCATGGTGCATCCCCAAGATCAGCGGTAGAGGAGCAGCAGGGGTCGCGGCCTGTTGGCAGGGATGAGGAATCAGCGTTGCAGGGGGACCCATAGGATCGCCAAGTCTTTGATCCGCATCACGTGTTCGATTCCCTCGACCTCGTCATCGACACCATCGTGGCCCGTGAGGTGCTCGACTCCCGCGGAAATCCAACGGTGGAAGCCGAGGTCTTGCTGGAAGGTGGAGCCAGTGGTCGGGCCATCGTGCCTAGTGGTGCCAGCACCGGTGCCCACGAAGCCCACGAGCTGCGCGATGGCGGCGATCGCTACATGGGCAAGGGCGTCATCCAGGCCGTCAATCACATCGAGGAGCGCATTGCCCCCGCCCTCTGTGGACTCTCGGCCCTGGATCAGGCAGCCGTAGACGCAGCGATGTTGGAACTCGACGGCAGCGACAACAAGTCCAGCCTCGGCGCCAACGCAATCCTGGCGGTGAGCATGGCCAATGCCCGTGCAGCGGCCAATGGTCTTGGACTGCCGCTCTACCGCTATCTGGGCGGACCGATGGCCACGCTGTTGCCGGTGCCACTGATGAATGTGATCAATGGTGGCGCGCACGCCGCCAACAGCCTGGATTTCCAGGAATTCATGCTGGTTCCCCATGGCGCCCCAAGCTTCCGAGAGGCGCTGCGCATGGGCACCGAAGTGTTCCACACCCTGAAGGGACTGCTCAAGGACAAAGGCATGAGCACCTCCGTAGGTGATGAAGGAGGCTTCGCTCCTGATCTGGGCAACGTGGAAGCGGGCGAGATTCTGGTGGAAGCGATTCAAAAGGCCGGCTACAAGCCTGGCGAACAGATCGCTCTGGCTCTGGATGTTGCCAGTACCGAATTCTTCGAGAATGGTCGTTATGCCTTTGATGGCGGCAGCTATGACAGCGCTCAAATGGTCGGCCAACTTGAACAGTTGGTTGAGAGGTTCCCCATCGTTTCAATCGAGGACGGCCTTGCCGAAGACGACTGGGAGGGATGGAAATTGCTGACCGAGCGCCTCGGCGGCAAGGTGCAACTGGTGGGTGACGACCTGTTCGTGACCAACACCAAGCGCTTGCAACAGGGCATCGACAGCGGCACCGCCAACTCGATCTTGATCAAAGTGAACCAGATCGGTTCTCTCACTGAGACGCTTCAAGCCATCGACCTTGCCGGTCGCTCGGGATACACCAGCGTGATCAGCCACCGCAGCGGTGAAACCGAAGACACAACCATCGCCGATCTCTCTGTCGCCACACGGGCTGGCCAGATCAAAACGGGTTCTCTGAGCCGAAGTGAGCGCGTTGCCAAGTACAACCAGCTGCTGCGCATTGAGGATGAACTGGGCAGCCAGGCTGTGTATGCCGGTGCAGTGGGCCAGGGCCCCCGCGGCAACGCCTGAATCAGTTGATCAGAACGCAAGAAAGCGCCATTCACTCTTTCATTCCAAGAGTGAATGGCATATTTATGGTGCTTAAAGCGAAGATCCCCAATCAATCAAACAAGGGAAAAGAAAATTTGTACCCATCAGGAAAGATCATTGCATCAACGAATCACGACTTCCGCGAGTAAATAACAACAAAAGTCTAGAGCTCTTCGCCAAAATGATCGAGGGAAAGCTACTGTCTTTATCAACAATTACGGCCAAACAATTAAGCGATCTACTTGAATCATTCACTTCAAAGCAACCAGAGCTTGGCAATCAACCCGATTTAACGTTGTGAAGATGACAAGGATTCCATGCGGGCATCCTTGCGAAGTTTGACCTGGAGTTTGAGCCAGCCCATCCCGACCGGAACAGCAGCACCAAGAGGCAATAGGGACCAAAGGGGACGCACGCTGGCACCCAAGATCGCCGCCGACAAAGCCAGGCCTCCGAGCAGCACCGCCTGACCAATGGAATGCTGCGCGGTGACCATGCGGCGGAACTGACGATCCGATTCACCCATGCGGATCTGTAGCTGCAGATCTCCCTGTTCGAGTCGCTCGAGACTTTCATCCAAGCGACGGGGAATCCCTACGGCCCGAGAACTCAGGGCGCCCACCTGACGACCAAGTTCATTGAAGAGATCATTGGAACCGGATCCACTGGAAGTCATGAGAGGCAGCAGATAAGGCTTGGCAATCCCCACCAGGCTAAAGCCGGGATCGAGGCTGCGTCCCACGCCCTCAAAAGTCGACAGCGCTCGCATCACAAAGATCAGCTCCACCGGCAGACGAAACGGTTGGCCATAAACCAGCTCGTAGAGATCACCCGACAATTTGTCGATCACCGAAGCGCTGAAGGGAGGAGTGAGTGCATCTCGCAGCATCAGACGAACCAAACGCCGCACAGGCCCGAGATCCACATCTGTGGCGATCACACCAGCCACCTGCATCTCCTCCACCAGAGCCGATGCATCGCGGGAGGCAGCTGCTCGAACCATGGAACCCAGCCGTCGTCTCAACCGCTCGGACAGCTGCCCCATCATTCCGAAGTCGTAGTAGATCAGGGCACCATCGCTGGCAACCGCCAGATTTCCGGGATGGGGATCGGCGTGGAAAAAGCCGAAACGCACCAACTGCTGCAGGTAGCTGGCGGCACCGATCTCAGCGACCTCACCCGGATCAATACCAGCCGCCAGGAGTTCAGGACGATTGTTGATCTTGATACCCGGCAAGTAATCGAGACAAAGGACCTGACGGGTACTCAGCTCCCAAATCACACCGGGAACACGAATGCGGGGGTCATCCAGAAACTGCTGACGAAAGCGGGCAGCGTGCTGTGCTTCCAGACGAAAATCCAGCTCACGCAACAGCACACGCCGGCATTCCTGAGCGATGGCCACCCAGTCACGACCTCGGCCCCACTGAGGATGACGCTGCAGCACGGATGCCACCTGTTGCATCACCTCCAGGTCAAGCCGGAAGAGCGACTCCAGACCGGGGCGTTGAATCTTGAGCACCACCTGACGACCACTGCGCAGGCTGGCTCGATGCACCTGGGCCAACGATGCAGCCGCAAGAGGGTTCTCATCGAGATCAATGATCTCCGCACAGCGCGCACCCAGCTCTGCTTCCAACAGAGCCTGGGCCTGATCAAACGGGAAAGCCGGAACCTTGTCCTGCAGATCGGCCAGTTCAGCGACCCAGCCCGCCGGCAGCACATCAGGACGCGCCGAAAGCAATTGACCGAGCTTGATGAACGCCGAACCGAGATGGAGCAATTCCCTGGTCAGCCAGCGGGCGCGCTGCTGCTGACGGGTCTGACGACGCTCCGGAGAAACCCCGCCTGGGTACGTCCAGCCACAGCTGTCCCACCAGAGCAGGAACAGCAGCACCAACACCGTGCGCCAAATGCGCAGCGCTCTCAGCCCCCTGCGCCAAGGGAGAGGGCGCGCCCACCAACGACTCAAGACCGTTCCTCCAAGCGCGTGCTCAAGTCAGCAACCTGAGCACGCAGCCGATCGATACGCTGCTGCAGCGACTCATGCTCTGTGCCCGAGCGCTCAGCTGCGGATGCTGAGCGGGGCTGTTCCTCGTGTTGCAAACGTTCGGCTTCTGCCTTGACCTCTTCCTGAAAGAGATCCCATTCCTGCCGAATGCGCTCAGGCGCATCTTGAACAGCAACAGCAACACCAGCAGCTGCATCGGCCACACCTTCACCCACCCGGGCGATTAGACGATTCATCGCCGCTCTCAACAGGGCGTCCGGGGGAGTCATGGCCTGACTAGCGATGAAGAAACTGTGGCAGATACGCCGACAGGGTTGTGACCAACCTCAGGGCGCCAGTGGAGTCGACGGTGCAGTCGACGGTGCAGTCGCCGGTGGTGCGCTGAAGATGAGCGAGTCATCGATGGCTGGTTGAGTGGGAGTAACCGCAGGCTCAGGAGTGGCAACAGCGGCAGATTCCGGTTCCGGCGCAACTTGAACAGAAGGCTCGACAACAGGGTCAGTGGCAGACGCCGGCGCAGGCGCAACTGCCTCATCGTTAGGAGTCAAGACCGCAGCGGGCTGAGCCCCATCGGCACTCTCCTGCTGGTCAACATCCAGAGCAGGTGCCGCCACTGGTGCAGCAGTGGACACTGGCTCCTCTTGATCCGTCCCAGGCTGTGGCACAGCAGCCTGCTGCGTTTGCTCAAGCTGCTTCACTTGCTTGGAGATGGCGTCGGCCTGCTCGTTGGCCTTGCGCTGCTCGGCATCCAGAGCTTCCTTCGCAGCAACGTCCCCCATCAACGGTTGATCAGCGCCATACCGTCGTCTCAATCCATCCAAGGTCTCTCCAGGAAAGCTGTTCTGGCGGAACGTGGCCTGCTGAGGCTTTTCCCAGGTCTGCCGCATCAACACCACCCGCTGGGTGATGCCGTAACCGAGAGCAAAACAAGCGCCCGCCAGAAGAGGACCCACCCAGTAACGAGGGCGCCGAGGCCGCTGCTGATCAGAGGTGGTCGTAGTCATCGCTCGGGCAGGTACGAACAACACCGAACAGTCGGCGCAGCCCATCTTCGCCTCTGATCGCCGGTGCTGCATCACCTCCTTGAATTGATCAAGTTGTGTAATCGGCGTTAATGCGCACGTATTGATCAGACAGATCGCACCCCCAGGCGCGACCTTGACAAGGACCGGAGCCGACCAGCAGACGGATCACCACACCGTCATCGTCTAGGTAGCGGCCTGAGGCCCGCGCTTGCAGATAGGCCGACGCCGCCGCCCGATCAAAGCCAAGCGGCTGACCGTCCTCCATTAATTGATACTCTCCGATCCAGAGAGACACCGCCTGCGCATCAAAGGCCACTCCCGAGCGCCCAGCAGCCGCAACGATGCGGCCCCAATTGGGATCACGGCCGTGCACAGCCGTTTTCACCAGCGATGATCCACACACGGTGCGGGCCATCTGCAAAGCGTCTGCTTCTGATGCAGCTCCCTCCACAAGCACTTCGATCAGGCAGGTCGCACCCTCTCCATCTCGAGCGATCGAACGCGCCAGGTATTGAGCGACCAGAGTCACTCCCTGTTCAAGCCGATCGAGCTGATCGGCCGGCAGAGGTTCACCCGCCGCAAAGGCCAAAAACGTGTCGTTGGTACTGGTATCGCCATCCACGGTGATGGCATTGAACGATCGCTGAACGGCACGGCGAACCATGGCCTGCCAAGCCTCTGATGGCACTCCGGCATCACAGCTGAGATAGCCGAGCATCGTGGCCATATCCGGGTGAATCATTCCCGAACCTTTGGCCATCCCGCCAATGCGCACGATGCGTCCTTCAATCTCGGCCTCAACAGCAATCTGCTTCTCCACCAAATCCGTGGTGAGGATCGCCTTCGCTGCCGCCGAACCGCCATCGACGGCCAGAGCCTCCACGAGCGGATCCAGACCAGCCAGCAACAGCTGCATCGGGATTGGAACCCCGATGACGCCCGTTGAGCAAATCAAAACCTGGTCACTCGATAGGCCCAGCCGATCTGCCAGAACCTGAGTGGCGCGCTGGCTATCGATC
>Ga0208130_1001870_pt1 | contig 9938 bp, 8 predicted proteins | sample ETNtaG_31_FD_185771 | JGI IMG/M metagenome (GOLD analysis project Ga0208130, IMG submission 185771) | Marine microbial and viral communities from oxygen minimum zone, Eastern Pacific Ocean - ETNP201310SV78 (SPAdes) (version 2) | ecosystem: Environmental > Aquatic > Marine > Oceanic ...
TGTTGGATTTGCCATTGGGTTAGAAAGACTAAATCTCATAAAGAAGCAGAAAAATAGCAAGTCTAATAAAGTAATTTCTTTTGTAACAACCTCTAGCAAAATGAATGCTTTAGCATTTAAAATAGCACAACTTTTGAGAAGTCATAATTACGATATTCGACTTGAAACGAATTTCACTGATGCTAGTCTCAAAGCAAAACTGAGAAAGGCAAGTAAGCTTGGTGCTAAATTTGTCTTTATAATGGGAGAAGAAGAATTTGAATCTGACTCTATAACTGTTAAGTCATTTGATGAGGATGGTTATCAAGTAAACATGAGTTTTGATGAGATTCTAGATTTTTATAAAGATATTTAAATAAAGTTAAAATGGTTACAGTTAGAAGCGACGAAGAAAGAGTTCTGTCAATTATAAATTTCTTTAAAGATTATAAGTTTTATATTCTTTCTGTTATATTGCTTGTAGCTATCTCAGTTGGTGGTTATTTCTTTTCAGAAAGCGTTAAATCAAATAAGATTCAAGCTGCAAAAGTGCTTTATGAGGACTGGCAAGTAACTTCAGCTCAGGAAGGTAGAGAACAACTTTTCCAAAACTTAACTGAAAATTACTCTGATACAGGCTATTCACATTTGGCTCTTCTTAAAAAAGGGTCTGATCTAGCAAAAGAAAATAAACTACAGGAAAGCCTGAATCTTTTTTATCAACTAAAAGACAACAGCGACGGGTTTTTTGGTAATGCTTTAATGAATGGCATAGCAAGAACTAATATTGCTCGTATTTCAATTTCTCTTGGTAATTTTGAAGATGCTCTAGCAGTTCTTGAAAAATATTCAAACGATGAAGATGCATACACTCATGAGCTTAAAGGTGATGCTCTAAGTGGCGTAGGCAAAGATGATTTAGCTCTTCAACAGTATCAGAGCGCCTTTGAAAAATATTCAGACAATGGGTTAAGAAACCTCGTAGAATTAAAAATAAATAATTTAAATACAAATGAATAAAATATCCTCACTAATCTTAATGTTATTAATAAGTTCATGTTCCTCTATTGCTTTTTGGCAGTCAGATGAAATTGATCCAGATGAGCCAAGAGAGCTTGAAGATTTTAATGAGAGATTTGAGTTTACTGAGAACTGGGAAATAAAATTTAAAGGAGAGAACAATCTAAATAATTTTATTCCTGCTTTTTCTGGCGGCAGTTTATTTTTTGTTGATCAAGAGGGTAATGTCTCAAATATGGACATCGAATCTGGAGATATGCTTTGGGAGATTGAACTTGAAGAAACAATTAGCGCCGGTATTGTGGCCGGATTTGGTAGATTATTTTTGTCTGACGATCAAGGTAATTTAATTTCCCTTGACCAAGAAGATGGTTCTATTCTTTGGAGATCATTTGCAGGCGGGGAAGTGCTAGCTAATGTTGATGTCGATGCTGGCCTAGTAATTGTGAAAACAGCAAGCGGCTTTTTGAATGCTTTTAATATTGAAACAGGCTCTGAAGAATGGTCATATAGATCAGTAGCACCTAGTCTCACAGTTAGAGGTAGCAGCTCTCCAGTTATAAATGACAATATAGTTTACGCAACCTTTGACAATGGAAGAATTGGAGCATTCAATCTTAAAACTGGGTTACCTATTTGGGATGGAGCAATATCTTTTACAGAAGGAGTCTCTGAGTTGGATAACTTAATAGATGCTGATTCGTCACCAGTTTTGGACGGTAACAGAATTTATACTGTAAATTTCCAAGGAAACTTATCAGTTTTCGATGCAGCTCAAAGAAGAACGGTTTGGGAATCTAAAGAGTCATCTTTTTATGAGCCATTTATTCTTAGAGGGGTTTTAGGAATAATTTCTGCAGACTCAAAAATATCAACATATTCATCAAGAACTTTCGAGAACTCTTGGAAGCTCGAAGAATATGCCCTTAGGGAGCTCTCAAATCCTGAAACATTCAAAGGATATGTTCTGGTAGGAGATCTCGAGGGTTACATTCATGCAATAGACCCACTTACTGGCATTACTGTAGCCAGAAAGAAAATATCACGAAATAAAATCACAACTTTAATTAGCCGCTCAGATTCTTTTTATGCAATTGATGAGAAGATGAGACTCTTTAGTTTAAGTTTCTAGAATGCTTATCAGTCATGTTAAATACAGTTGCAATTATTGGCAGGCCAAACGTAGGTAAATCCACTCTTTTTAACAAACTAACTAAATCTAGAAGCGCTATAGTTTCTAATTTCTCTGGATTAACAAAGGACAGGAATTATGGCCTATTATCTGTGGGGGATAGTAAAACTTTCTTAATTGATACCGGAGGAATTGATTCACGTAAAAAAGAAAGTATTGAAAATGAGATTTCTGAGCAAGCATGGATTGCAGTTGATGAATCGTCCTTGGTTATCTTTGTGATCGATGGGTCTGAAGAATTAACGAATCTTGACTTAGAAATTTTAGAGAACCTAAGAAAAAGAAATAAGAAATTTATTCTAGTTTTAAACAAAAATGATAAAAAAAATGTTTCAGGTGCCTCTTATGATTTATCTCAAAAGGGAATAAAGAACACAATATCGATAAGCGCAGAACACTCAATTGGATTAGATGAATTAAGAAAATATTTAAAATCAAATATTGCAGAAAATTTTTCTGATTCAAAAGAGTCAGATTCGCCAAAGATTTCAATTATTGGTAGGCCAAATGCTGGAAAATCTACCTTAATTAATTCTCTATCTCTAAAAGATAGGGTGATTGTATCTCCATTAGCTGGAACTACAATTGATGCAATAAATGTTCCAGTTAAATTTGACGGAAGAGAATATGAGCTGTTTGATACAGCTGGAATAAGAAAAGGTTATAAAACAAAAACAAATATTGAATATTTTTCTTATGTAAGGGCTATGCATGCTGCATCTGAGTCAGACCTTACCGTTCTTTTAATAGATGCTGATTCTGGACTGGTCGATCAAGATCTTAAAATTCTATCCATGATTGAAAAGTTTGGTAAACCAATATTGCTTGCAATTAATAAGATCGATTTGCTAAGTAGAAAAAAAATGAAAGAATTTTTTGATAATAAGAAAATAGAGAAGAGGTATTTTGAGGATTTAAAACTTGTAAAGATTTCAGCACTAAAGGGCAAAGGTTTCAAAAAGCTTTTTAAAGAAATTGACGACACTCTTCAGAAATCAGTAACAAAATTTACTACTTCAAAACTTAATAGAATTTTAAAACGAGTTATTGAGGAGAGATCACCACCTTCAGTAGCTGGAAAATCACTTAAATTTAGATACATACATTTTGCAGGTATTAACCCAACTACATTGGTGATTCATTCATCGCAGGATAAAAAGCTACCCGCAAACTATAAGAAATATATTTATAACTCTTTTAAAAAATATCTTGATCTTAAGAGCATTCAATTAAAGATAATATTTAGGAAATCTGACAATCCTTATAAAGGCAAGAATACTCTTACTGATAGGCAAATTAAGAAAAGGAAAAGACTTTTATCATTCGTAAAAAAAGGTAAAAAATAAAGTACTAATTCTCTCCCTTTTACGTATAATTGAGGCATAAAAGGAAAGTATAAGTAAACATTTGTCTACTCTATGAATACAGATCACCGGCCGGTTTATATTGATCTACGAAAGATTAATTTACCCGTCTCGGCACTCATTTCTATAACGCATAGAATATCTGGTATGTATGTATTTTTTGTAACATTGCCTGTAGCTCTTTGTTTGATATATTTTTCAACTAAGAATGTGAATACATTTAATTCGTTAGTAAATTTTCTTAATGGTAACTTAGTCTTGAAAATCGTAATTATTTTTAGCTTTTGTGTGCTTTGGTATCACATTTTAAGTGGAGTTAGACATTTAATAATGGATGCTCATATCGGAGAGTCCCTGACCGCATCTCATTACTCTGCAATTTTTACAATATCTTTTTGGGTTTTATCATCAAGTTACATTTTTTGGAGTTTACTAGCATGAAAGGATCTACAATATGGTTCCTTCAAAGATCGAGCGCAATTATAAATTTATTTTATGTGGGCTATATGTTTTTCTTTTTTATTTCATCAAGTAGTATCACATTTGATTTGTGGGTAAATTTCTTTTATTCAAATTTAACAATCTTTCTGACAATTCTCTTCATTGCTTCAGTTTTAGTTCATTCTTTCATAGGTCTTTGGACGGTTGGAACTGACTATTTAACTAAAAGAACAATTGGTTTTTTAAGTTTTAGAATTTCAAAATATGCAGACTTATTTAGGTCCGCATACACTGTTGTTTTTTTTACTTTTGGACTTAGTTATTTAGTAGGCTCTCTTTTAATAATTTTTGTGAACTCTTAATGAATACTGTTGTGAATTTATTTAATAATAAGCAGGTTAAAGAATTTGATGCTTTGATAATTGGTGGCGGCGGTTCTGGTATGAGAACATCATTAGAACTTGCAAGATCTGGACTCAAAACAGCTGTAATTTCAAAAGTTTTTCCTACTAGATCTCATACAGTTTCTGCACAAGGTGGAATTACATGTGCGATTCAGAGTGCAGATCCCAATGATGATTGGAGATGGCATATGTATGACACAGTGAAAGGCTCTGATTACATTGGAGATCAAGATGCTATTGAGTACATGTGCTCTGAGGGTCCAAAAGCTGTATATGAGCTAGAGCATATGGGACTTCCTTTCTCAAGATTTGACAATGGAAGGATTTATCAAAGACCATTCGGTGGTCAATCGAAAGACTTTGGTAAGGGTGGCCAAGCTGCCAGGACATGCGCAGCAGCCGACAGAACAGGACATGCTTTGCTTCATACCCTTTATCAGAACAACGTCAAAGAGGGTACAAACTTTCTTAATGAGTGGTTTGCGGTTGATCTAGTGAAGAATTCTAAAGAGGAAATAACAGGTGTTATAGCTTTTTCTATTGAGTCCGGAGAGGTTTGCTACTTTAAAGCTCAAGCTACTGTTTTGGCAACTGGTGGTGCAGGAAGGATATATGCCTCTACTACAAATGCTCTAATTAATACTGGAGACGGCTTAGGTATGACACTTAGATCAGGTTTCCCAGCACAAGATATGGAAATGTGGCAATTTCATCCAACTGGTATATATGGAGCAGGATCTCTTGTAACAGAGGGTTGCAGAGGAGAAGGTGGCTATCTTATTAACGCCGACGGTGAAAGATTTATGGAAAGATATGCGCCTAATGCAAAAGATTTAGCTGGAAGAGATGTAGTGGCAAGATCTATGGTGCTAGAAATCTTGGAGGGAAGAGGATGTGGTGAAGAAAAAGATCATGTTTTTCTTAAGTTAGATCATCTTGGAGCTGATGTTTTAAACTCTAAACTGCCAGGTATATGTGAACTTTCAAGAACATTTGCTCATGTTGATCCTGTAAAAGAACCAATTCCAGTTGTTCCAACCTGTCATTATATGATGGGAGGAACACCAACAAATATCCACGGACAGGCTTTTTCACAAAAAAATGGAGAGGACTTTACTGTACCTGGACTTTTCTCTGTCGGCGAAGCTGCATGTGTCTCTGTGCATGGAGCTAATAGACTCGGCGGTAATTCATTGCTTGATTTAGTTGTATTTGGAAGAGCAGCTGGGAAACATATCAATGAAGCTATTAAATCAGGTGGTGGAGTAGATAACTCTACCAGTGAAGACATTGACGAAGCAATGCAAAGACTAAATAAGCTAAATGAATCTCAGGATGGATTTGATGTTGCGAGGATAAAGAAAGAGCTTCAAACATGCATGCAAAATTACTTTGGTGTTTTTAGGAGAGGAGAGTTTATGGAAAAGGGTGTTAAAGAGCTAGAAGAAATCAAATTTAAAGTTGATAACTTGCACCTTAAAGACAAAAGCGTTTCTTTCAATACCAGCAGAGTTGAAGCACTTGAATTACAAAATCTGTTTGAGGTTGCTCAGGCAACTGCTATTTCAGCACTAAAAAGAACAGAGAGCAGAGGCGCTCATGCAAGAGATGATTTTCCAGATAGAGATGATGAAAATTGGCTTTGTCATTCTCTATATGATCCAACGAAAAAAGATATTTCCAAGAGAAAAGTAAATTATGAACCAAAACAGGTTAAAGCTTTCCCTCCTAAAATGAGGTCCTATTAATGGAACTGAATGTAAGTTTGTATAGATATAATCCTGAAAAGGATGAGTTTCCTTACATGAAAAAATACACCATAACCAAGCCTGAAAAAGACATTATGGTGCTTGATTTATTAAATCTTCTAAAAGAAGAAGACACTTCAATTTCTTATAGAAGATCATGTCGTGAAGGTGTTTGCGGTTCAGACGGAATGAATATCAATGGCAAGAATGGTTTAGCTTGCATAACCCCCTTGTCAGATGTTTTAAGGGGAAATAAATTAGAGCTCAGACCACTTCCTGGACTTCCGGTGATAAGAGATTTAATTGTTGATATGACTCAGTTTTATAATCAATATGAAAAGATTAAGCCATTTCTTCAGTCTGACTCAGAGCCTCCAGTCCAAGAACGGCTTCAATCTCCACAAGACAGAGATAAGCTTGATGGCTTATATGAATGTATATTATGTGCATGTTGCTCCACAAGTTGCCCATCTTTTTGGTGGAACCCAGATAAATTTGTTGGGCCTGCTGCACTTCTTCAAGCTTATAGATTTTTAGCAGATAGCAGAGATACAAAAAAACAGGAAAGACTTGAAGAGTTAGGTGACCCTTTCAGTGTTTATAGATGTCATGGCATTATGAATTGTGTCAATGTATGTCCTAAAGGTTTAAATCCAAATAAAGCAATAGGTGAGATTAAATCAATGCTTTTGACTGGTACTAAAGAAGAAAAAATAAAGGTTGTAGGTTTGGAGTGAGCTGATGAAAAAGACTATGTCAGAGTATATGAGTGACTCACATACATCTGGCGGACACCTCTCATATTTAGAGGATTTATATGAGAGTTATTTACAAGATCCCGATTCAATTTCAGAGGAGTGGAAAACTTACTTTAATGATTTGCCGTTCCAAAATGGATCCCAAAAAGACAGTTCTCATCTAGATGTTATAAAACACTTTCAGAATGTATCAAGGAGATCTGCACCTAAAGCAAAACTTATTTCTAAAGAAAGAAATCCTCTAGAAGCAAAAATTCAAACTTTAATCAAAGCCTACAGGGACTATGGGCATACTGCTGCAGACTTAGATCCTCTTGGTATTGCTGAAAAAGTTATTCACTCAGATTTACACAAAACAGAAGGATTATTTAACTCAGATGATCTTTCAAGCAGAGTTAATTGCGACTTCCCAATAGGAAGTAATGCTGAATACGAGGTAAATAATTTAATAGATGAATTAAAAGAAACTTATTGTAAAAATATTGGTATTGAATTTCAGCATATATCAAACAAAAGAGAAAGAAGCTGGATTATTGAAAAGTTTGAAAACTCAGATCATAAAATCCCAAATAAAGAAAGAAAAAAAGAAATCCTTAAAAGATTAATCTCTGCAAGAGGGCTAGCCCAGTTCCTCTCTTCTAAATATCCAGGCATGAAAAGATTTGGTATTGATGGATGTGAATCACTTATTCCACTTGTAGATACACTTATTAAGACAACATCAAAAAATGGTGCTGAGCAAATCTGTTTTGGAATGGCGCACAGAGGAAGGCTAAATTTATTAGTAAATGTTTTAGGAAAAGTTTCGAAAGAGCTTTTCGAAGCTTTTGAAGAGGACTTTGATCTTAAAGGATCAAGTACTGGAGATGTAAAATATCACTTAGGATACTCTTCAAATATTAGGACTGATTATGGAGATGTCCACGTATCCCTAACAAATAATCCTTCACATTTAGAAATTGTAAATCCGGTTGTTGTTGGCTCTGTAAGAGCCCGACAAGATAGATTAGGAGATACATTTAAAAATAGAGTTGTTCCTATTCTTATTCACGGAGATGCAGCATTTTCTGGCCAAGGAGTTGTAATGGAAACCCTTCAAATGTCTCAGACTAGAGCATATGGAGTAGGGGGCACTATTCATGTAGTTGTAAATAATCAAATAGGTTTCACAACAAGCCACATTAGAGACGCTAGATCGACAAGATACTCTACAGATATAAGTAAATTTATTGAGGCTCCAATAATTCATGTAAACGCTGATGATCCCGAAGCAGTTGTTTATGTTTCAGAATTAGCATGCGAATACAGAGATAACTTCAAGAAAGATATAGTTATTGACTTAGTTTGTTATAGAAGGAGTGGTCATAACGAAGCTGACGACCCTTCTTCAACTCAACCTTTAATGTATAAAGCTATAAAAAGTCATCAAACCGTTTTAGATATTTACGAAGAACATTTAACTGCTGAATCAATAATTTCTGATAACGAAATAAAAGATTTTAAAAAATTATATAGAAAACAAATAGAAAACGGTGAATCCGTTACTCCTAACTTGGCTCCAAGGTCCAATGATGACCAGTGGTTTGATTGGGAGCCATTTATGCACAGAAAATGGTATGAGGATGTAACTACTTCCATTCCTCAAAAAGAAATTGAAAAAAATGCTTTAGAAATTGTTAAGACTCCTGCAGATTTTTCATTACAGAAAAAAGTAAAGAAAATTTTTGATGACAGAATAAAAATGTCACAGGGAGACGTAAAACTCAACTGGGGATTTGCTGAAATGATGGCATACTCAAGCCTTCTTAGAGAGGGATATCCAATAAGATTCACTGGTCAGGATGTCAGAAGGGGTACATTTGATCATCGCCATGCAGTTATCTTTGATCAGGAAAATGGAGAAGGATTTCTATCACTTGATTCAATTGCAAAGGAAGGAGAAACATTGGTTGATATTTATGATTCATTATTATCTGAGGAAGCAGTTCTTGGTTTTGAGTACGGCTATGCAGCAACTTGGCCGAGTGGACTTGTTATATGGGAAGCACAGTTTGGTGATTTTGCAAATGGAGCTCAGGTTGTAATTGACCAATTTATTGTCAGTGCTGAACACAAATGGGAAAGACTTTCCGGATTAGTTATGCTCCTTCCTCATGGATTTGAAGGGATGGGTCCGGAGCATAGTAGTGCAAGATTAGAAAGATTTTTGCAATTATGTGCTGCTAATAATATTCAAGTATGTATGCCAAGCTCCCCATCTCAGATTTTCCATCTTCTTAGAAGGCAGGCTATAAGAAAAATGCGAAGACCTCTTATCGTTATTACTCCAAAAAGTCTTTTAAGATTACCTGAAGCGGCAAGTGATTTATCTGAGCTTACAAACGGAAGCTTTAATTGCATCATTGGAGATGATCTTCCAAAGGAAAATATTAAAAGAGTTGTACTTTGTAGCGGAAAAGTTTTTTATGATCTAAAAAAAGCTAGAGAAGAAAATGGTATCTCTGATGTTGCATTACTCAGACTTGAACAACTTTATCCATTCCCATATTTTGAAGTTGAAGAAATCCTAAAAGAATATTCGCATGCTGAGGAGTTTATTTGGGCACAAGAAGAGCCAAGAAATCAAGGTGCATGGTTCAGTCATCGTCACAGATTAGAAAGGGTTTTAAAGAAGCTTAAGATAGAAAATTCATTCAAACCTATTTCAAGACCTCCCGCCGCTGCGCCTGCAGTTGGCTTAATGAAATTACATCTTCAACAACAACAAGAATTAGTTGATAATGTACTTAAAAGAGATATGAAATGAGTGAAGAAATAAAATCTCCTACCTTTCCTGAGTCCGTAGCTGATGGAACCATTGCTAACTGGGTTAAAAAAGAGGGCGAATCTGTATCACAAGATGAAGTTATCGCTGAAATAGAAACTGATAAAGTCGTTTTAGAGGTATTAGCTCCTTCAGATGGAAAAATAACAAAAATTCATAAAAATGAGGGAGAAATAGTTTTAAGTGCTGAATTAATTGGCGAATTCGT